>ERZ869921.474-NODE-474-length-25041-cov-11.119707_pt1 | contig 25041 bp, 26 predicted proteins | sample MGYA00579310_ERZ869921 | MGnify/ENA primary metagenome ERZ869921 (study PRJEB32216, sample SAMN09231816) | wastewater metagenome | place: USA: Maryland | collected 2016-06-21 | study: EMG produced TPA metagenomics assembly of the PRJNA472060 data set (Reclaimed... | reverse complement strand
CACGGTAAAAGCGAAATTCATTTTGAAGAACGTTTTTATGGAGAATTATCAAGATTTGAACAAACAGAAAACATCTGAATTATAACAATACTGAATCCAAACTAAATTGTTTTATTAAAAAATGCGATTAAATTTAAAATAAGCAATGCCAAAAAATCAATCAGAAAGCGCCCTGCAATCAGCCTGCATAAATTGGTTCCGGTATCAATACCCTAAGCTGATAATGTTTGCAATCCCTAACGGAGGGCAAAGGAGCGAAATAGGCGGAGCCATCCTAAAAAGGGAGGGTGTACTTGCCGGGGTGAGCGATTTGTTCTTAATGGAGCCAAGAGGCGTATTTCATGGCATGTTTATCGAAATGAAAACACCGGATAACTACATGACCGAAAAACAAAAGTTATTCTTTGAACAGGCTACCTTACGCGGTTATAAATGCGTGTGCTGCAAAACAAACGTGGATTTCAGGCATGAGGTGGAGGCGTATTTGAAATTAAAATAAATTAAATGTGGATTATACCAAAAAATCACCCGTTATACTCAGCCTTTGCCCTGGAATGCGTGGCCTCGAAAGAGGATTTGAGCGAGCCAAAACCATTCTTCTCAGGAACTCAACCTTGTAAAAGTTGCCCGTACAGAAAAGATGCACCGATACAACTTTGGGATAAATACGAATTTGATAAACTGATCGAGGAGGATAAGAAAACATTTGGAGCAACATACAAATGCCATAGGAACGATGGAAGTTGCTGCAAGGGGTGGTTAATAAATCAGGATAAGCGCAGGCATCCAAATATTGCTTTGCGTATTCTTATGAGCAAAGAGGGGGTAACAAGAGAATATTTAGACCGGCTGAAATGCAAGGTTGAAATGTTTGAAACTATTGAGGAAATGGCAGAGGCGAATTACCGCCCCCTACCCAAAAACTCAGCCATTAACCCATGATCGTAAGCATAATGGCAATCAAAACAAAGAAATCGGGACGGAACATTTTGTAAAGATAAATTGTTAATTTTGAACCAACAAACTAATTCATGGCTATAAAAAGACTAAACGAGAAGCAAATTAAGTTCTGTAAGAACATTGCAATGGGCTTAGGTATATCACAGGCTTATCAGGATGCGTTTATAGGGGCAGGCAAGGGTACAAGTGCCGTAAATGCCAACAGGTTGCTTAAAAAGCCTGAAATTAAGTCAAAAATTAAGGAGTTTCAGGAAACTAACAAAAGGATTGTTAATAAAGCTAATCAAAAGGCCGCAGATAAGGTTAGCGAAGGAGAGATTGCTTCAATTCAAGAAAGGATGGTTATTCTTACCAAAATTGCACGAGGCGAAATACCGCTTACAAAGCCAATGGTTTGTGATGGAGTAATTGAAATGGTGCCGGTTATTCCTGATTGGATGGATCGCAATAAAGCAATTGCAGAACTCAACAAAATGGATGGAAGCTATGCCCCAACAAAGGTTGAACAAAAGAATACAGGCGAAATAGCTATTACCAACATTACAAGAACCGTGATAAGCAAAAAGGTATAAATATTAGTTTCGTGTTTGTTTTTGCCAGCTTTTTTTGACAAAATATTAATAAAATACAAATATTGAACATTGACATCACATATCTTGACTATCAGGTTGAGGTGTTTTTTGATTGGAAGCCCGGTGTCAGGTACAAAGTAATACGGAAAGGGCGCAGGGCAGGCATAACAAGAGGGGCAGCACATAGTTTTATAGAATTTTTAATTGAAGGGAACGGGCCATTGCTTTGGGGCGAAACTACGCACGGAAACATTGAAAGGTATTTTGAAAGGTATTTTTTTCCGGTGCTGAACCAAAACAAAATAGTCCATAAGTTTGACAGGCTTGCAAAAAAACTTACAATAGGCAATCAGTATTGCGATTTTAGATCTGCAGATAACCCTGAGAATTGGGAAGGCTTCGGATATAAATACATTTTTTTAAACGAGGCGGGTATTATTTTAAAAGACAAGCATTTGTACATTAATTCTGTTTTGCCGATGCTACTCGATTACCCGGATAGTAAACTGATTGCTGCCGGAGTTCCAAAAGGCAAATTTTTAAAAGACGGGCAGGAGCATCCGTTCTATACATTGGCAAAACGGGCAATGGAAGGCAATCAACAATACGAAATGCTTTGTTTTGATTCTTACGCCAACCCATTGTTAAGCGAAAGCGACATTAAAGACCTGGAATTAGAAATAGCAGCATTTTCACCGGAACAGGTAAATCAGGAAATTTACGGAGAGTTTATTGAAACTGATGCTGTAAATCCATTTGCATTTGCTTACGATAAAAACAAGCATGAATCTACTGAGGTTTTATTTAACCCGTCAAAACAAATAATTATTCGTGTTGACTTTAACCTGAACCCCTTTGCAGTAACATTTAACCATTATTGGAGTGATAGATGGGGTGAACATTGGCATGTGTTTGATGAGGGCGAAATTAAAAACGGCTCCATACCAGCAATGGTAGAATTTATTAAAGCAAAATACGGGCGATGGATTCATGCAGCACGATTAACAGGCGATGCAATGGGTAACAGGGGCGATATAAGCCAAAGGGATAACGCTACGCTTTACAAACAGTTGATACGCGGATTAGGTATGAATGAATCACAATTATTAGTTAGAGGCAACCCAACACATGAAAACTCACGATCGGATGTTAATTATGTGCTTACTCACTTTCCTGACTACAAAATCCATCCAGTAAAATGCCCGAATTTATGTCGGGATTTTAAAACAGTTCAATGCGATGCCTTTGGCGAAATAATTAAAAAGAACCGTAAGGATATGGCACAACGGGCTGATTACCTTGACACCGAAAGGTATGGCATAAATACATTCTTACGCCAATGGATTGACAGGCATCAGAAGTATAAAAAATAATTATATATTTACAAAAATTTTTTATCTGCAAAAATGAACACTTGCGCCAACAAAATTTCCTGTAAGCCCGTACCGAAATGCACACTTGAATTAGTTATTGGTGCTGTTGCAGCAAATACAAATGTCATTGTTAAGTTAAAAAACTTAGCTACGGGAAGAATTGAAAAGTTTCCTGAAAATTCAGACGGAAGTGGAATAGTTAAAATAGGGCTTGACGATTATGAATTGATGTGCGTTGGTTACAGCGTTCAAATATTCAACGAGGCATTAACTGATCAACTTTTTATTTCAGTTGAAAACGAATCGGATCAGGAAATTTATTTTGATGTTGAAGATTGTAATTCTGAAACTGACAGTTATACACTTAGTTTAAAATGATAACCATTCTTGAATTGATTTCTTTCTTCCCGTTACTACTGTTAAATTGTCTTTGGATAATTGGCTTTTATGTGGCTTGTGATTGTGAAACGGAAAAAAGATTTGAACAGATAGATGTTAATACTACAAAAAAATATTATATCTGCACCGATGAAGGTTCAAAAATGATTCTTTGGCGAATAAAATTATTTTGCCTGAATACATTTGGAGAGTTTTATTCAAAGCCAATTTGTACGTGCCCTCCATGTATGGCATCAATTCACTCCTTATGGTATTTGGCTTTCATGCCATTCAATTTACATTTCCTTGCGTTATACCCGTTATATATTGTGGCACTATGCGGATTAAATTACTTGGTTGTAAAAAAGTTTGATTTATGAACAAAATAGCTTCAATTATCATTTTTTTAATATTAACAATTGGCTGTTCAAAACAACCCGATCAACAAACCCCTGCACCATGTGTTACCTGTACTGTAACAGTGAATTACAGTAATTCGTATCATGTTCATTTGGTTTACGTAAAAAGTGAAAACACTTACTGCAACGGTGAAGAAAAGAATATACAACAAGGTGTAGTATCCGGCAGCGGAAATGATGCAGGTTTGAGTTGGAATGAAACCACTACTACGGTATGCAAATAACCGCCATTATACAATTCTTATTTATACAAAATAATGTAGGGTATTACATGCCCTACAAGGTTGAAATTGTTGAATCAATTGCACGACTGCACAAAACAGGTCAACAGGTAATTGATAATTACGCTCACACTTTATTATTTTTGAATTAATGACTATACCTGAATTAAAATCAATTTGGCAGGAGAATAAAGCTGATTTTATTAAGTTTTATTCCCAAGAGCAAAGAAGTATTTTGCCTCTTTCAAAACTTGAACAAACCTTTATTGATTTGGACGGGGTATCATATTACAGGTTTCCGCAAGGTATGAGTTTACCACTTGAAAGGCTTGGTGAATTACAGGGCTTTGCAACATGGATGTCATCCGGGATAAGCGGTGAGGAGTTTGACAGCATTATTCTAACCATGAATGAAATACTTTCCAACGGAATCAAAAAGCCCGAAACAGCAGCACAAATGGGCGCACTGATTCACGTAATGAAGGAACGCAGGAGCATGATATTTCACACCGAACTTATGTATAATTATGTGGCGGTGCAAATGATCCGTGAAGATGAATCGCCCGAAGTTTATAACAATGAAATTCAGCTTGAAAAAGTTGCCATGTTTAAACGCATGGTAAAAGAGGGCGGAAGTTATTTTTTTTTTCACAAACCGCAATTACCAATACCAACAACCTTCTTAGCGCTTACCGAACAAGAGTGGGTGGTGTTATGGGAAGAATCGGAACTCATACAAAAGAACCTGAAGCCAATAATGGATTTGATTCTCCGCGCAAAAAAGTATTCCGGCAAAGGGAAGATTTTGCAGAGCAATTAATGATAATAACAGAGGGTAATTTGCACGACCTGGAAATACTTAAACGCGGTTCAACAAGAGATTACCTGTTAAAACTTGAACACTACGCAAAAAAGTATGAGGCTTTAGAAAAACAAAATAAAGTAAAAAAATAAATTTACATTTGCTAAACTTTTCAGCCCTGACAAGGCTTTAAACTGTTACAGGTTGGCGTAAAAAGGGACAGCCATTACAACAGACCCCTGACTGTTTTTTTTAATTGTAACAATGGCTGATATTCAAGAAGTAACCACTATTTATAAAGCAGTAGTTGACGATTATGTTAAAGACATAAACCAGCTTATTGTAAAAAATAAGGAACTTGACACTGTTGAAAAAAAACAAGCCGATGATAATGTAAAGAATGCGGAAACAGTTAGTCGTGCGTCCCAAACACGCAAACAATTACTTGACGCTGAAATTGCAAATCTTGCTAAACTAAAAGCCGGTGCAAAAAACGCTTTTACCGTTCCTGAAATAAAAAAGTATAGCCAGGATATTGCCGAAAGCCAAAAAAACATTTCATTATTAAAAGGCGAAACCGATTCTTTAAATTCAGTAACAAGCGGATTAAAAGGTCAATTTGCAGCACTTGGAGCCGGAATATTGGCAGCGTTTTCAGTACAGGCGGTAATAAATTTTGGTTTTGAATCTGTAAGGGCATTCCGGGAAGCAGAAATAAATGCAAAAAAGTTACAGGTTGCACTCACAAATATTGGCAACGAGGGTGAAGCAGCATTTAAGAAACTAATTGACCAATCGCATGAATTACAAAAGATTTCAATTTTTTCAGATGATGATATTCAACGTGCGCAAACACAGCTTGTTCAATTCGGGCTTACATCCGATGAGATTGAAAAATTAATTCCTAAAATACTCGATTTAGCAAGCGCACAGGGAATTGATTTGGCGCAGGCTACCGATACCGTCATTCAGGGAATAAACGGGCAGACACGGGCGTTAAAACCGCTTGGGTTGGAATTTAAAAACACGGGGGATAAAGCGGAAAACCTTGCTATAATAACCGATAAGTTAAATAAATTTCAGGGACAAACAGCAGCGATACTTGACACATCGGCAGGCAGAGCAGCAAATCTTGGAAACCAATTTGATGACTTAAAAGAAAAAATAGGGGCTTTAATTGAAAGCACCGGTGTTTTACAGCAATTAAATTCCGCATTTAGTCTTTTTATAGATTCATTCAAGACACAGGAAGAAAGAAGCAAAGAAATAACCGACAATGTTGTTAAAAATGTCCTTGTTGGGTTACAGGCAGAGGCAGACGGACTTTTAAATGCAGCCATAAAACAACAGCAGGCTTTTGACAAGCTAAACAATAACGAAAAGGAACAATTCATTGCCGTAGAAAGGATAAAAATCCTTGAGAAGTTTAAGGATGATTTAATTGCCATTGACAATAAAATTATTGAGGAACGCAAGAGGCGCGATGCAATAACCGGGGAAGGCGCTCTTGAAGAAACAAGGGCTGCAAATATTAGGATTGATGCTTTAAAAAAAGAAGAAATTGCGCTTCAGGAATTTATCAGGATAAAGGAGCAGGCAGGCAAAACGAATCTTGGACTTACTGATGAGGAGCAATCAAAACGTGATGCCAAAGCGTTGCAGGACCAACAACGCGCAATTGAAGAACTTGCTAAGGCCCGTCAAAAAGCACTCGATGATGAAAAAAAGATTCAAGAGCAGATTAATAAATTAAGAGTTTCTACGGCAGTCAATGAAGACCAAAAAATACAGGTTCAGTTAGAAATTGACGAGCAAAGCGCGAAAAAAGCAGAAGATGATAAACGGGCATTCGATCAAATATTAATTGATACAGAAAAAAAACGCGCTGACCTTTTTGTATTAATCAATAAAGATGCTTTTGATAAAATTAATAAATTACAACAGGAGCGTGAATTTAATCAGGACGAAAGTAACCTGAATGCCTTTATTGCCACACAGGATAAAATAATTAATGAATCCGTAACCAATCAATCAGAACGTGAAAAAGAATTAACAGCGTTAAAAGAATTTGAATTACGACAGCGCATACAAAATCTTACCGATTACGGGCTTGATGCAAAAAAGGCTGAAAAAGACTTATCGGATTTTCAGGTTGAACAAATAAAGAAAGTTGCCGATGAACGTATAAAAGTACAGGAACAAATTAATGCGCAGTTAAAAATAAAGTCTGACCGCGATATTGATACTTCTTCGCTTGCCGGAATAGAAGCGCAAAAGAACGCCATTGAGCAGGCAGCAGCCGTTGAAATACAGGCACAGGCAGACATTGTATTCAGTATTCGGGCTACCGAACAGGAGCGTAAACTTGCAGCGGAAAAGGCGTATTTGGTTATGCTCACGCTATCAAATAACCTTATTGACTTGGAAGATAAAGCAAGTCAATTAAGGGTTGAAAAATTTAAACAAGGATTTCAGATAGCGGCCCAATTTGCAGGTGAATTTTTTTCTGCCATTACCGATATTTTAAGTAATAATGTTCAATCGCAAATTGATAATCTTGAAACCTTACGCGATGCACAGATTGACGCATTAGATGCTGAACAACAACGGGTACAGGATCAAAGGGATAAAAATTTGATTTCTGAAAAAGATTTTGAAACCCAATCAGCAAATATTAAAAACAAGAGAGTTGATACAGAAAAGAAAATTAACGCTCAAATCAATGCTGAAAAAAGAAAGCAGGCAGAACTTGACAGGGCTTTAAAGATATTTAACATTGTGGTGCAAACGGCTGAAAATGCTGTGAGAGTATTCCCATTAACCGTACCGCCAGGGTTGCTTGTGCCTGTTGCAATTGCATTGGGCGCTATTGAAACAGCAGCCGTATTATCAGCACCATTACCAAAATTTAAAGAGGGAGTGGTTGATTTCAAAGGCAAAGGCACCGGCACTTCAGATGAAAACATAGTGCGTATTTCAAACAGGGAATCAATTATTAAAGCGACTGCCACGGCAAAATATAAAGAGGCATTGACTTCAATAAATAACAACACATTTGAAAAATATATTATTGAACGCCATCTTGCACCGGCATTGATACAGCACCGTAGAAACTACGATGAAATTAATCAAAACAACATTGCCAATAACATAGCTCACTCGTTAATAGTCCACAATAACAATACTTCAAACGGCATGACGATCAATGATTATATTTGGGCTAACCGTAACAGGAAAAACGATCCTGACAGAATTGGTATGGCCGTAGCTAAAGCATTACAAGCTAACAATGATATTTACCGGAAATGATAAATTATAGGTTTACAATAGGCGGAAATATTGTTGAGGAAGTTGATAACATCAAAGGGTGGGATAAACTTGTTACTACTATTAAAAGGGATTCTTCTGAATTAAAAGGGTTGTTAAAAACACAGGATGTAAAATTGACGTTTATTGGTGATATGTATCAGTTTTTTTACGATAAATTTTACAATGCCGGAACGTGTAACGAAATTGAAATTTTAATTGAATGGCAATTTGACGATACCGGATTTAAAGTATTGCATGATGGTATAATTAAAATTCCTTCACTTGAACTTGACGAAATAAAAGGGGAGTGTACTACACCAATACAGGACAATTCTTTTTATGCTAAAATAAATAACAACAAGGGAATTGAAACAGTAATTGATTCGGGACTTTCAAAAAACCAAATAGCAATAACACCGGCACCTGTTTATGATGTTGATGTTTTTGATTGTACCGATGGCAGTAGTTTAGGTACGGCACCAATGTACTATTTATTTGATGCCTTTAAATTCCTTGTTGAATTTATGAGCGATGGGGCAATGGGCTTTGAATCAGATTTCCTGCAAAATGAATTTTTGGTGTTCGTAACTAATGGATTTTATTTGAGAGAAAAAGCACTTGTTGATGTGGATGGGGTTAAACACTTAATGAGTATTTCTTTTTCAAAACTGTTTGATAATCTTAAAAAGAACCGTGATGTAAGTTTTCAAATTGAAGATGATGGTACAGGAAAGCAAATATTAAGAATTGAAAAAAGCGAGTTCTTTTATCAAAATGAAGTTTCAAATACTTATGTAGATCCAATTTATATAATAACAACCGTTGATTCAAAAACACTTTATTCAGCAGTTAGGTTTGGCTCAAACCCTACATTAAATTACCCTTATTTATCCTTTCCTGAAGATATAAAATTCAATGGATTTAAGGAGGAAATATTTCACCCGCTTGGCCAATGTAATATTGATAACGAACTAAACCTTGTGCGTGATATTGGAGTGAGCAGTAATTTGATTCAGTACATTTTAATACAGGATGGAGCAACCGACCCCGACACAAGCTATGATGAAAATGTAATATTTGTATATGCTTCCACAGTTGATTCGGGCGCACATACAGGAATAGCCATGGAAAGTAATCCCGGGGGTACAGGCTTTCCGGTATTTTATAATATGGAATTGATTAATGCCAAGGTATCAGAAAGTTATAAAAATTCCTATCAATCTTCCCTTGCTTCATTCATTGGAGTACAGACAAATGACTTACAGGCCGATCTTACAACAGCAATTCATTATGATAATGTAGGCATACCGGATGCAGTAGGACCGCCTTACGCACCTCAATACATATTTCCTGTAATAGATTTTCAAACAGCCGTTGATCCTGGTGGAAACTTTAATCTTGCAACTGATGAATATACTGTACCAATTGACGGATATTATACAATTAATCTTTTTGCAAAATACCGTGTTATAGGGCTTCACCCTTCAAGTGGAACCACCCCTACATTTTATTTAATGTCCGTTGGGTTCAGGATTAATAATACACCAATACTATTTGAAATTATTCATCAGGATGGCGGTGTAAACGGTGGTGACGGGGATTATGTAATGCAAATAGGACAATCGGTTTATTTAACAAATGGCACTGTTATCAGTTGTGATGTTGGGTTATCTCAATTCCCGTTTTTAATAACAGCGCTTTCCACACACTTTACAATTTTACCGGGTACTAAACTATCAATAACAGCTACACCCGATAGTGGTGGTATTTACCAAGATGTTGATGCCGGAAATATCAGAAACATTTTTCACGAAATAGAATATCCAATCTCCCCACAACGATTCAGCGATTTAATTTCAGTTGGCAATTCAAATTACAAAATGCGCGGTAAGCAACGAATATTTTGGGAAGAAAAAAACCGTACTTACGAGGGATGGATTGATGGATTCAGGTATGACCATAAAACAGAACTTGCAAAAATTATAATTAAATCATCGCTTAACACTGAGATATAATGCCATTAAATTTAATTCCAAATCAGCCATTATTCCGTAACATAAGGCCAACAGATATTTTAAGCTGCGACCAAAGACAATATTGTCATCCGCATATTCCTACGGATAAACTAATGGCGCAATTTAAACAAAGCCCATGTAACGATTCAATAGTTTGTGATTCACGTTTTTTAAGTCTTGGCAATGGAGATAACGAAGTAATAACTGACCCTGATTTTAGTTTACTGGAAGTAGATCAGATAACAAATGGAACTTTTGGGGGAAATGCTAATGGATGGACGTTGCAAACAGGGTGGGCGTATAATTCAGGACATGTTACAAAATCAGCTACAGCAAATACGGTAAGTATTTTGCAGGCATTGCAAACAGCATTAATTCAAACGGCAATATATGAAGTTAAATTCACTATTTCAAATTACGGTGGATCAGGAACGGTACAGGCTGCTATTGGACTCGGTGCCGGTGCGAGTTTTGGTACGCAAGTTTCAGCCAACGGAACTTATACCCAATATATAAAATGCAGTTCATCAAATGCAAGTTTTGAAATATTCGGAACAGCAGCATTTACCGGAGATATAGATACTATAAGTTTAAAACAAATTGCTTCATCATGGACGTTTGGTTTTTGGTATCTTAACGCTTCAAGACAGGCGGTGAGTGTACCCGGGCCGGGAAGCCGTAATCTTACTTGCCTTGGGGTGATTACGCAACCAAACACAGATTATGTAGTAGAAATTGATTTTGATGCTTCTACTTCTGGCGGGTTTGAGGTTTTGGTTGGAAATAATTTTTCAAACTTTACTTCATCATCAGGCGGTACAATTTCACTTACTGTTAATTCAGGAAACTCAGGAACTAATTTTGCAGTAGTGCCATCACCAACAGCAGTATTAGTCATAAATTCAATATCGGTAAAAACTACAATTGCAAGTGGTGAATGTTGGACTTTTGATAATACTAAGTGGATATTAAGCAATGAAAAGCTATGTAAACTGATTGGATTTTCAGATACTTTAATAAATACTGTACCTGTTGATGCAGGCACCTATTATCAGTTTAAAATTACCATATCTGGTCGCACATCAGGAAGCATTACACCAACAGTAGGAAATGATTTAGGGCAATTGATTAATACAAATGGCACCTTTACACAATACTTTCTACCTACTGCATCAGGGTTTTTAAGCATATTCGCAGATTCAACTTTTGATGGTTGTGTTTCAGTAGTATTACTATTTGAATTGAAGCGGGACTATATTTTTAAATTACTTGACCTTGAAGGAAATGAAGTGGCAAATGTTACACCAAAATATTACCGTGATTTCGTTACAGTAAATACGCAAATGGATGATTTGGAAGATGGAGGAGACCCTATACCTTTTGGGTGCTACCAATTACACGCTTTCGATCAATGTGAATTACAGTATAGCGAAATAATCGGGGACGGTAGAATGGATAACGCATACGGCAAGTATTGGGTAAACGCAGTAACAGGAGGTTCCGGAACACTTACTATAAGTGCAGGCGAAATGATATTCGATTATTCCGCAGTAGATCCAGGCCAATTAATAGGCGTAGTAAATTGCCGTCAAGGCTTACCGCTTTGCACAAAAGAAGACCCGCTCATTCCACGCGGCCCACACAACTATAAATATGAATTTGATATTTTAGAAAACACCGACCCCGCAAACTTCAAAGTAACATTATCTGTTTGCAGAAATTATAATTATTTAGCCTCTTATCCGGTTGGCCATTACGTAGGGTATTTCATGGGTCTTGATCCAACAACTTTCTATAACGCACCTGATGACAGCCCTATTTACCCTGTAGGAATACCTGTTAGTTTTACTAACAATCAAACACCTGGACGAATAAGAATTGATAACGTAACACTAAAAAGAATTGAACCATATGATAGCAGTTATGTTTCAGAGTGTATAATTTATGGCGAAAGTTTTAAGGATACCAAATTAATAAGCGCTGAATGTGATAGTGAGCAAATGGGATTTTTATTCTATAATATAGAGGATGGAACCGAAGTTTTTAAACTTACGCAAAGATTATATTTAAGGGCAATTAACCCATCATACCCTGAAGACACAGACGATTATTTATTTAGCGATGGAACCAAGTCAAGGAATTATGGCAAGAGCGAAAAAAGCTATACTATTTTGACAGATGCCATTGATGAAACAAGTATTGATGCACTTGCAAAGCAGAGGATTTGTCAACGCTTCTATATTGGCGAAGATGGCAGCATGGTTCAATGGATTCCTTTACCATCTGACCTTGTACCGGAATGGATTAAGAATGGAGATAGTGTTCTTGCGGCTGTAAGGTTTGAAGTACAGGAAAAAATTAAGGGTGCAAAGTTTTTTAGGAATAGTTAATTAATAAAAAAAATAATTTACTTTTGAAGCATATTTAAAAATTCCCTTTACAATGAATCGGCACATTCTAAAGCCGAAAGGTGTTCAATTATCACGAACTAAAACTGATTGTTGGTTGGCTTAATCAGGGAAGCCATAATAATATCCCCAAAATATTATTTTTTTTAAATCTAACAATTAAAATTATGGCAAATTCAGGAAACAATTGTGTAAACTACAATTGCGCAGAGCCGCCAGCATACGACAGTACATTAGAACAATGCTCCTCACAGGTAAGGGGGGGTGGCGCAAATATACTTTACCTGTTACATTGTGGAACTGTTATTAATGACCCGGGAAGCGAAGCGGAATTGGAGCAAGCTGTTACGGACGGGCTTGCCACAAAAGTTGAAAACATCAAATTTGGTTTTGGCGTACCGGCTCCGGTTGAAATTGATCCGACTACATCATGCGGAAGTGCAAAAGTAAGCACCTATAATCGCACAGCAGACATTGAAGACTTTAAAGTGAATGTAACCAATTCCGATTTTTGGGACACGGTTAAAAACATCGTTTATGAAGGCTTCGTTGTTATTGAGTGTGAAACAAAAGGGCTTACACAACACTCTCTTTTTGTTGATGCAGAAACTTCAGTTCGTGCTTATGAAAACTTTCCAAATATTGTTGACACACCACAAAATTACGTGGCTCAGTTGCTTTGGAAGTCGTACAGCAATCCAAAAAGAACAGCATTCACCGCAGCAGCTTAATGACAAAAGGAGTATTCTTAACCGCCTTTGGCAATCCGAGTTACGGAAAAGCAGCCTATAATCTTGCACATTCAATAAAGTTCTATGATGCAGACATGGAAATTTCTTTATTGCACGATCAAACGGCTGTTGCCATAGGCGGTTTTGACTTTTCAATATTCGACCATTTGATTCAATTAGGTGATGAAGATGTTAAGAATCCGGCTAAAATAAAAACATCTATTTATGAAAAACTGCCTTTTGATTACAACTTGTATTTAGATGTGGATGCAATGTGTTTGCAATCTTTAAAGCCGCTTTTTGAAACACTGATCAATTCAGGAACTTCATACGCCACACACGTTTTTGACACATACGACATTAATTCACCAAATGAAATGCCGTGGATGTATTGGGCTTACCGGGATGATATTTGGGATAAGTATAATTTATCCGATCACAAGTTGCCTGCAACACAAAGCAGCGTTCAATTCATAAAAAAATGCGAACAAAGTAAATTATTGTTTGAGCAATTAAACAAAAACATTAATGATCCGATTCCACTCGAAAAGTTAAAAAACAGGTGGGGAGGTTCACAGCCGGATGAATTGTATCTAAACATTGCGCTTGCTCAATTAAGAATGAATCCGCATATTGGAGATAGCGTTCTTTTTTTCTGTAACAAGCAATCAAAACTTTCATTGACTGAGATTTCAAGTCAATATTATATAATGTCATTTTTTGGCGGCAAGCAAATGACACGTCCCGGCTATAAAGATTATTATGACCGCAGGCTAATAAATATTTTCAGGGCTTTTGGTAAGAATCATGCTTATAAGATGCACACCATATTGGATAACAAACATGCCGATAAGCTGCATCCTATGGACCTGACAAGAACAAGTAAACCACGCGTTGATGTTGTGCAAAGTTCGGATATGCAAAATAGTTTGCTTAAAAATTCAGATTGCGCAATTGTAAGCCCTGCAAGTTTATTGCCAAGTTATAAAACACCAAGAGGTCGCTTTATAAAAACAACCAATTATTTCAATCCATCCGTTTGTAATTTCAATGGTAAAAATTATTTTGTTTACCGTATGGAGGCGTTTCCATTTTGTACGCACACACAAATAGGAATTTGTTTGCTAAATGAAAACCTGATACCGATACCAGAAACTAATAAAGTGCTGAATCTACATAGCGATGTGTCACGCTTTGGTTTTGAAAAGAATTGCCATGTAGAAGATCCGCGTTTATTTATTCATAACAATGAACTGTATTTAAGCTATACCGATGGATGGCAAATGGGGCAGGCAAAAATAAATCCTGAAACCCTTGAAGCTATTGAAAGTTTTTATATTAAAAAAACAACCGGACAGGAAAAAAATTGGACGTTCTTTAGTGATGGCGCTTTGAATGCTGTTTACACAATATGCCCTCACATTATTTATGAAATGAATAATGAAAATTGGGCTACAAAATTTGAAACTGAATTTAAACACAATTGGAAGTGGGGTGAATTAAGGGGCGGCACAAGTCCGGTGAAATATAAAAACAATTTTATATCATTTTTTCATTCATCATTACCGCTTAAAAATAATGGCAGGCAATACTTCATGGGTGCATACATCTTTAGTGGCAAAGCGCCCTACAAGCCTTTATTCATAAGTAAAGAACCGATCATTGCAGCCGAAAAGGTTAATAATTCAATTCAGCGTTTAAATACAAAAGTATTTGTAGTATTTCCGGGTGGTGTAATTCGTAATGAAAATTCATGGAGTGTTGCTTACGGCTACAACGATTATCAATGCAGATTTGCGACCGTTACAGATGAATTATTAAATGACAATCTTGTTGAAATTATTTATCAAAAAGAATTAGCAGATGCCGAATAAAAAGAAAGACACATTTACTAAAGTTAAAATCGTAACCGATGGATTAACTATTGTTAAAAAACATCAGAAGATTGAACGTAACAATAAATGTTATTGTGGCAGCGGAAAAAAGTTAAAGCATTGTCATATTCAGTATGTAGAGCAAGGCTATAATAAAATCGTAAGGAGAAAAAAACATGGCGTGTTGCAACCGCAAACCTAAAAATAAACCTATGAGTTTTCAAACATTAGTTGATTCAATGCCGGGGTGGTGTACTGCTGAAAAAGCGGAACGCCTGCAAAGACTTATCATTGATTCAAATGCACAATTTTCAGTTGAGTTGGGTGTATTTGGAGGGCGCAGCCTCATTGCAATGGCTTTAGGTCATAAAATAAAACAAAGCGGTGTTATTATAGGTGTGGATGCGTGGAGCAAGCAGGCAGCACTTGAAGGCACAAACGACAAAGCTAATGATGATTGGTGGAGCGGACAATCATTTAAAGAAATACACCAAAACTGCATTAAAGACATTTTTAAAAACGATGTTGATGATTTTTGCAGTGTTTTAAAAATGACCTCTGAAACTTTTGGCAAATTAATTGGTGATAATACAATTGATGTTTTACACGCTGATTCAAACCACAGCGAAGAAGTTACAACCCGTGAAATAGAAATATTTTTTCCTAAATTAAAAAGCGGTGGTTATTGGGTTGCCGATGATACAAATTGGAATAGTTTAAGCAAAGCTGTTTCGATGTTGAAAGAGAAAATGAATGTTGTGCATGATGGTGAAACTTATACTATTTTTCAGAAAAAATGAAACCAAAAATTTCAATTATTTATTCAACAAATCGTGAGCAACCAATGTTTCATTGGTTCTTAAATTCTTTAATAAATCAAACAACAGGTATTGATAGAAATAATATTGAAATTATTTTCATTGATTATGCAGCCGAAAAAAGGTCTTTAGGTTCATTTGAAAATTTGATTGCATCAAAGCCAAAACCAAATATTTATCAGGGCGAACATCGCAAAACAACAGGAGAATATTTCAGCCCTGCAAATGCACGCAACACGGGTGCTATACATTCAAGTGGTGATTATCTTGTTTTCGTTGATGATGTTTCAATACTAATTCCCGGGTGGTTTGCTGAAGTAAAAAAAGCAGCAAGCGAAAATAAAATAGTTTGCGGTGCCTATCAAAAGCATTTTGATATGGTTGTTGAAAATGGTAATTTAATTTCAAGTAGAAAACATGATGCCGGTATTGATTCGCGTTGGAATCTTGGTGAATATGTAAAAATAACCGGGCAACAATTATTTGGATGCTCATTTGGAATACCCGCAAAAGACTTCATTGAAGTAAACGGCTTTGATGAAATTTGCGATTCAATCGGGGGTGAAGATTACCACTTAGGCATTCGTTTAAACAACGCTGGTAAACAAATTTGGTACAACCGTAAAATGCTTACCATTGAATCAGAGGAGTTGCACAATCAACCCTTTTTAATGAAGCGTGAAGACCGGGTATTGCCGGAAAATGTTTACATGAATATTCTGCGCACTTATGGAGTTGAAAAAAGGCATGCTAATGGAAATTGTGATTCTTCACACATGATTCTTGACATTCTTTACGGCACAAAACAAATTAAAACCATTGGCAATAATTACAGCATTGAAGCTGACCGGCCAAGTAAATATTTTGTGCCAATGCCTGAAACCGAAAGACATTGGTTTGACGGAAAATTATTATCTGAAATGTTATAAAACTATGAAAACAAAACTCAAAATCATTAAGAACTGCGGAGGTAAAAAACGCGGTGGGTGCGTAAAAGTTTCTACATGGGAACTTATGCAAGGCAAAACATTTGAAACAAAAAAAGCTGCTTAAAGCAAAATGACCGAATCTGAAATTACAGCACTCGTTAATTCGGTTGCTGCAAAACGATCATCAAAATGGGCGTATAATCAAATGGCAATATTAATGCCGTGGATTAATCAGCCTAACGCAAAGGATATGCCCGAATACTATCCTACATACGCCCTTGCAGTTGATTTGATGGAATCGTGTCGTTACCATGCGGAAAAAGGATGCTTTCCGGCAAAACTTTTCATCAGTAAAAGCCCATATCAAACAGATACAGAACTGACCTATATTAAAGAAAACTATAAGCAAGTTACTTTAAAATTCGGGGTTGATTATATCAATACAATTTCACGGGCATTTAGTGAAGGCAATTATTCTATTACCTACCATGCAGATGATGAAAAATATGTTCAGGCAAAACAAAAGCTACAGGACTATTTAGAAACAGAGATTAACACATACGGTTCGATTCAGAATTTTATGAAGTTTGTCTTTGTAACTTTAAAAACAATTGATGCAAATGGTGTAATTGCCATTAAGCCCGACCTTAAATATGACGTGGCTGAAGACGGAACGCAGCGTATTTCAAGTACAAAACTAAATGAGCCTCAAATTTATTATTTCGATTGTTCAAAAGTTGTTGCTTACAAAGAAGAAGAATATTGCCTGGTTGAAACTACCAAATATAATTTAAAAGATTCAAAAGGCAAATCAGCCGAATACACCTATGAGTTCTACGATAAAAACAGTATTTACAATATTGTTTATAACGTAAAGGACAAAACGGTAAAAACAACCCTTTATTACACACATAACGAGGGTATTTTGCCAACAACAAGAATAAAAGGTATCCCACGAATTATTGACGGAGATATTCTTTGGCAATCTGTTTTTTCATTCGTAACAGACATTCTTGACATCATTGCAATGGATGCAAGTACATTGCAAATTTCAAAATTCAAATGCGCATACCCTACACGGGTTTATGAAGGCAGGCCGTGTGATTTTGAGCAAACAGATCCCGAAACAAACAGCACGGTGCATTGTCAGGACGGCTATGTATTTTGGGGAGAAGCGCTAACAAAAAGAGTATGTACAAAATGTGGTGGCACCGGGCAAATAGACAGGTTTAATGCCTTGCGTGATTTTGTTACGGCCCCATCAACATCACTCGACCCGGTTAAAAACAATCCTGACCCGTTCAGATATGTTGCACCTAATTCTGACATTTTAAAATACCTTGAAGATTCGATTGCAAAGAATGAAGAAAAAGCTCAAAAGATTTTACACCTTCAAACATCAAACTCTATTGTAAAAGGCACAGAGAATCTAACTGCCACAGGGCAGAGTTTAGATCAGAAATCAATGTACGCTTTTATTAAGCCTATAAGTGATCAGATGTTTGATACTGAGCAATTCATTATTGACCGCATAGGCTACCAGCGTTATGGTAAATCTTACAAGGCACCAACAATCACAAAAGCAGTTACATTCGATTTTCAAACCGAATACGACTATATAAATGAAATTTCAGCAGCTTCGGAAGCAGGGTTACCGGCATTCATGTTACAGACAATAATTGTGCGCTATCTGAAATCACATTTTTATTCAGATGCCGAAACAACAAAAGCATTTGATTTAATTATTAAAACAGATAGGATTTTAGGGCTTTCAAATAGCGACATTTCAATTCAACAGGGTAAAGGTTTGATTGCAAATTGGGAGGTTGTTTTTCATAGTTCGGCAGTTTCAATAATACAAAACCAAGTGATTAAAGATAAAAAGTTTTTTGAAAAGAAAATTGAGGATCAGCAACAAATTTTAATTGATGAATCCAAAAAAATAGCAGAAGCATCAAAGCCTGAAATTGACCCTACACAAAAAGCGATTCAGAGCATTCTTAAACCTGCATGACATTAGCCCAAATTATTAAACAAAAACTTGACAGGCTCGAATCTGTACCTGATACGCTTGTCAATAGTTTAGTTAAAATAGAAAAGGAATTTTTTAATAAGTTATTAAAACTCGTTTCACAATTAGAGGTTGAAGATGGGTTTATCCTTCAATCAAAAAAAAACTTTCAATTACTTGCTGAAATACAATCGTCCTTAAAACAACTACTTCTTGACACGGGCTATGTAAATGATGTCAAGGATTTCATTTCAGAGTTTGATTCACAGGCAAAAATAAACAACGCTTATTTTGCAAAGGCTTTTCAGGATTCACAGATACCGTCCGTTGCCGGGGATATATTAACAATTAAAAAAAATACCACAGCAAATTTATTGCTTGGTGAAACACTCGATTCTCAATTTATAAATGCCGTAAAAAATCAGGTAGAACTTGCTGTAACTTCAAAGGCTTCGTTTTCAGAAACTATTGATGCATTGCAAACCATTGTAACGGGTAATGCAGAGGTTGATAGTAAACTTGCACAATACACCAAACAAATAGCTTACGATGCTTTTGCAATAAGCGACAGGGCATATACAAAGGCATTTAGCGATAGTATCAATGCGCAATGGTTTAAATATTCCGGTACGGTTATTAAAACATCAAGACCTTTTTGTGATGAAAGACACAATAAATTTTATTTCATAAAAGAAATACAGGAATGGGCTGGTGAAGATTGGGCCGGTAAAATTCAAGGCACGAATACAGAAACTATTTTTTCAACAGCCGGGGGGTACAATTGCAGACACAGTATTTTACCCGTATCAATTTTTTCTATTCCAATTGAAGTTATAAAAAGAAATGTTGCTAATGGAAATTATAAACCATCTGATTTTGAAAAACAGGAATTGAATCTATAAAAAAAGAGCAAGTTACCAGCCTGCTCTTTTTAACTTTTAACCTCTCACGGTTAATATCTATTGATGGCGCAAATATAAAAAAATTTCTCTTTAAAATTTGCTATTGAATAATAATATTTATATTTGCTCAAATTAATTACATGCCAACAACAGATGATGTAGGAAATATCCTTTGTGAAAGGATTGATGTAAGAAACGGTAAACCATACCATAAACGACATCATTTAAACCCGGCCATTGCAAACAATACAGATTGGATGCAAAAACATGGATGGTCAATTGTTGAACCTCTTGAAAAACCAACTCCTGTTATAACTGAACCTTTGTCCGAAGTGAAGCCTGAAGATAAAGTGGAGGATCAACTAAATGAAACTTCTGAAATGTTTGGTGGCAATAGTTCCGAATTGGAAAATGCCAACACAGGATTAAACGAAGAAGTTAAGCCTAAACGTTCCTATAAAAAACGCAATTCTAAAAAATAAGCATGGCAAAAAAAGTTCTTACACTTGAAGAAGCAACTAAACGCCTTGAATGGCTTGGTGTTGATGGCGAAACAGACGAGGATTTTCAAAAGGGGGTAAATGAAAAATACATCCCGGCTGAGACTTTGCATGAAAGCCCTCAATTCAAAACAGCTTTAGGAAAAACTTTTGGATCCGCTACATCAGGTATTCACAAACAATTGAAAACTTTTGGAGTAGAATTATCAAACGAGGATATTAAGGATAAAAAGTTTGAGGACATTATTGATATTGGGTTGAAAAAAATGGTTGAACAGCACACATCCGTTTTGGAGGAAGTGAAAAAACAAAGTTCAACAAAACCGTCCGAAAGAGAAAAAGAACTTGAAGAAAAGCTCAAAAAAAGGGATTCGGACTACTCTGTAATTGAATTGGCAAACAAAACACAAAAAGAACAGTTTGAAACCGAGCGTTCAAATTGGGCTACTCAGGCCAAGAATCAAAAACTTTCAAATGCTACAGAAAAACTTTGGGCCGGGTATCAATGGGGCACTACTGACCAACTTAAACAATCAGGTTTTAAATCAATAACAAATGAAAAATATGCGTTTGACATTGATGAAAAAGACAATTTAATTGTACTCGATAAGAAGTCAGGGCAAAAAATACCGAACCCAAAAGTAAATTCAACATTCCTTTCACCGGAAGAAGTTTTACAAAAGGAAGGAATTGAAATGCAGGTTTACAAATTAAACCATGACGGTGGCAATCAGGTCCCACCAACACCACAAAACCCGGCACCGGCTGAAGGAACTACCACACGCAGGGCTATATTCGCAGATACACAGCCTGCACAGAATTAAAAGGAAATTTTTAAATATAGTCTTTAGGCACAGACGTTAAACATACCTGAAGTTGCCGTTTTCAGAGGGCATATAAAATCTGAATTAGGTTGCCTGATTAGGGTAGGCATTAAAATTACCCAATTGTTTTTAAATCTAATTCAAAATTAATATGTCAACACTTGGCTCAAATATGAGTACATGTCCTGCCTTGCAGGCCGAACTCAATAACTTCTTTGTAAAATGTGATCCGGCAGTTATGGGGTTCAATTCTCCGTATGCTGATTTCTTAATGTCACCAGAAAACAGAAGGGGGATACAACAGGAACTTAATCCAAAAGCGGGTAAGGTTCGTGAAGTCATCCTTCGTTACGATCAAAAATTATCCCCTGCATCAGTAGGCTCTTTTGCTGATGACATCAGTTGTACCGCAACAGATGAAAGAGGCGATTTAACTACTTCTTACCAACTTGATACTGACCGTGTAGTTTTCCGTCAGGAAAAAATGAATGTTCAGAATTGGGAGCAAACGTGTCGTTCAAATCCTGAAATTATTTACCGTAAAATGGCATTGCTGATGCAATCCGTTCGTGAAGGTACTTACAAAGATTTGGCGCAACAAACAATTACCCGCACACTTTGGGGCAAATGGGGTAAAATCCCAACTGCCGACAACGCAAATTTTACTATCAATGGCCAGGATGAGCTTGTTGTTAAAACAAGAAAGGACGGAACTGTTGATATGTACCCTATCACAATGCAGCAAATCAGCAATGCGCTTGTTCAATCAAACTATTGTGAAAAACCATTCATTGTAGGAGGTTATGACCTTCGTGCGTATTATGAAGTTATGCAGGCCGGATGTTGCACAGATTCAGGCTTTGAATTGAGCAAAATATGGGCTAAATTCGGTATGGCTGTGGCATGGGATAAATGGCTTGCACAGGCATTTACCAATACTCACTTGTCATTAGCAATTCAACCAGGGGCTTTACAGCTTGTTTGGTATAACAAATACGATGCAACGGCTGAAGCAGATAATGCTTTTGGTTTGTCAATGGGGGGTAAAAACTACCAGCAGTTTGTTATTACCGATCCTGTTTCAGGATTCCCGATGAATGTTCGTATTTCAGACAATTGCGGAGACGTTTCCATGTTTATCCATACTAACATAGGGCTGCTTGACATGCCAGCAGATATGTTCGCAGCCGGTGACGATTTGGAAGGCGTTACTTTCGTGAATAAAATCAGAGTAACCAACGTGTAAAAACAAATAAGGGATGGCCCGTAAGCTATCCTTTTTTTAAAAACTATGGCTTGCTCACCCTGTTTTGAAAAACTTATTGGATTAAGGAACGTTTGCGTTCCGGTTGACATTAAATCCTGTAAATGGGTTGATGATGTCGGCATTTCAATACATACCATTGAGCAGATAATTACAAAAGGGTATGCAGGTCCGTCCGACTTTTTTCAAAAACAATACGATTTTGCAGTAGGTGAAATGGTGGCTACAATTAATAGCCATTACTCACCAAAGTATATTACCAATACTATTATTGAAGGTAAAAGAATGGGCTTTAATTCCCAAACAAAAACATTGGTGCCAAACACCGGAAAGTGGGTGGGAATAGTAGTTGAACTCGCAAACTCAAATTCATACGTTGATTTTTATAGCCCTGAACTTTCACTATTTACAAACTTTACCGGAAACATCCCCGTAAGAGTTTACGACCTTGAAACTGCTAAACTACTCGATACAATTACTGTGGCAAGTGTAGCAGGCGAGGTATCGGTAATACAGGCAAATAAACTTTTCAATTCTAAACGAAAAAATATGACGCTATTCTTTTGCTATGACAGCACAGGAATAGATAATTATAAAACCAACATTAAGAACTCAGCCGGGTGTTGTGGCAGCGCTAAAAATATTTGGTCAAACTCATACATAAAAGCATACGGTGCGTATTCAGATACCGGAGGTTTTACTTATGATGTAATAAAAAAGGGCGATACGACTTATGGAATGAGCATGGTGTATTCGCTTCAATGCAATCACGAACAATGGTTATGCTCAAATCTTAATTTATTAGCAACTCCGCTTGTGTATAAATTAGCAAGCAACATTTTCTTATTTGGGCTTAATGCTTCATCTGCTGAAAGGGTGAATACATTAATTACAATTAACCGGGATGACATGATTAATAGTCAGACATTTTATGAAAACAAATACCGTGAAACGCTTGAAAATGTTTTAAAGAACATGCAGACACCGGATGATTCAAAGTGTTTTCAATGCAAAGAATATAACAGATCGGTAATATCCCTGCCATGACCACAGCCGAATTAGTAGCGAAATTTGAGTGCTTTATTACTAAGTTGGAAGAAAACCGTCCATTAGCAATAGCATCAGCATCGGCTCATGCAGCGAAATGTGAACGTATATTCACTAAGGGCGAAAATTCAAATGGTGGTAGGATTGGCAACTATAATTCCACTAATCCGATTTATGTAAATCCAAACGATAAAAAACGATCGCCCGTAACTTTCCAAGCAATAGGCAAGAATGGTGATAAGATTTTTAAATCCACCGGAAAGCCACATAAAACTAAATTCTTTGGCAGCTATAAGGATTTCAGGTCAGACGTTGGCAGGGAATCAAACTTTGTTAATTTACTGTTATTCGGAAACTTGAAATCTAATTATGAAAATAATTCCCGTGGATTTATTGAAGCTGAAAAAGTAAGTAACAACGAATACAGAACCGGCTTAGATAAAGAAAACTCATTAAAAAAATCAGGTGCTGAAGAAAAATACGGTACAATTTTTAAACACACTTCAGCCGAAATTGACTTATTTAATCGTGTAATAGGACTTGAACTAAGAAACGAACTTTCTAAATGTTAAGGGACGTAATAAATATCATAGCTGAAAATGCAAGGCAAATACCTTACTTCAATAAGGTGTACACCATTGCAAGGCGGTTCCGTGATGGTAATGGAAAAGTATTTCCGGCAGAATACACAGGTTCCGGCAACGGACACGAAATAGCCTATGACAAAACGGGGGGCATGGCATATTTCCGTAAAAATGGCAATGCTTCTTTACGTGAAGATAATTCACCAAAATTTACTTCATGCGATTCCGGTGTTACTTACACAATTACAATACCGTTAAAAATGGTGTGTTTTATTCCAAATAATATTGCCGTTTGTGATGATGGTTTTACGGGTGATGAATTTGCTGAAAAGATAATTTCAGAACTAACCACAGAAGAAATTTCACCAAACCTTTCAAAATTAAAATCAGCATCTTTAATTTGCACGGGTTACGATACTGATTCCGTTGCCGTGTTGGAAAAAGAATATTCAAATGCAAAAGACATTACTGATATGAATTATAATAATGCCTATTTTAGCATTGATTTTAATATCATAGTTGTGGTTGATAAAACTTGTTTAAACGAATGTTTTAATTACGGTTACAATGGCTAAGGGAAGCAAAAGCGCGGGTAAAAGTTCATCAACTAAATGTTGCGGATATAATAAAACAATTCGTAATTTAATATTAAATCCAAGCACAGAAACTCCACCTGCAACTAACAACAATGAATTGCGTGAAGACGATGGCTTGGAGTTACGTGAAGATGGAGGAATAGAATTAAGATAAAACGAATAAAAATGGCAGGCATAGACAAAACAACATCAGCTGAAACCCCTGGAGGGTCATTAAAAGATACCGATATATTCCGTTATTCCGAATTTAATGGGATTGGTTATGATAGCAAACAACACACAATGCTATCGCTTAAAAACTATGTTGTTGCGGGTATAACGATTGCAACTACTTTGGCAGCAGGCAACAATGGGAATAATCTTGCAATCACAAACTTAAATAGTTTAGCCGTAACCACTATTACAGAACAAACGTCAGGTGCAGGCATTCAGTTATTAACTGATCAGGGCGCTATCGTAATAGGGGGGGCAAATGCCTCTATGTCCATTGCAGATGATACCGAA
>ERZ869921.473-NODE-473-length-25057-cov-6.695624_pt1 | contig 25057 bp, 32 predicted proteins | sample MGYA00579310_ERZ869921 | MGnify/ENA primary metagenome ERZ869921 (study PRJEB32216, sample SAMN09231816) | wastewater metagenome | place: USA: Maryland | collected 2016-06-21 | study: EMG produced TPA metagenomics assembly of the PRJNA472060 data set (Reclaimed... | reverse complement strand
GCTTTCTTTAGTGGTGTTGATAACGCTTCTGAAATTGATACTTGTACATATTTAGTTATTGGCAATGTAACATCTCCTGCTCAAACTTATGCTGTTCGTGCTGGATGTAATGGTTCTCATAGTGCTTTAACTCTTCAAGACTTATTTGATTATTCTGATGAAACTTATTATGAGATTCATGAAACAGAAATGATTAAAATTACAGAATACAAATATGTTCCTCCTGTATATCCAACTCGTGTTGGCACTGGTGTTGGTGCTTCTGGTGCAGTTAGACCGTATTACTATCAAAATCGAATGTACAATCCTAGTAACCAAGTTCCTGTTCCACAAAGAACAGCTGCAAACTTGGAAGAATACTATGATATGTATTATGATCAGATGTATGACCCTGCAGATTTCTTAGAAGACCCTTTGTATCCTTCTACAAATAGACCAATCACAACAAACAAAGCTAATGAAAATTACAATTTGTCTGATAATGTTTATCATAACGAATTGAATACTTTCGCTACAGCTTATAATCTGTTTGCTCAAGCTATCACAGAAGATCCTAATGCTGCTGATTTGGGATATAACTTTGTTTATGACTTTGTTCAGTTAACTGAAGGTCTTGGCTATGTGTCTTTAGATATGATGAAGACATTCTTTGACAATTATTATGTATATTTGAAACCAGAAGACATTGAAAGTCTAGTTCAGTATATTTCTCAAACACTATAGGGTTTTTATGAATCAAAATGATATTGCAAAGTTAGGATACCTAACTGCTTTTCAGGCGTTTCAACAACAAATTACTGATGCATTAGTTCCATATATGCAGCAACAACAGTTGCTAGCTAAAATGATGAATCCAGATATTGAGTTGGCAAGTGTAGGATATAGAATTCCTACACCTTCACGTATTGTTATTGCTGGATGTGGCGGCACTGGTGGATGGTTTATTCCTAAGCTTGTTAAAATTGTTAATGAGTGCATTACCAAGTTTTTGATTTTTGCTCCTTTTGAAATTCTTTTGATTGATGCCGATCACGTTTAATGTTGGACGTGAATAAACTCTTTCTAATTGACTTGGAACTCCTAGTATAAGGACAACAAGGCGGAAGCATGAGATGACATTAGATGTCATTAATACTCAAGGCACCGTGAACGACTAAGCGAAAGAGAAGTCTATGTAGTGATTACATTGATTTATGCGATAGTCTGCTCTCTAGTAATATTATACATTAGGTATTGTTATATAATTTGCAATACTAATCTAGAGATCAACCCCGAACAGAAAGGAGGTTGACGTTTGAAGTTTTGTCTGATATAGTTTTTATATTCAACTGATGTTGAATCTATTAAAAATAAAACTATAAAGGATAAAAATAATGTACATTCCACATAAACAAGACTCTGTTGAAAAAGACATAGCTCTGATTAATAGTATGGCTTATAAAAATTGTATTGACAAAAATGATATTATGCGCGTTTTAAATTGTTCTGAAAAAACTGCCGAAAGGCGTTTAAAGAAGATTGGTTTAATACATACTAAAAATCATATCATTAATTTGTTAAAAGATTATGAAAATGGCCTTACTGCTCAAGATCTAGCTTTAAAATATAACTGTAGTGAAGTTAATGTTAATGCCATAGCAAAAAGACATAATTTTAGTAGGCCAATTGATTGGCTTAATACTGTTAAGGCAAATTATTATTATTTTGATAAAATAGATAATGAGTGCAAGGCTTATATTTTGGGTTTTATTGCAGCTGACGGATATGTTGGCAATAATGAAATTAAAATTGGTTTAAGTTTTGTAGATTTTGAAATTTTAGAAAAGATTAAAATTTGCCTAGAAAGTAATGCCGAAATTAAAACATATACGCAAATATGTACTTTAAATAATAAAGTTTCCAAATTTTGCTCATTGTCTTTTGCAAATCATTATATGATTAATTCATTACGAAGTCTTGGTTTTACTAAAAACAAAACAAATGATTTTGCCTTTCCAAATATTCCAAAAGAATTGTACTTACATTTCTTAAGAGGTTATTTTGATGGCGATGGCAGCATGTCAATGTACCGTCCCAATGATGGATATATTAGATATTCTGCAAGCATTTGCGGAACAGAGTCTTTTTTAAATAGTGTTAAAGAATATTTTAAAAATGAATATTCTATTAAATTTAATACTAATTTGTATAAAAGATTTGAAACCGAAAATTGCTGTTATAGTTTGTGTTTAACTGGTAAAAATAATGTAATTACATTCTTGAACTTACTGTATAAAAATTCTTCTATTCATTTAGATAGGAAATATAGTAAATATTTAAGCTTCAAATAGTAACAAAATGGGAACCTAAGAATCTGCTTAGACAGAACTTTGTCTCTTCTGATATTGATACAAACAAAGCTGAAGTGATGTGTAATCGTTATGCGCCTCACTTGGTTCAAGGTGCAACAATGCATTATCTTGACCAGTATATTTCATCTGCTGATATTATTTCAGAAATGAATCCAGCTGTGCAGCATCGTTTTATTGATATTGAACAAATTATTAACAAAAGAGCATTTACACTGTTTTTCAGTTTTATTGATAATGCTGTTAGCAGACAAATTATTCACAGATATGCTACGACTAATTCGCAGCTTTTTGTTTTTGATGTTGCAAACAATCAATATAATGGACAGTTAACTTTTAGTAATTATCCCATTAAAAGTGCTTGGATGTCTCACTATCCAGATAATGGAACTGACTCAATTCATGAGCTTGTGGCTAATTTGCGTCCGTTTTTTGATGTTGGTCCATCTTCCTTTATGGTTAGATATCCTCATCATATTACTGATACTGAATATGTGAAGTTACATAATTGTGCTGATGAAGATATGAACGCTGTATCTCAGTTATTCAATGCCAATGATACTGCTGCAAGTCTTGCTGCTACTATATTGACGAATTGTTTAGAAAAAGGTTACATGAAATATAGTAACTATGCTTTCTTTACTGGTGAAAATGCTAGTTTAGTTGCATCTAATCCAATTGTTAGACCTGTTAATACAACTCAAATTGGATATCTTTATCAGTTAATTAAAGATAAGCCTGAATTCAAAAACCTTATTAGTTCATTTACTGCGGCAAACAAAGACCATTCAATGTTCACTGGTTCTAGTTCTAGTGCTAACTACTTACACGATGTTTTAACTTCTAGTATCAATGAGTATATTAATGAGATCAAGACAAAAGGGACAACTTAAAAAAGCCTTAAATGACACTATTGGATATATCTATAGCTTTGCAGAATTGTTAATTGAAGCTCTTCTGCTTGCTAAACAGATACGCATTTTCTTTACAGATGAAAAATATGGTTATGACCAATATGAAATGTGTATTTCATTGCTAAGGTCTTATACTCTTAGTGGCCACGATAAGCTTGGTGCTGTTCTTAGTCGTTTGCCATTAATATCTGAGCTTTTAAATACTACTGCAAACACGTATATTTATCGTTCTTTTCATATTAGTGGTCGAAGAATTTCTTTGATTAATCAAAAACTTGATACTGATGGCATATCTGCTCGCATTGTCAAGTTGATGACAGATTTTAAGTCTTTGCTTATTCAGTTGTCTCGTGGAAATGTATTTATTTCTGCTCGTGATGCACGACCCAACGATGAGTCGCGTGCTGCTTTTGCAAATGCTCGAATCAACTATGGTGTTATGAAACGTTCTGGAAATTACATTCATAACGTAATGTCTCATGCTAGCTCTTCTACTTTGGCTACTGTTGATATATCTAAGTTTTTTGATTCAATGACGTTGTTGAAGATGATGGATAAGGCATTATTTTTAAATGCTTTTAAAATTAATATTAACTATGAAGCATTGAAGTATATTTCCAGACGCTATGAACATTCTTGGCAAGAAATTGAGGAAATGTTAAATGTTCTCAATAGTATGTATCTTACACTAATACCTTTCTTTCTTCATAATGGAAAGATACCTACTGGTATGGTCTACAGTACTCACTTGTCTAATTATTTGTTTTCACCAATTGATAAAAAGATAGAAAATAAACTAAGAGGAATTTCCAAAAATGGAATTTTTGTACGTCATACTAGATACATTGATGATATAACAATTAGTAGCAATCGTGCTACGAATGACTCTGGATATGTAATTAACATTGATTTGATTAAAGATATTGAACAGATTGTTAATGAGTTTGGTTTTTATTTGAAGTATGAAAAAACTAGAATTTATGGTGTTAATGACACCAAGATAGTTCATGGTGTTTCATTTGGCGGCATTACAAATCAAGCAAAGTCTATAAATAGTGATGAAAAGTATGCATTTGCAAAAGAGATTGAAAATCTTGGCATTAGCAAGTCTCCACTTTCGTTATCTATTATTGGCAAACTCAATGCAATTGATAGTGTTAACCCATATCAGTATGCTTATTGTCTAAGCCATTATTTTATGCATACAAAATTTGTTCACATGGCAAATGTTGGTACATATGAATATAGATTACATATTCAAAATGAAATAATTTTTCGCGGTGCGTTTTATGATATACATGTTAAGCCAGTCTTGGGCAGAAAATAACTCAAGGGCATTAGCAGAAAAAATTCTTCCTTATCTTAATGTTGATTTAAGTGAGGTAGTATTTGTTGATACAACTTATGATGCAATTGATGTCAATAAGTTTTCATCAATTATCTGTTTCGACAGATCTTATAAGGATGTGTCAAAAGCATTTACATCTGCTGGAATTTTCAAGGTTAGAGATATGATTGGCAGAGATTTAATCTCTTCTGATAATTCTTTTATCTTGTTTAATATTCCATATACTTTAACTCAAATTTTTACTAACGAAGATACCAAGGCAATTGCATGGGAAAAACTCCTAGCTTTTGTTGCGGCATATCGTAATATGAATCCAAGTGAAGTTGTGGAAGAAGCTGAAGAGGTAGTTGAGCAAACAACTCATAACTCTCTTCAAGATCTTGAACCTGCAGATGAAGTTGCTGTTGCTGTAATTGCAATGGAAGATGTCATTAATACGGTGGCATCGTATTTGGATTTATCTGATCCTGCTATTGGAAAAACATTAGGACTATCTTCCAAAATTGTTTTATCTGGTCAGCAAGGAACTATTACGATTCATCCAACAGGGGAAAGAATTCCCAAGGACTCTGATACGGCGCATTTGTCTATCAAAGACATCATTGCTCTTTTAAAAGCTTCTTTAGCTTTTGATGCAAGTACTATTACGTTTTACAAGAAACAAGTATAAGTGCATGCATTTTTTGTCAAATTGTTAAAAACCTTTTTAACATCACTAATGATACACATCTCTAGAAAACTGATATTGCATTTTGAAAATGCTTTAGCGGAATATACTTCTAGGGATGTTGGTCATGTCACTTGCAAGGCGTGTAACTATTCTTATAGACAAGATATTGTTTTTAAGATGCATAATAGTTTGTCATGTCCAAATTGCTATTCAAAACTCATAACACAAGATGATGTAAATGAGTACTCAAAACAACACCCCCGATACTACAAATATTAATATTACATTTGACAAAGATGGTACATTAAACTATTCTTTCTCTCCCTCGTTGACTCTAGCTGAAGTCATTGGGTCTTTTGTAATTGTTGGATATGGATTGTTAAATAACAATTCAAACAGTACTGCCATGTTGCGCACGCTATATGACCAAGCTACTGCTATTTCTACTACTATTGCAGCACCAGATGTGCAATACGAAGTGGAGCATCCTACTCAGTCTCCAATATTCCATTCTTTGGAAGGTTTATTATCCGATTTTAAGGCAAAATCATAAATGTCTAATGTCCAATTTTTGGCACTTGATGTTAGTTTGTCTTGTACTGGATTAGCTGTCATGTCTATGACTGACGAAAATAAGTTTGTATTGCATTCTAAAAATTCAATTGTTGTTCCGCAGAAAAAGAATAAAACACGTTTTGATCGCAAGTATGATATTTATCTTTTGTTTAAATATTACTTGGATCAATATAAGGATGTTTTAAAATTTGCTGTGTTTGAAAACTATGCTTTTGGTGCTAAAGGACAATTACTTGATTTAGCTGAAGTTAGTGCTTTATACAAATTAGCGCTAACAGAAGTAGCCATTCCGTTCGATGTGTTACCTCCTAAGAGTTCCAAGCTTATTGTAGCTGGACATGGTGGAGCGTCTAAACAAGATGTTGCTAGAGCACTACCAAACTTTTTAGTTAACTATGCTGATTTTGATTTTAATAGCCTTGACGAAACTGACGCAATTGCAAATGGCATAGCTTATTCATTAAAAATGATACAGGAAATTGCTAAATGAATTTAAATAAAATCAAAGCCAAACTGGATTTGTTTTCTCAATCCATGAAGGATGATTTGTTGACCAACAAAGAATTTTTAATTTTCATTGGTAATTTACTAATGAATTTTGGTTTAGCTGGTTTACACAACGATGATAGATTCCTTGGTTTAAATCTATCTGATGCAAATATTTTAGAAACTCTAAGTGCACAACACCCAGATAATCTTTTTGTATCTGTACTATTACAGTCTCACATAATTGTTTATTGGGCGAGTCAAATTGAAGAATAAAATAGTTCGTATTGCTGAACCACTTGATGCCTTAAAGCAGTACTTTGGTTATGATAGTTTTAGAGGTCATCAGCTTGAAGCTATTGAATCCATCTTAGATGGTGAAGATATTTGCTTCTATGCTCCTACATCTTTGGGTAAATGTTTTAGAGCTGATACTAATATTTTAATGTACGATGGCACTATTAAAAATATTACACAGATTGCCGTTGGTGATCAAGTCATGGGCCATGACAGTACTGCCAGAACTGTTTTAAGTCTTGCTTCTGGTTATGACACTATGTATGAAGTTAGACCACTTAGAGGAAAGTCTTATTTTGTTAATAAAGAGCATATCCTTTGTTTGAGAAGAACAGAGAAATGGGTAGAACCTAAGAATAGAGTGGTTAAAATTACTGTTGAAGATTATTTAAAAGCTTCTAACAATTTTAAGCACTGTCACAAAGGTTTTAGAACTTCTGTTGATTTTAAACATCAAGACATTAATAAGTCATTAGATCCTTATTTTTTAGGCTTGTGGCTTGGAGATGGTTCTTCAAAAGACTCTTCGATAACTACTGCTGATCAAGAAATAGTTGATTATCTTAATCAGTATGCTTTAGATAAACATATCAATAAGGTTAGAGTTTCTTCTAAAAAAGACAATAGAGCTTCTACATATCATTTAAGCATGGGCAGAATTGGCCCTAGTTGCAATCCAATAGTAAATGGGCTAAGAGTATACGGCATACTAAATAATAAGCATATACCTTATGAATACAAAGTCAACAGCAGGGAAGTTCGTCTACATGTGCTAGCAGGACTACTTGATTCAGATGGTTATTTGAATCCTAAATGCAATGCATTTGACTATGTTTCCAAATCAAAAACTTTAGCTGAGGACGTTGTATTTCTGGCACAATCCCTAGGATTTTATTGCACACTTTATAAGTGTCAAAAAGTGTGTACCAATAATGGCAAAGTAGGCACTTACTATAGAACTTGTATTTCTGGTGACGTTTGGAATATACCAACTAAAATTGTACGAAAACAAGCGGCATTTAGTAAAAAAAGAACAGATTGGACAAATATTGGTATAAATATTATTGAATCTGAAAAAGATAATTACTATGGTTTCATGACAGATGGTGATCATATGTTTTTGCTTGATGATTTTACAGTTGTTCATAATAGTATTGTTTATCAAATATCGGCTTTGTGCTCCGAAGGTACTACAATTGTTATTTCTCCATTAATTGCTTTGATGTCAGACCAAGTTGATTCTTTGGTTGCCAAAGGTATTAATGCTGTATTTTATAATAGTAGTTTAACCATCAAGCAAAGTAGAGCTGTATTAGAAAATATTCAAACTGGAACTGTTAAGCTTTTGTATGTTGCTCCAGAGACATTGTTAAATGACGACTTTATCGTAATGCTTCAGAATTTAAATATTCAAATGATATTCCTAGACGAAGCACACGTTTGTAGCTCTTGGGGACATGATTTTAGAAGTGATTATAAAAAGCTTGGCATATTACGCAAGTACTTTCCAAAGGCTGTTTTTGCTGCTCTCACTGCAACTGCTGACGAAATAACGCGCAGAGACATTGATGTTATTTTAAAATTTAACAATCATATTGTCTTTATGCATTCTTTTGATAGACCAAACATTTCCTATGCTGCTTATAGAAAGTATGGCAAAGGACAAGATCAAACATTAGAACTTATTCAAACATATCCAGTTGGTACTTGTGGAATAGTTTACTGCTTTACTCGTAAAGACACTGAAGAAATGGCTAAGTATTTGAATTCTAACGGAATTAAATGTTTGCCTTTTCATGCTGGTCTTAAGAAGTCTGAAAAAGAATTGGCACAATCTACTTGGATGTCTAGTGAGACTCCTGTAATAGTTGCTACTATTGCTTTTGGAATGGGCATTGATAAACCTAATGTTAGATTTGTTATTCATGCTAGTATGCCATCTTCTTTAGAAGGTTATTGCCAAGAATCTGGTCGTGCTGGAAGAGATGGTCTTGAGTCTGACGCTCATTTGATTTATGGTCCTGATGACTATGAAATAGCTAAGTGGGTACTATCACAAGGTGATGTAACGTCAAAGATATATTCCAATAAAATGTTGAAACTTAATAAGGTATATCGCTTTTCTCAAGCAGATACATGTAGACGAGTTTTGATGTTGAGTTACTTTGGCGAAGAATCTTTACCTTGTCAAAAGTGTGATGTATGCGATCCTAAAATTGCCGTTAAGTTATCACCTAAGCCAGTTGCACAAGTTAAAAAAACTACTAGGAGAAAAACGGTTGCAAGAAGATCTCGCTAGTGTCTTGATAGATGCTGTTCCGTTAATAGATGAGTACTCTCATATTGTTGAGAAGTCTTTAACTTTTAAGGGTATGTCTCTTGAAGAGTGGTCTAGTGTTATTGCCACTCCGCCTATTCATGACAAAATGACAATTACAGAAATACATAGTTTTAATGTTAAGTTTATTCAGCTTAATGAAATTATTATGTCTAATCTTTCTTATTCAAAAGCTTATTATGATATGGCTACGGCTAAGTATCACAGCTCTTTGAAGTCCGCTATGAATACTTTGATGAATCGTATTAATAATGATAGTACAAGAAAGATGCCAGGGATTGATTCTATTGAACGTATGGCTTCTATCAATTGCTCTAATGAACAAGTTGCTATGGATATATCTAAAATGTTTTATGAATTTTGGAAAATCCATGCCGATAAAATGAAAGGTCTAGATTCTAGACTAAATAATATTTCATATATGGTAAGAAATTAAATATGGATAAAGATAATAAAAGACTTTTAGACTCTGTTAAGAATTCTTTAAAGAAGAAATGGCGGTGCTGAAGTTTTTGTTGATGCTAATTCCGTAGTCGTAGAGTCAATTACAAGTGGGTCTCCAATGTTGGATGACTTAATTACTGGCGAAGGTTATCCTGAAGGCAGATGGATTGAGCTTTATGGTGCTGAAAGTTCTGGTAAAACTACCACTGGTGTTATTATGCTTTCAAAAGCACAAGAAAAATACCCAGAAAAAATGGTAGCTGTAATTGATATGGAGCATGCTTTTGCTCCTAAGTATGCTGCACAATTTGGATTGGACTTATCAGAAGATAAGTTCCTAATGTGTCAGCCAAACTCTGGTGAAGAAGCTTTAGAAATCACTAGAGAGCTTGCTGGTTCTGGTTTATTTAGTGCGATTCTTTTTGACTCTGTCGGTGCTATTGTTACTCAAAAGCAATTATCGAATGGTATTGACGATGAGACAATGGGTGCTGTTGCTCGTTTACTTAGTAAATCTGCAAGTCAAATTAATATTGCATCTGAAAATACTAAAACTACTATTATTTGGATTAACCAAGTAAGAAGTAAAATTGTGATAGAAAATAAAATATGTTATAATATTCCTATGGCTTAATATAGGAGACTTATAATGGCTAAAAAGCAAGAATTTTCAGAAAATGAAATTACTTATATATTAAATAATACGCATCTTGGCGCTTCAGAATTATCAAGACAACTTGATAAAAATAGACCCAGAATTGCAAAAATTATTAAACAAAATTTAGGATTAGATAGATTAAATTATCAACCAGAGCTTATTAAACAGGATGAATTGCAATTCATTTTAGACAATAAAGATATTTTAACCTCTCAAGAAATTGGAAATCGTATTGGCCGCAGTCATTCATTTGTGTTGCGCAGAATACATAAGTATTGTCAAAATCATTCTAAATCTGTTGGGTATGCTAGTAAGCTTACTCAAGATGATTTGAATTTTATAAAACAAAATTATAATTCTTATTCAAATGATGAATTTTGTACAATGTTTAACCTACATGTTAATACTTTAATTTATTGGAAAAATAAATTAAATATTCCTAAATATTCTGGTAAGCGCACTTCGATAGAAAATATTATTTCAAATTCTTTAAAATCACTAGGATATGACTTTAAAGAGCAGGTAACATTTTCAAAATGGAGGGCTGACTTCTATATTGAGTCTATTAATGTAATTATTGAGACTCATGGAGATTATTGGCATGCTAATCCTAAAATATATAATACTGAAAATTCTAACAATATACAAATTTATAATTTTAATAGAGATCAAATTAAGTATAAGTATTTGAAATCTATTGGTTGTAAATTATGTATTTTGTGGGAAACTGATATTAAACAAAATATTGGTTCTATAGATGCTTATTTGGCTTCTCATATTGCCCGTTGTCACCTTGAGTAGTAATACTCATGTAAAAGCTATCTAATTGCTGGAAACTCTTGTCAAGTCTTAAGTACTAAAATGTAATAATCTTAAGAATAGAGACAATCAGCAGCCAAGCCCTGATGGGAAGGTTCAACGACTAGTCGCAAGACGTAGGCTCAAGTGAGTCGAAATGGTAGCCCGCTAACAAGTTATGTTGAGCGTGAAGATATAGTCTAAACTGTATAGAGATATATAGCAGTGTGTATTTAGTTTCAATACATGCGATATGCAATTAACGATTGTATATGAAGGCCCGTTGGATGGGCAATCCAGAAACCACTTCGGGTAAATTTATGTATTGTATTGACAAGTTTATTCATTTCCCATATTATTAATCATAAATTTTCATTTGGAGAAAATATGAAAAATAAATGGACCGATCATGATGTAGAGTATGCTACTACCAATTATCAAATAATGTCTGCATCTCAAATTGCGGAAAATCTTGGTAGGAGTAGGAAATCTGTTTATAATTTTTTAAACAGACTAAATATTAATAAAATGTCTGATCGTTGGAATGATAAAGAAATAGATTATTTAAAGAAAAATGTAAGAATTTTATCTTATTTGGATATAGCAAATTATCTAAATAGAACTGAGGCTGCTTGTTACAATAAGGCACATGAGCTTGGCATTACAATGCCAGATAATTACTATTATTGTAATTCAATAAAAGATCCTAATACTATAAAGTATGTAATAGACAATTGTGAATCTATGACAGATTTTGAAATTTCTATTGCTAAAAATATTAATATATCTCAAGTTGTAACCATTAGAAGAAATAATGGCATTTACAAGCATGGCGGTAGGTCAATTGGATCTATGACTATGCCAGAGAAATATATTGACATTTTGTTAAAAGATATTGGTGTTATTTATGATTTTCAGTCTAAGTTTTTTGGATTAATTGCTGATTTTTATATACCTAGTTGCAAACTTATTATAGAAGTTAATGGCGACTATTGGCATGCAAATCCTAGAATTTATAAAAATGACCAACTATATGCAATTCAGCAAAAAGGTGTTGATCGTGATATTCGAAAATACGATATGTACAATAAGGCTGGATTTCTTACTGTTGTGATTTGGGAACAAGATATTCTAAATTCTTCTTCTCTTTCTATTATTAAAAATAGATTATCTAATCTGATAAATTCTATTTCTTTAAATAAAGTTGATGCAAGCTTATTTGGAACTACTATTGATTCTTTTCAATGGTTGACAAATACTGCCCCTTCAGGAAGCGATTCCTGAATGATAACCTTGTGAACTCAGGGAAACTCTTACTGCGTAATGGCAAAGACAATCCTGATCTAAGCCTAACTTTATGTTAGGAAAGTGCAACGACTATCCCGTGATTGGGAGTAGGGCCAAGTGGCTCGAAGTGCAAGGCATCTTAATTATATTAAGATGATGATATAGTCTGTTCTTTATAGAAATATAAAGCAGCTCGTACGAAGGTATCGAGCGGAATAGAATTAACGACTCTATTTGAACACAGAGGGTAACACTATGAAATTTTTTTATAGTGTTCGTATCAGAGTATCTAAGGTTGATACAATTTTAAGTCCAAAAACTAAAGACCCCATTGGTGTTGAGGTTCGTTACCAGTCTATTAAAAATAAAGTTGGTATTCCATATCGTGAGATTACTACTTCTATTTTCTTTGGCAAAGGTTTTGACAAGTATAGAGAGACAATTGAAGTTGCTATTAAGCGTGGCGTTTTGGTTTCTTCTGGTGCTTGGACATATTTTGCAAGAGGCACTGATAAAGAACTCAAGTGGAATGGTAAGGTAAATGCGATCAATTGGTATAGAGAAGTTGAAAATTCTGATCACTTCCAAGAGTTGCAGGATTTAATCAAAGCGTCTTCTCTAGTTGTTGAGATTGACTCTATTGAGCCAGTTGATGAGAACTCTGATGACTGAAGAATTTAAGGCTCATGCCGCTAAAAGAAAGTCTCAGAAACTTACATATCGCAATCCAATGCCCATTAATGACGCACTAACTAATACTGCTAAGTTGTCTAATGCTGTTATGGATCAACCACATCCACTTTATACAGAATTAGTTCCTAAAACTTGTTGGCTTTCTAATGTTAGAGACCATCTAACAACTAAGGAATGGTCAGAAGTAAAAGATTGGTGCTATAAGCGCTCTCAGTACAGATGTGAAATTTGTGGTGAGACTGGTATTGGTCAACGTAGTCGTAAGTGGAATGTCGAAGCTCATGAAGTTTGGCATTATGATGAATCTGACTTGTCACAGACTTTGATTGGTCTTGTTTCTTTGTGTCCAGCATGTCATGAATGCAAGCATTATGGCAGAGCTTTAGCTATTGGTATTGATGCCAAAGTACGTTATAGACTCAAGATTATTAATAAGTGGACATGGGCACAAGTCTATGAACACTGTGAAGAATCTGTTGCCACATATGTTAAACGTTCAATGCATAACTGGACTTTAAATTTGGATTATCTGAAAGAAGAATTCGGTCTTAATGTACAGATACATAGAGTGCCAATTATCTTAGAAGATGAAGTAGTCCAAACTTTAAAAACAATGAATTGGAGAAATGAATAGTGGACACTGATTTGCATTTTTCAAGTGCAAGCGATATGTGGTCAACTCCTCAAGACTTTTTTGATGCTTTAAATAGTATATTTAATTTCACACTTGATGTTTGTGCTAATGCAGAAAATACTAAGTGTGAAAATTATTTTACAGAAGAACAGAATGGTCTTGAGCAAGAATGGACTGGAACATGTTTTATGAATCCTCCTTGTGGTAGAACCATAGATGTGTGGATGAGTAAGGCATATTCTGCTTCTAAAGACAATAATGCAACTGTTGTTTGTCTTGTACCTGCTAGAACAGATACAAAATGGTGGACACAGTATGCTATTCATGGCGAAATATACTTTGTTGTTGGTAGACTTAAGTTTGGTAATCAACCAAACGCCGCTCCTTTTCCTTCTGCAATTGTTGTATTTAGGCCAAAAATTGAAAATATAATTAAGTGTTATAAATTATGAGTCATTTTACAGACGTAAAACATTTTATGTCTACTTTTGGTCAGGCTACTCCAGCCCAACCTACTGTTCCAGCAGTTGACATTGTCAAATTAAGATTAAGATTAATCATTGAAGAATTTGAAGAACTATTCGATGCTGTGACTATTACTGGATATGATGAACATCCCGTTTTAGATGTTGCCAAAGAATCTTTCCTGAGTCTTAATAACTGTATTAAAGCTTTGGAAGCTCAAGATTTTGATGTTGATATGATTGAATCTGCCGATGCATTCACAGACTTGGACTATGTTGTTCAAGGCGGTGGTATTGCTTTTGGTATTGATCTTGATAAGTGTTTTGAAGAAGTACATTCTTCTAATATGAGCAAGTTGGATGCTAATGGTAAACCAATTCGCAATGCTGAAGGCAAAGTACAGAAATCAGAATTGTATAGAGCACCAGATTTAAAATCAGTGTTGATTAAGCAGGGATATATTCCTTATGTCGAAGCAACTTGATTTGTTTGGTGATTACTTAATAGAAGATGACTATGATGGTCTTCTTGAAGAAACCACTACAGAAGATTTGCTAAGTTTGATTCCAGATAATTCCATTATTTGGTTTGCGAATTTAGGTGAAGAAATTGTTGGTTTTAATTCTGAAATAGATTACCCACCACAAGGATTTATGTTTACTTTAATTAAGTATATGAATTCAAATAAAGATAGAAAAGTGTATGAAATTCTTGATGATTTAAAAGCATCAATTTATATCGTACAATCAGAGGAAAATGCAGATGTCGATTAAAAATATCGTAACTACAATTGCAACTACTCATCAACTTACACAGGTTAAAACAAGACGTATCATTGATCAGCTTGTTGCTTTAATCTTGAGTGATGTGCAGACTGAAACTGTAAGATTGCCACACTTTGGCACATTTAAAATTGTAGAGCGTCAAGCTCGTACATATCGTAATATTCGTACTGGTGAACCAGTTCAAGTTCCAAGTAAGAAAATTATCAAATTTAAACCACATAGATCAACGGTTGTTGTTAATGTCTAAGATGCAAACATTTGAACTTGTATTCCGCACCAATGAAAGTGTTAGCAATACTTTGACTATTCATACCGATTTAACTTCTGAGCAAATTTATATTGCTAATGAAAGTATTAGTATTTTTAATTTTGGCCCTTTTGCCACATATGATCAAGTTAGCCCTGATGTACTTAATGTGCTTCATGCTATTGATGCGTTATATGAGTTGATTCAGCTCGAACATATTTACATTGCTGATGGTGAAGAATTTGACCACAAAGATGAATATTATGAATGGGTTAATTCTATAGTTGATGACTTTACCAATACAAGACTTTATTTTGGTTCTGTGTTTGGTTATTTTGAAACGTATATTGTTATTTTGAAATCTATGTTTCCAGATAACATTATCGCATATCCGAAACTTGACGGTATTATACAGGTAACGATTTGATGAATAAAGTTCAATATTTGCTACAGCTATTACAAGAAGAATGTTCTGAAGTTATTCAAGATTCTTCTAAGTGTAATAGATTTGGATGTAACAGCCGTTCTCATGCTTCTCAAACACCTATGAGTAATTTTCAGCATTTGGTTGGTGAACTAAATGATGTATTTGCCATTGTGCAAATGTTGCAGAATGAAGGTTTTGATTTAACTAATTTTGGCAATCAAGATGCTATTGATGCAAAGATTGCCAAGGTTAAACGCTATATGCAGGATTCAATTAATGAGGGTTTATTAGATGCTTGATTATGGTTTAATTGTAGATGAAGCTCCAGGTCATTGTCGCTTAATTACACCTCCAAAGCCTGTTGGTTGGTGGATATTTCCTGGTGGCTGTGTTTTGGGCAACACTATGATATCTTGCTATGAAGCTCCAGAACAACATATTATTGACAATATGCTGTCAATGCTAGGATTTAAATATGAATCAAATACTTGAAGGCAATCCCATTACATTGGGTGAGCTTAAAGCGTATATTAATTCTTTCCCCGATAGTAAAGATAAGTGGCCCATTTATGTATTTCGTTTAAGTAACCCTTTGACTGGTTTTTTATTAAAACCATACACAGAGATAGCTCCAATACATACTATAGGTTATCCAGATGTGACTTGTAAGCCTCATAACTACATTATACTGGATATGGGTGGCAATGGCGTTCGCAATTATGAGCATATTACAAATGACAAACCTGAATGATGATATTTTAGAATCTGATATTGGCATGTATACTAATTTACATGCCCATGATGTGTACTCAGTGCTTGATGGATTCAGTAAGACTGAAGACTATGTACTGCGCTGCAAGGCTATGGGTATGCGTCGGTTGTTGTATAACAAATCATGGAAATGTATTTGGACATTATGACTTATGGAGTCTATGTAAGAAGCATGGCATGAAGCCAATCTTTGCTAACGAAGGATATGTCGCTCCTGGAAGTGGTCTTGTAAAAGAGAAGATTGAGGGCGAGAAACCTCGGTAGGCATGTACTGCTGATAGCCTATAATGATATTGGTTATAAGAACCTACTTAAGCTTACTAGTGATAGTTGGACTAAATTCAAATATTATAAGCCAAGGTTTGACCTCGAACAGCTTGCTAAGTATAGTGAAGGTATTATTTGTTTTTCAGCATGCTTAGGAGGCTGGGTCAATCAAATGTATCTTGAAAATAGATTAGAAGAAGCGGAAGATATTGCTAAGAAGTTTAAAGCAATATATGGAAAGAATTACTATTTAGAACTTATTTATACTGGTATGCAGGAACAAATAGGTGCTAATAAATTCTTGAAGGAACTATCTATTAAGTTGGATATTCCATTGGTTATTACCTGTGATTCACATTATACCTGGGTTCACGAAAGTGAATTTCATAGAGCGTTGGTTTCAATCAATACTGGTTCTTCTTTTAAGAAGAAACGTGAAGTTAAAGATGGTGAACTTACTGACAATAATAAGGATACAGATGAAAGCTCAATGTTTTATACCAAAGAGCATTATTATCTGAAGCCCTATCATGTGTTAGCTGAACACTTTAATGACTCATATGACCTAGAAGCATTCTCTAATACAAACAAAATTGCTGAAATGTGTAATGTAAATTATGTCGTTGGCAAAACAATCTATCCGCAACCATCAAAAGATCCAGTGAATGATTTACGCATTAAGGGTTTAACTTTTATTGATGAATATTCATTACAAAATAAATTCGATGATGTAAAAAAACAAGAATATGTAAATAGATTGGAATACGAATTAGACATTATTAATAAAATGGATTTTGGTAATTACTTCCTAGTTGTAGAAGACTATGTTAACTATGCTAGAAGTATTGGTATTCTTACTGGCCCTGGAAGAGGTAGTGCTGCTGGTTCATTGGTTACATTCTCTTTGGGTATCACTAAGGTTGACCCAATTGAATATGGCTTATTGTTTAGCAGGATGTTGAATCCTGGTCGTGCCAAGTTGCCATTAGTTGAATTCCCAGGTTACCCACTTAACAAATATAAGGATAAACGTCTTGATAACGTATCGCCCAATTAAAGATGAAGAATATTTAACATTTTTTAATCAATGTTATCAAAATTCATTTTTCTATAACAATATGCCAGACGATGTTGTTATACATAGCTTAGATGATGCTATTCGAATTTTTGAAGCTACTCATATTTTTGTTGTCTCCAAAGATGATAAAGACATAGGTTGCTTTATGTTAACCGCTGATGCGTTTAGTTTCTCTCATTCTGCATTCTCATTTGTGCATCCACGCTCATGTAAACTTGGTCTTATTACTATTACTGTTTTGTCCTTACTTGTGTGTTTGCATAAAACAATTAACTCTGTAAGTGATTTTGTATTTTTTACAACACAAAAAGTAATTGCTAATAAGTGGATAGAAGTGTGGCCTTTTATAGAAGTTCAACATAACGATCCACTGTTATATATTGGCAGAAGTTATGATTTGATTATGAATAATGAATATCTTTTAGAGTTGATGGCTACTAAGTATCCTGAATATCAAATTAGTGTAGTATTTTAAATGTATAAAAATCTTCGTGAAGTTGTTAATCAGTATGCTGGTCATCCTTGGTTTATGGAAAATTATAGCAATATTATTTTTGAATTGAATCATTTAGAGCTTCACTTCTTAGATGATTATTTGTTTAATCTTTATATGGATGAAGTCTCTATTGATGAAAATCCTAATAATTCCAATATTGCTTATTTGATTGGTATTACTTCTAAAGAACCTACAGCCAGAATTAAGACAGTTGGTGGTGGCTTTCCCGATGTGGATTGCGATTTTGAACAGTCTAGACGTGATGATGTGTTTACATATCTAGCTGACAAGTATGGTGAAGGGTTTGCTCATATTGGTACTTTTGGTTTTGCTAAAGCTAAGAATATTTTTAAAGATGTTTGTCGTATTCAAGATGTTGATTTTAAAGACTCTAATGAGTGGACTAAATTGTTTCCAGATAATTCTGAATCAATTAAAGTAGCCCTAGAAGAGTCTAAAGATCTTAAGAAGAAGTATGATGCAGAGCCAGATTTCAAAGAGATAGTGGACTATGCTAGCAAGATGGAAGGCTGCATTAAGAGCGTTGGTGGACATCCATGTGGTGTTATTTTAGCTGATACTCCTATTACGGACTATGTTGCGCTGTTTGAATCCAAAGGCATGCACATTGCTCAAGTGGATGGCAGTACAACTGAAACTATCGGTCTTGTAAAGTATGATATCTTGGGCCTTAAAACCTTAGATGTTATTAACTTGTCCTTTAATCTTGTTAGACAAAGACATCCAGACTTTGAATATACCTATCCGTATGATATTCCTGTTGATAATACCAATACTTATGATTTGTTGTGTACTAGTAATCTTTTGGGTTGTTTCCAGATTGAAGGTGATGCTATTTCTGCATTTACCACAAAATGTAAACCAAGAACCATTGATGATATTAGTGCCATTATTTCTTTGTATCGACCTGGCCCAATGGGTATTCCTGGATGTTTAGAATCATATATTGCTCGTTCCAATGGATTGGAAGCACATCAATTTAGTTTGCCTCAGTTCAACTATATATTTGAAAGCTCTAAAGGCCTATGTATATATCAAGAACAAATTATGAGACTTACTGAAGATATGTGTGGCTTTAACACTATTGAATCTATGGCTTTTATTAAGACAATTGCCAAAAAAGATAGAGAAAAGTTGTTGAAGTTAAAGGACAATTTTGTTGACGGTGCTGTTCGTAATGGTCAGAATAAAGATATTGTTACTAAGTTATTTGATGACTTAGAAGAATTTGCTAGATATGGTTTTAACAAAAGCCACGCTATCTCTTATTCGTTGTTGACTTATTATACTGCGTATTTTAAAGCTAATTATCCAAGTGAGTTCTTTGCTGCTTGTATTACTTATGAGTCTGATGCTACTCAAAAGTCACTGTACATAGAAGATGCCAGAAAAAATGGTGTCAATGTTTTACCTCCAGATTTGAATCAATCTACTGGTGGTTTTAATATTGCTGCTGATGGCTCTATTCTGTTTGGGTTTAATGGTATTAAGGGTCTTGGTGATAAGGTAATTGCCAAGATTGAAAGTCTTAGACCATTCAATTCGTTTGGTGACTTTTTAATTAAAGCTAAGCTGAATGGCATTACCAAAGCCCATATTGAAAACCTAATACATTCTGGAGCTATGGATAGCTTTGGATATAAACGTTCTTGTATGGTTAGGTCTTTTGAAAAATATGGGTCTGATATTATTGCTAATTCTAAAAAGCCTCCAGAACCAGACTTAATTAAACAACACTTGCTTATGCAAGATGAGTATTTTGTTGATGATGATTATCCTGAATTTACTCTGTTATCTATTTTAGAGCAAGAAAATAAACTACTAGGCATTTATGTGTCTGGTAATCCTTTTGAGATTATTAAAAGCTTAACGACTGAACACTATACTGACTCTGAAACATTTGTAAACAAAGTAGAAGACAATGGATATAGTGCGTTTGTGCTTTGCCAACTGAAGGCAGTTAAACAACATAAAACAAAGACTGGTAATGCTATGGCATTTATTGATGCTATGGACTACAAAGGTAATACGTTTAACTGTGTTATGTTCACTGGCTATAATCAATTTAAAGATGTCTTGCTAGATGATAAATTTGTTTTATTGTATTTAGTTGGTAAAAATGGTTCTAGAGGAATAACTCTTAATGTTCAGTCTGTGATTGACTTAACAGCCGCTCTAGAAAATAGTAGCTACACCAAAGAGTCAAATGATATTAAGATTTTGAATCTTAACTTCAGTGAGGCTCCTGGAACTGTTCAGATAAGATCGTTGCAAAATAAAATTTCCGCTTTGCTATCTGAAGATGTGACTGAATTTAAATTGAATTTAAATATTGATATTAATAATTATATTTATCATATAAAAACTTTTTATCTTCATAATTTGTCTATAGATACGATTCGAGAAATCAATAAGATCCCTAACGTATATTTAACAAAACATATAAATGGATCATCTAGAATCTGAAAGAACTTTTGCTCTTCAATTTAGACAAGTGTTTGGTGTTATGCCAAATATTTTTATGTATGAACTTGAAGAGCTTAAGGCAAGACTTGAATCTGCTGAAATGCTTTTACAACAATTAACAAGTGGCTCTTTGTCTATGGCAATGAAGCTTGAAGCTACCACAATGTTATTGGCAACTAAGCGAATGGTTGGTCAAGAAGAATTGTATCATCAAATGGGTACATATAAAGAAAATTTAAAAATCGAAGGTTAATATGACTGGTTATGTTCTTAATACATTGAACACTAGACTTATGGAAAAGTTTCCACTAGATGTTCAACGTATGCCAAGTTTCTATCCATCATCTGCTTCATGCGTTGATGAGATGGACAAAGAAACTGTTCATGGTGCTTGCTTAAGAGCACAGTGGTATAGATGCATGCAATATGAAGAATCAAATCCATCTGGATTGTATTCTCAATATATATTTGCTGCTGGTAATTTATTAGAGAAGTTCTTGGCTGATAAGCTAAGAGAGACTGGTATCGTTGTTGGTACTGGTGTGAAGTTTAGTATTCCAGAAAGGTCAATAGGCCCACTGTATCAGTAATGATACATGTGAATGCTTGTGAATTCAGGGAACACCTAAGTGCTTATCTATGCATATGGCAATCCTGAGCGAAGCTTTGTTATTTTAATATAACATTGAACGTGCAACGACTATCCCATAAGGGAGTACACTCAAGTGAGTGGAAGCGCAAGCCTTGGTACTTAAATAATTTTAAGCCAAGAAGATATAGTCTGATCTTGCATGAAAGTGCAAGTTGCTCTACAATACATTCTAGACCATTTTTTCATAGGAGAAATAAATGAAAAGATATAATTTAGAAAGTATTGTTCAAAAAGCGAATGAAATTCATAATAATAAATATGACTATTCGCTTATAACTGAATACATTGGTGTAAAAGCTTCATACGACATTAAATGCTCTGTTCATGGTGCATTTAAACAGAGTATGGACCATCACATCAATAGAAAAGATAATTGTCCCAAGTGTACTCTAGCTTTGAATACTAGAGGTGCTAGTAAAACCAAAGGATTTAACAGTAGATTTATTTCTAGTTCTCAATCTAAATTTGGTATTGATACTTTTGACTATTCTTTATTGCCAAAAACTTACCGCGCAAAAGACATTATTCAATTGCGCTGCATAAAGCATAACCATGTTTTTAATATTAGCACAAATAAGCATCTATCATATTTATATGGCGGATGCGATATATGTGCTGGTATTGGTTTTCATTATTTAAAACTTAATGAAAAACATAAAAATGAGTTTATAGAAGCTGCAACATCAAAATATGGATATTACGACTATAGCAATATCGACTATGTAGACAATTCTACAAATATCGACATTGTTTGTCCTAAGCATGGTGTGTTTATCGCTACCCCTTCTTCTCATATTTATAAAAATGTTGAATGCAAAACTTGCAAAAAAGAACTTGGCAAATATAATTATACTTGGCATATTGCTAATCTAAATAAAAGACTAATCAAATTAAATAAGCCACTATTTGTTTATTTAATTAAAATGTCTTCTGACGAAGAGCAGTTTTTAAAGATTGGTATTTCTTGTAATTCTCAACGTAGATTTCTTGAGTATAAGAGGTTTGGGTTTAGTATAGAAATTTTATACAATCATCTTTTTGAAAATTGTCTTGACGCATTAGATTTAGAAAAGTACATATTAGATAATTTCAAGTCTTATAATTCAGTTAAAAAATTTGCAGGATGTACCGAATGTTTTGGTATAGATTTGCAAGAGCAAATACTTGAAGTAACGCGCAAGTATTAACATAAATGATATCTCTGGTGAGCTAGATATTGTTATTAAAGACCATGATGGTGGATTAGCTATTGTGGAAAATAAAACATATGGTGCTCATAACTATGCTGCAAAGAAAGAAATTTGTGGCTCAAAAGATAGTAAGCCTAAGCCTAAGATGCAGAATTTAATTCAAGCATTTTTGTATCAACATACATTACAAGAACAAGTGAATAGAACTTATCTTACATATATTGATAGATCCTGTAGTGGTCCTGATAATAATAAAGAGTTTGAAATTACTGTTCATGTAGATGCAAGAACTGAAAAAAGTTATCCGCGTATTAAAACAACAGACTTTGATGGCTCGCCATATGAATATATTGAGAAATCAATTTCAATGGAAGGTATCTTTGCTCGTTTTGATAGCTTAATGACTCATTTACAAGAGCAACGTATTCCTGTTGGTGATTTTAGACATACTTTGTCTTCTAGTGAAATTGATGCTAGATACGAGAATGGTGAAATTACCAAGTATAAATATGAGAACTATGTAAGAAATCCAGACAAGAATCCTATTGGCGACTGGAATTGTGCTTATTGTTCTTATTCAGATACGTGTAAAGCTCAAAAGAAAATTGATGGCCATAAATAATTATGGGGAATAATATTGTCTCTTTATAAGATTGCGAACTTAGATGATCAAATTTTTACATTAAAAAGTAACTTAATGAAATATATGAGTCATCATGGTTTTGATTTATCAAAGCCAATTCACTGTTTAAACCCAGCTCACGATGACAGACATCCTTCCATGTCTTATTTTGTTGACGATGGTATTCCAAAGCTTCATTGTTTTGGATGTAATACTTCATTGGATGTATTTAATTGTGCTCATATTTTACATCATAAGCCAATTTCTGGTCCTGGTTTTATAGATGACACTATTGTTCACGTTGCCGAAGTTGTTGGTGTCAAATTAGAAATGCAACAGATGTCTCAAGAAGACATTCATAGATTGACTTTGTACAATTTGTATAAAGCTGTTGCAGAGTATATTGTGTCGCAACCTTTTAATCAGTTACAAATCAATGAGTTGGATAAACGTGCTTGGCCGCCAACACACTTGCCTCAGCTTGGCATTGGATGTTGTAATGATTTGGAAGCTATGCGTGAGCATCTTAAAAATCTTGGTTATGGCACTAAGTTATTGGATGATAATGAGTTTAGTAACAATAGACTCTTTTCACCTAATAATTTACTTTTTACTCTGTATGATGAGTATGGTAAGCCAAATGGATTTGCTGGTCGAAATCTAGTTTATGACGGTGTTAAGGATGATAATGGTTTATTTTTAAATGGACCAAAGTTTATTAACGTTAAGAAAAGTTCTATCTATTCCAAAAAAGATTCAATGTATTTGTTCCATCTTGCTTCTAAGAAAACAAATAACTCAATGTATATAGTTGAAGGTTGACATCAGCCGTCCCAAGTGGTAACATTTGGGTTATAACTTTGTGAATTGCTGGAAACCCGCGAAATATATTTAACTACAAAGTGGCGCGAAAGCGCGGGCTTGAACGTTTGAAAATAAATATATATGTGGCAATCAGCAGCGAAGCCGCTACGCATCTTTGATGCTTGCGGAACGTTCAACGACTATCCTGTTATGGGAGTACACTCAAGTGAGTGGAAGCGCAAAGCTCCAAATTAATTTTTGGATGAAGATATAGTCTAATCTTTGGTGAAAGCCAAAGCAGTTAAATGTTATTAAATATGAAAAAAGTAAATTCCGAAGATTTTATAAATCACTGCAAATACAAGCATAATAATTTTTATGATTATTCTCAAGTTGAATATATCAATATGCAGACGCATGTAAAAATTATTTGCCCTATTCATGGTTTATTTATTCAGAAACCTTATGCTCATAAAAATGGAGCTAAATGTTTTAAATGTTTTCATTCTGTTTGCGATTTAAATACTTTTGTTAATAAAGCAAAAAATATACATCGGAGACAAGTATGATTATTCAAGTGTTGAGTACATTGACTCTAGGTCAAAAATTAATGTAAAGTGCATTAAACATAATGTATTTTTTACTCCAACTGCGAATGATCATCTTAAGGGTACTGGATGTCCAAAGTGTGCAAAAGAAGGCCCAGGTGGTCTTGGTATGTATAATGACTCTTATTTTATTAAGAATCATAATGTTGCCACACAAAAAGGATATATGTATTTTTTAAAGATTTTTAATGAAAATGAAATTTTTTATAAAATAGGAATTACTTTAGATAGAAAAATTAATAAAAGAATTTCTAATATTAAAAAAGATTCTAAGCATCGTTATCATGTTGAATGTTTGTGTATTTTGTATGGACAAAACATTCAGTATTATTACGAATTAGAGCAATATTATCTTAGAAATAAATTTATTGATTATAAATATACTCCAGAATATACCTTCAAAGGCTATTCTGAATGTATCTCTATTAATGTACTTGATTTAATATTTAGCGGATAAGAACTTACAACTTTTATCGAATATAAATGTATGCTGATGCTGTTACTGCACATGTTGCTGGATTTTCCAACGTATGCGCTTTGTCAATGCTTGGTATTTCTGACTCTCAACTAAATATGTGCAAGCGTCATGGTATCTATGACGTTGTTATTTGCTTAGATAATGATGAGCCAGGTATGGCTAAAGCAAAGGATGTGTTAGATAATGTAT
>ERZ869921.472-NODE-472-length-25076-cov-9.644219_pt1 | contig 25076 bp, 35 predicted proteins | sample MGYA00579310_ERZ869921 | MGnify/ENA primary metagenome ERZ869921 (study PRJEB32216, sample SAMN09231816) | wastewater metagenome | place: USA: Maryland | collected 2016-06-21 | study: EMG produced TPA metagenomics assembly of the PRJNA472060 data set (Reclaimed... | reverse complement strand
GCCGCCGGGCAACCCGCAGGTTTTAGGATTCGGGTAAAAGATTCCTTACTTTTCGGGACACTTAGGCAAAAGCGATTTTCGTTTACTTATCCGGAATAGGTTCCGTAGGCTCTCTAGGACTGGTAACACCCTGAAAATCAACAGTTCTTTCTTCCGATCCTTGAGCACCATTTCCCCCCTGCTTTGATTTACCTCCCTCACTTTCTGGCCAATATTGGCGCTCCGAAGCCGGACGCCGCTTTAAACTCCGCACCCCTGCGCACCTTGCGGGCCTAAAATCACTCTCAGGGGTGCGGGGACGCACCGCGCGCACGGGACGGGCCTGCGGCCCTCGCATCGTCGCGGCTTCGCCGCCTGGCTATAGGCGCAAGCGCACCCTGCACGCTTTCCCTGCTGCCGGTCATCGAGGCGGCTTCGCCGCGTCAAAACAAACGCAGGCGGCCCCGGACACATTGCCCGAGACCGCCTGCTGTCACACCCTGCGCACCCTCAGCTCACCAGCCTCACTTCGTACACACTCTTCCGCGCCCCGCCCCGCTTACCGAACTGATACCGACGGCCGCCCACCGTCACCACCTTACCCATCGCCCGCTTGCTGAACCGCATGCCGAAGCTCGTGGCCATCTTGTTATCCGGCGGCAGCCACCCCAGCGCCTGCTTCCGCTTCTCCTCCTCCGTCGGATCCCGCTTCTCCGTGCCGTCCCCCTGCTCCCATACCACCCGCTTGAATACCGCGCCCTTCGCCGTGCTCATACTGCGGAACGCATCCTCAGCCGTCCCCAGCACGGTCACAAACAACCCATTCGCCCGCGCCAGCGGCACCAGATCCGCCAGTGCCACCTCCGCCGCCGGCCGATCCGTCTTCACGAGGTATTCCTGAATGGCCAGCGTCATCAGCTTACTCACATCATCACCCGTCTGGTCACCCGCATCCGGCGGCGTGTAAGGCTCCAGCGGATCCGGCAGACCCAACGCCCGCACCATCGGCACCACGATCTCGCTCCAATCCTCAAACGTCTCCAATGCCCGCCAGTCCTTCGGCTTCTTCGCACGCCCCAGCTCCCGCACGATCCCCCACAGCGCCGCCAGCCACTTCCGCCGATTCTCCGGCCGCAGGAACCACGAGTCACTTAGCTGCACACTATCCTCCGGCCGCACCTTCTCCCGCGCCGATGTCGTCATGAACAGATCCACCATCAGCGACCGCCGCGCAAGGTCACGCTCCAGCCCCACACCATTCCCCGTCATCAGCGTCACCCCCACCCGCGGCACCTTAAACCAGTCCCCCGTCCCAATCACCCGCCCCTCGTGCATCGGCTCCGTCAGCCACTGATTCAGCAGCTCGCTCTTAATGTGACCACTCACATCATCCAGAAACAGCGCCGGCCGCATCCACCGCGCATTCGCATCCAGCGTCTTGATCAGCTCCTCCTCATTCTCCCGCCACCGCACAAACCCGATGAAACCATGCACCGGATACAGACAAGCCTGCGCCAGCAGCGTCTTCCCGCTCCCCGGCTCATTCGCGTTGAATAGAAACATCGGCTTCTTCACCCCCGGCTGGAACATCGTCTCACAATAACAAGTCAACGCCGCCGCCACCATCACCGAAAAAGACCGGCCAAACAGCGCATGCGTCCCCTTCTCCACCTCCTTGTCCGTCATCGCCCAGTCAAAATCCCGCATCAACTGCCGGATCCAGTCGATCGCATCCGCCGCCGTCATATCCTCCGGATACTTCAGCCCCTGCACCGTGTATGTCATGCTCTCCGCATCATACCCCTCCGGCAGCAGTTCAATAAACGGCTCCTCCCCAACCTTCCGCGGCGACCGCAACACCGGCAGCCTCACCAAATTAATCCGCGTCACCTGCGGCACCTTCGACCGAAAATCCGGGCTCGCCAGCATGCTCTTCGCCATGTCATGCGGCAGCCACGTCGCCACCGGCTTCTTCGAGTCATCCTCACCCGTCGTCTTCTTATAGACCACGCAATGATTATCAATCCACTCCCGGAAAATCTCCGGCGTCATCACCTCCACCTCCCCAGTCGTCGGGCAGATCGACACCAGATCCCGATTCATCCGGTACAACCCCGCACCCGCCGCGATCTCCGCAATCCGCCGCGTCACCACCGACGGCCGCCCCTGCAGCGACACGCTCGGCGGCGGCACCCGCACATTCCCCTTCGCATCGATGTCCGGCAACTGCACACCAGCCCTCTCCGCATGCACCCGCATCTGCGCCATCATCACCCGCACCTTTTCAGGCATGGAATCCCACTCCTCATCACTCAAATTGTCAGGCTTCGCCGTCATTCGTGGTCCTTCTTTACTGTTCGTCTTGATCTTCCCACAGCTTCTCGCCGGCACAGGTCACATCGCCAGTATCCCCCAGCGCCCGCGGCCGACATTTACCGGCCGCATCCTTCAGCGAGCAGGCACCACAATCAGAACACACCCCCCGCGCGATATACTCCTCCTCCTCCTTAAACGCCTCAAGGTATATCTGCTCAACACAGTGCTCGATTTCCGCGCACATATCATCGCCACAGTCCTCGCACGGCACAAATACTCCTCCTGCAGCCTCCTCCACCCCCTCCGTTTCCTCCGTTCCCTTATGTTCAATATTCTCTTCGCTCATGTTGATAGGTAGTTAGGTTGGTTCAAAAAATCCGATCACACCCCCGCCGGCCCCGGCACCTCATCCGCGCTGCGCACCTGCGGCAGATCCATGATCGGCACCGCCTCCGGCCTGGCATTCAGGTACAGCAACTCCTGCTTCCGCGGCTCCTTGTAAGACTCATACCGCTCCATCCGCTTCCCCGTCTCCGGGTCCATCTCATAGACCATCTTCCCCCGACGCAGACAACCCGGCAGCCGCGTCAGCCGCACCGCCGTCAGCGTCTTCCAGTCCACCCCCACCTTTGAGAAATAAGGCATCACCGCATCCTTCACGGCATCCCACGCCGCCTTGCTCCGCAGCCCGTCGAACCGCAGCAGCGCATGCACACTCTTCCCCGCGCTCGTATAGATCGCCGCCACCGGCAGCGGCTGCTGCACCAGCCAGTTCAAGTACAACTCCGCCGGCGCATCATCACTCTCCAGCACCATGTGACGCCATGAAGTCACCGCATGCCAGCTCCGCCGACTCCACCGATTCTCCTCCGTCCAGTGCCACAGCCCCGTCACCGGCTGGCTCAGATACCACACCCCCAGCCTCCCCTCCCGGGGCCCCGCACCATCCCCCGACACCCGACTCCCCGCCGCCGGAAACGGCTCCCGCTCCTTGCGCCGACCCGACGCCCCCTTCGGGCCCCACTCATCCAGCAACTTCACCCACCCCTGCCCCACCACATAGCCCCACTCACCCTGACACCGCTCATTCGCGAACGCCAGCACCTTCTCCCCACGATCAAACACCGCCCCCAGAAAACTCCCCGGCGACACATACCGCACATCGCTAAAACTCCGCTCCAGCAGCCACCGACGCCCCACAGCGATCCCCGGATGCTGCACCCGCCGCAGCGCCTCGATGTCATAGAGAAACCGCTTCGGCGCCTCCCGCACCGTGTATTCCTTGGCATACCGCTTACTTTCTGACCCAGCCCCGTCCCCACGATCTTCACGGCCCCGCCCAAACAACTCCTTCCAGAAAGCCTTGTTAAAATCATCCACGAAATCCGCACAGTGCGAATGCACACACGTCCCCGCCGGCGCGCGGCCAGTAAAGAACACCCGGAAATCTTTCCGCCGCGTTGGCGTGGTGTGCATGTGCGCACCGGGGCACGGCGCACACCCCATCTCATCCAACCCCCCCCCCAACACCTTCGCCGCGGCACGGCGCGCATCCGCTTCTGTCCAGTTCATCGCCCCTCCTTCCCGTTGCCTCGCACCTTCGGCGCTCGGATCTGCGCTGCGCTCCGATACACGCAAACACACGCCGCATGAATCGCCGCATTATGCCCCCAACTGCCAGAAATGGCACCCTCCAACCTCCCCACATACCGCCGGCACCGCTCCACCGCATCCATTAGACACCCTCCTTTCTCAACGGCGCAAACACCGCTTCCGCCCGCTGGGTAAACACCATGCGCGTATAGCCACCACCCACCATCACCGGCTTCAGCACCTCACGCCCTATCAGCCGCACCACCGAACCCTCCCACTGCTCCCGATACCACCGCCGACCAAACTCCCAGCCCAGCCGGTCCCGCCGCGCGATCGCCGCCTCCTTTTCCTCAGGGCTGTCCGCCCGCTCCACCGCCGCCTGCAACTCCGCCACCCCACGCCGCACCGGCTCCACATCCCAATACCAGGCCACCCCATACGTCGCCACCGGCTCAATATAGTGCCGCCCCACCACCAATCCCTGCCCACGCAGCAACCGGCACACAATCTCCACCTCCTCACACCATACCACTCCCGAGATCTCCTCCGCACACGACGGAAACGCCCCCGCCAACATCCCCGCCACCCGCGCACGCTCAGAAAGCCGCGCCGGCTCTACTACTGCACTCGAGTCCATCAGCCGCCCTCCTTTCCAGCCTCTGCAACCGCTGCGCCGCTGCGGTTCAAATTTTCGCTCATCGTGTTCGGAACTTCAAGCATCGCGTCCGCCTCCGCCATGCAGAACAGTCCGCACTGTATATTCGGGTCAGCGCCCTTTGGGTCGCCTGCTTCGATTTCGTCAAGAAAGATCGGGGATCGTTCCCCCGCTTTTGTAATTCGGTTAATCGTCGTGCCTATGTCCCTCTCCAGCCTTGCCATGCGTTCGAAGATTTCAGGGAAGTGCTTTCGCACTCTTTTCCAATAATCGAGATTATCGCGCGCTTTCACGCAACCGATGCAGTTGTTGTTGCGGAAGCCCAACCGATACATTTTGGGAAGCTCGATGCCTACTCGGTCTAAAATTCCAAAGCAGTCATCCTTCGTAAGATTCTTTTCGATGAGCGGGCATTCGATGATTCGCTCGAAGTTGTCGCGGGACCATTTTTCTACCCGATACCGTTCATCTGCCGTATATCCGAAGATTTCAGTGTCTCCGATGCTCCAGACCGAGTCGCCGGGACGGCGTTTCATTTCAGCCGTGCAAGGCGCACCCTGGTGCGAGACGAGGAACCGCTTCTTCTCGAACACGTCCCATATGTCCCGATACTTCTCGCTTCGCGTAATTGTGACTTTCTGCCCGAACCATCTTTCACAGTCTGCGAGGAATCGGGCATTGTCGGGGTGTTCGCTGCCTGTGTCAGAGTAGTGGATTCCCACCCGGCCGTACTTCTCGATTGCTAGCTTTGTAGCCACCGCGGAAGCAGCACCACAGGAGAAGCGACAGAGCACACGACCGGAAGGCCGCACAAGGCGCTGCTGGATGAACTCGGGCTCGTCGGTGGAGTTTTTCATATCGTCGGAGTCTGGTTGCGCCCCGGCTGTGCCAGAGCTTGATCGTTAGTCTTCTTCGGATTTTGGCCTTCTGGTTTCGTCATTTCTCATCGCGCATCGGCATCAGCACATAAGTCCACCCCAGCCGCCGCTCGCCGCAATCCGTCTCCGCCTCCCACACCAGCGGGCCGCCCGTCTTCCGGGCATGCGCCACATTCACCTGCACCACCGTCCGCTCGATGGCACCCAGATCCGGCAGGAAGTCCGGATTCACCCGCACGGCGAACTCCCGCTCCGCCCGGCCCTCCTCCGTCAGCACCTCCGCCACTTCCTCCCAGCTCCCCGCCTCCCCAGCCTCCACCGACAGCGTGAGCAGCCGCCCCTTCAGCTTCAGCCCCAGACTCGGCGCCTTCCCACTCAGGAAGCCCGCACGCTCCACCATCCCCGTGAACGCCTCCACATCCAGCACCACATCCTCCCGCACCGTACTGTCCGGGATCACCTTCTCATACGCCGGGAAATTCCCCTGAATCACCTTCGCCCACAGCGCCGTGCCATCCTCCGCCTGCAGCTCGATGTGCTCCACCTTCCCCTGCGCATCCCGCAGCATCCGCAGCTCCACCTCATCCTCCGCCGCCCCCAGCATCCCCCGCAGCAGACCCACCACCCGCGAGGGCAGCACCGCACTGCACTCCTCCCACTCACTCGAGGCCCCCGGCACCCACGCCCGGCACAGCCGCCGCCCATCCGTCGCCACCGCCGTCAGCATCCCGCCCGGCTTCACCTCCAGGAACACCCCATTCAGCACATACCACGTCGCATCCGTGCTCACACACCCCTTCACCAGCCCCATCAGGCGCGACAGCACCCGGCCCGACACCCGCGCCATCACTTCCACAGCCGACAACGGCGCCGTGGGGAACTCCTCCGCCGGCATCACATACAGCTTCGCCGTCCACCCCCCACTGCTCACCTCCAGCTCCCCGCCCCGCTGCACCAGCTCCACCGCATCCCCCACCGCCCGTTCCAGCAGCGCCACCAGTGCCGCCGCATTCACACAGCAGCCGCCCTCCACATGCACCTCCACCCCACTCTGCGCCACCGCACTCATCCGCACATCCAGATCCGTCGCCGTCACCTGAACACTCATCCCCCGCGCCACCACCTGCACACACCCCAGCACAGGCAGCCCCGACCGCTTCCCCACCGCCCCCAGCACCGCCTTCACCGCCCGCAGCACCGCCTTCGGCGCCACCGATACCCGCATCCCTCCACCCTTCTCAGCCGCCGCACGCTTCCCCATGCGCCGCATCGACTCCTGCGCCCGCTCCCGCACCTCATCACGAGCCTCCCCCTTCGGATTTCGGCCTTCGATTTTCGGATTTCCCTCCCCCTCCCCCGGCTTCGCAATCGGCGCAATCGGCCCCACTGGCGTCTCCGCCGTCGGCATCCGCTTCCCCCGCTGCTTGATCGCTTCCTGCTTCGCTGTGTCATTCGTGGTGTCTTGCATGATATTCGTTCAGTTCGTTGTTATTGTTGTCGTTAGGTAAAAAATCTCACTCCCCCGCCCCATCAGCCAATCCCCTCAAACGGCGTTCGCCACCCCTTCAGGAACTCCGCCTTCTTGATTTTCTCGTCATCGTTCCACCAGCTAAACACCACCCCCAGCGCCCCCTTCTGGCTTTGCCACTGCTCCCGATCCTCTCCGATCAGCGCGTATCTGAGCTGGAATTTCCGCACACTCTCCCACTCCCGCCGTGCCTCCCGCCCACGGAACTCCCAATCCGGAGGAATAGCCTTCAGCTCCTCACTGGAAATCAGCACCCCATCCCGCAAATGCCCGTGATCGATGGCATGCCGCAGCGCTTTGCGGACGTACGGCAATCCCCAGTAATACCGCCGTCCCCACCAATCCGTCAAATAGCCAGGTAGATAGCTGGGATCAAAAACCCCTCCCCTCCCATCATAATCCCGCCCCCCAGGCGTCGGGTCCATCGTCAGCCACGACACATCCTCGTTCCAGACTTTGTAAGGCGAGTAAACCCGCACCCCCTTATAATCGATCACCGTGTATTCCGTCCATGTCTTCAGCGGCGCGATCCCGAGATACTCCCAGAAATCCGCGAGTTTCCCACTCCCGCATTCATGCTCCTGCAGCAGCTCAGGGCGCGCCTCCAAAGCCGCCCGCATCCACCGCTTTTCCATCTCCCTCACCCGGCACCGCTCACCCTTCCGCAGCCACACCGCCTTCGTCGCATCGCCCCCATAGTAAAGCGCCGCTGCCGCCGCCGCCTCCCCTCCGCACCCCATGCAGACATACCCGGATGTCTCCGGCAGCTTCGGCGCCGTCCCCGCAAACAGCAGCGCCCACTCGCTGATATGCCCCGCCCCGATCATACTCCCCATGTAAAAATCATTCCCCTCGTGCCGGTAAAAACCCGGCACCCACAGCCGCCCATGAGCCGCAAACTCATGATTCGCCACGATCAGCCCCGACCAATACTTATCCGCATCCCCATACCGCTTCCCGCACAGCGCACACTCCGTCCCCGCTTCATACTCGCAGTTGCCGCAAACGTCCCCGATCCCGTCAATATAGCTCCCCTCCTGATCCGGGTCAAAACTCGCCCCGCAGTGCTCACATTCGATTTCTTCCGGTTCTTCGTTCATCGTTCCATCTGGTTGATTGTTAAAGCTCATTCACACGCCCTCGGCCTCAGGCCCCCTCTGCCCCCTCAGCCCCCTCAGCCCCTTCGGATTTCTGATTTCGCGCTTCGTCATTCCTCCCCTTCCACCGCGCCGCGCTCCCCATCCGCCCACCCTTCCCCCGCTGCGGCACCAGACCCTCCGCACTGCGCAGGCCCGCCTCCTCCATGATCTTCTTCCTCCGCACCCGCACCGCCTCCCGCGTCACCCCCAGCGCCTCCGCCAGTCGCGCCATGCTCTTATAACCCGTGCGCTCACTCCCCAGCGTCACCTGCAGCAACACCGCCAACCGCGCCGCGATGTCCCGCAGGTCAATCGCCGCCGGCTCCACCTCCCATCGCTCCAGCTCCAGCGATGGACGCGCCAGCCCATTCCAGCCCGCCTCCCGCCGGCCCCGCACCCGGCATTCCGGATACACCCGCACGATCCGCTCCCCCTGCACCAGCTGCACCGCACACATCAGCCACGCCACCCCCTCGTGCTCCCCCGGATCCTTCACCCGCCTCGCCTCACACCCCTCCGGCAGCGATACCGTCTCCAGATAACGCCACTTCCCCCGCAGCCCACGGATCCCAGGGCGCAGGTAATCCAACACCCGCAGCGCCTCCTCACGCCGTTCCAGAAACACCTCACGGCACTCCGCCTCCACCGCCAGCACCCCATCCACATCCAGCCCCCCCAACTCCTGCACCATACAAACCCCACCCTCCACATCCCGCCCCACCGCCCTCCGCTGCGCCCGAAACCGCTCCCGCTGCTTCCACCCCCGGTGCAGCGCCTCGATCCCATCCAACTCCTCCTCCGTCAGCTTCCCGGCAGCCACATAACTCCCCAGCCGCCCCGCAATCACATCATACCGCTCCCCCGCCGCCCGGCACCCCTCCACATACTCGCACAAAGCATCGAGTTCTACACGCTGGAGTTTCATAATACGGTGATGATGTGATTCGCGGAGTCGTCTGCGGTGGGAATGCCCTAGCGCGTCGCCTTGGCATACTGCTCCAGTTGCGCGTGCGTCAGCCGCACTCCGTTCACGAGGATGTAGCCCGGCCCCTCATCCGTGCGCGGCTGCAGCACCACCTGCCCCGCCGACGGCGCAGGCCCGCTCAGCTTCGCCCGCCGTGCCCGCTCCCGCTGCTCGATGATCCACGCCACCTGCTCATCCTCACGGCGCACCCCCGTGCTGCTGAAGACCTGATACCCCTGCTCCCGCGTCAGCGCCTTCACCGATACCCGGCGCACCTCCGGCGGGCTGTTCTCATCCTTCACCTCCACCAGCACCACCGGCCCGTCCAGCACCTCCGCCTGCACCGCCAGCGGCAGCCGCATCACACTCTGGTGCGCCGGATAGCGGTCCAGCAGCATGCGCGGATCCAGCGCCCCACGCCCCACCTTGTCCAACTGCCGCAGCACCCCCTCAGGCAATCCGCTCACCGCCGCCAGCTCCTCCGTGTGCACCCCCAGCCGCGTCCACTTCGCCACGATCTCCCCCGCCTCACACACACTCTCCACCGCATCCAGCACCAGCCGCCGCACACTGGTCAACTCCGCGATCATCCCCTCGCGGTCCAGTGTCTGCGTGCTGTCGTTATCACTTGTCATTGTCATCGTATTCATGGTTATTACTCGTTAGGTTGTTGGTTGTTTGGTTTCTCTTACTTGCTCGAATCTTCACTCCCCACCCCTCCCCCCACCGTCAGCGCCTGCACCGTCAAGAAGGCGTCCAGTTCTCTCTGGCGGCGCTGGTATTTCTTGACCGCCTCCGTGTTTCTATACTTGACCTCTGGTTGCTGTCTCCGCTCTCTCTCACAGGCACGCTTCCGCTCCTTTACCCCGGGCCGCTGCCGATACTCTCTATACCAAGCACTCGCCCGCTCTTTCACCTCAGGCCGGTGATACCGCTCTCTTTCACGAGAACGCGCCCGCTCCTTCACCTCCGCCCGACGCCTATACTCTTTGTTTAAAGCGAGCTTCCGCTCCTTCACGTCAGACCGGTGATACCGCTCTCTTTCACGAGAACGCGCCCGCTCCTTCACGTCAGGACGCTGCTTATATTCCCTCTCACGAACACGCTTCCGCTCCTTCCGCTCCTCTGGCGTCAGTTTCGGCCTTTGGCGTTGCCTGCGGCTGTCTCCGCTTCGCTCCGGCTCTCGCTTCGTCATTCCCCCCTTCACGCCGGCCTCCTTCCATTGAACTGCTCACCGCAGCCGTAGCCGCTGCCGAAGTATTTCAGCAGCCACTCCATCACCAGCGCCCGCGGGAAGAGCATCCCGCGTTCACTGGTGCGCACCACCGGCATCGCCGGCGTCCGCTGGGCATCCGACCGCGCCTCCTGCACCGCCCGGGCCGAAGTCCAGTTGTCGATAAACTGTTCAGAAAGGCCCAGCTCCAGCTGCACCTCCAGTCGTGTCATCATCGGTTTCATCGTGTCATTTCAGGTTCAGTTCTTTGCCTTCGGATTTCGGCCTTCAGATTTAGCCATTATCCCTCGGACACCCCCGATTCCCTCCCTCCGACGCCCGCCGCGCCGCCTCCGCCGCCATCTCCGGCCCATAATTCTTACCCACCCAGAACTCCCGCTCCTCCGGATCATCCCGGCGCACCAGCTTCACCTCCCCTTTGAAAATCGCGTCAAGGAGCGCCCCCACCGTACAGCCACCCTTCGGCCGCCGCACATTCATCGGCCGCACCACATCCTGCACGATCCGCTCCACCCGCAGCGACGCCACCGTCACCGCCGTCGTCAGCCCCCGATCACACACCGGCACCTCCAACGGCTTCCGGATCACAATGATATTCCTGCGCTCTGCACTCATAGGTAAAAACAGGTTCATGGTTAGGAATTGCCCCCTGCGCCCTCCGCGTCTTTGCGGTTCATACCCTTCGTTTCCTCCGTTACCTTCTGTTCAAAATGCCGCGCCCGATTCCGCCACATCGCCACCTCCCGCTCCAGCCGCTCACACTTCCCCTCCAGCCGATCCGCCAGCAGCCCCTGAATCCGCGCCGTCCGCTGCCAAGCCTGACGCTCCGCATGCTCCCGGCAATACTCATCCCGCAGCAGCGACTCCCCACGCTCCGCCAGCGACAACCGCTCACGCAACTCCGCACAGCTGCAGCCCCGATTAAATAGCCATTTCAGATTCATAAAGTCGTGTTGGTTAGTGTTAAGTAGTTAGTGATCACTTCGAAAATCCCGCCGGCCGCCCACCCTTCGGGCTTTGGCCTTTGGATTTAGTCATTCCCCACCGGCACAGCCGCGCCACATCCGCCTCCGCGAACCCCGCCTCCCGCAGCACCGCCGGCACCTCCGCCGCCGCCACATAGCGGCGACCCTCCACAAAGTCCCCCGGCCGATCCTGCACCGCCTTGCACAGAACCGGCCCCAGCCACGCCACATCTGCATCCGACCACCCCGCCACACTCAGCACCGTGCGTCCCGAGGCCACCGGCTTCGCCCGCCCGATGGCACTGTACCGCGCACACTCCGGCATCGTCCGCCCCACCGGCGCATCCTTCGGCTTCGCCAGCAGCCCCTTCCGACGCTGCCCCGCCAGCGTTGCACTCGCATCCGTCACCCGCTCCCGCTCCGTGTCCGCACCCGTCCGCCACTGCCGCTTCCCCACCAGCGACACCGCCGCCGCCCCCTTCTCACCCGTCCACAACGCCTTCCGCCGCACATCCGCCTCCAGCGTGCTCGCATAGTCCCGACTCTTCTTCTTCACCGCCGCGCTCATCGGCCCCCCTCTCTATCGGGCACAATGACCCGCTCACCCTCATCCCGCAGATCCCCCGCCGCCGCCAGCGCCTCCAGATCCGCCTCCGTTCCAGCCTCCGTTCCCTCCGTTCCCTTATGTTCAAACTTCGCACCCTCCCAATCCGCACACCCCAGCGCCTCCAGCAGCGCGATCGCATGCCGCGCCTGATCCCGCGCATCATCCAGCGCCACATGATGCGTGCCCGTCCGCACCATCTGCACGTCCGGCCGCAGATTCTTCAGCGTCCGGTAACACCGCTCCTGCCAAAACTGCCACGGCGCTGCCTCCCCCAGCGCCCGATACCCCTCCTCCACCAGCGCACAGTCCAGACTCGGCGCATTCCCCCATATCTCGAAACCCGACTCCGCCCCCGCCCGCAACCGCTCCAGCCAGTGCCTCAGACACAGCAGCGCATAATGCAGCGGCCTCCCCTCCTGCCACGCCCCCAGCGCCGCCGCACGCGCCTCCACACCCTGCCCCATCCACCAGGCCACCGTCCCCGCCTCGATCTTCAACCCACGCGCCTGCGCATCCTTCGGGTCGATAAGCACCTCAAACGAATCCCCCAGCTTCCCGCCAGAGAACTCCACCGCCCCGATCGAAAAGAACACACTCCCCGCCGCCGTCCCCAGCGTCTCAATATCCAGCATCACTCGACGGATCATGCCACCTCCCGTCTATCCGCACCAAAATGCGCGAGGTAGATGTTGTCATAGGCTTCCCCGGCTGCCGCCGCGCTCATCACCGGCACCGCCGGGCACGGCTGCTCCAGAGCCGCCTGCCGCCGCCGCCGCTCTGCCGAGGGAAACTCCTTCCGCGCGATCTCCTTAGCCGCCCGCGCCGCATACCGCGCCATTTTTCCCTGCCCACGGCTCAGAAAATACCGCGCATGCTCCATCAGCCGCTGCACCCGGTCTGCAGCCGCGCGGTCAATCCACAGCACCGCCTCTGTATGCAAAAAGTATTCCGTGCGCAGCGCCAGCGCCCAGCACGCTCCACCCGCTTGATTTTCACTCATGTAATTACGTGATTCAGTGGTTAAAAAAAAACCCGGGCACCGGCGCAGACCATCAACCCCCCGGTTGATGTTTGATTTTCACCGGCACCCGGAAGACTCGTCAGGCCGCCTTCCGCGGCTTGCGGATCTCGCTCTCGATCACCCGCCCGATCAGGCGGCCGTATTGCGTCGGGCTCGGTCCCGCCAGATGCAGGGCGATGTGATGGCCGCCCACATGCACCACCAGTCCGGGATGCCGGCGGCTCAGAAATTCCCGCGCCGCAAAGCGCCAGTTCTCATCGTTGCCGTCGAGGCCTTCGATGCACCGGTGCAGATTTTCCAGTTCGCGCGTCGCGTTCCATTCGCCCTCAAAATCGGCTACCTTCAATTCCAGTTTCGGTGTGCGTTTCATAACTGCTGCTGCTTAGTGGTTAGTGATTGGCGCCCTTCGTCCGGTAGGCATCGCGTGAGAGATCAAAATGTTAGCCCCGGAGCGGTCTGGTTTTCAGACCCGCCTGACTTGGCCGATCCGGCGGGTGGTCACGGCCTCAGCCGCCCCGGGGCTGGCCTCGCGGCCCCTTGCAAGATCATCACGCCGGCACCGCCGCCGCCGCACGCCGCAGCGCCCGCACCAGCTCCTCGCACTCCCCCGCCAGCGTCCCGGCGGCAAAGAGCACGGGCCTACCCTCATAAAGGCGTTTCCGTTTCGGATTCCGGCCCTCCCAGCGGCGTTTCGCTGCCATCTGCTTCGCCTTGTAATCCGGGTTGCTCGCCACCCTCTCCCGGCACCGCCGGTTGTGGCACTCCTTGCACAGCGTCTGCGGCGCTCCGCCCCGCTGGCGATAGTAGCCGCTGAGCGGCACGTCGGCCCGGCAGCCCGGGCAGCGTTTCATTGGGTGTGTGTCCATAAATGTCCGCCTCCGCGCGGTGCGCCTCCAGCCACCGCTGCGCCAGCACCGCTACCGCCTGCGCCTTCGCCACCGGCAGTGTCCCCGCCAGCAGCCCATCCATACTCGTTTTCAGCGTCCGCTTTAGATCGTGCAACTCACCCTCCGCAGGCGCCACCCCGTAGCACCCCGTCTGCCGGATCGCCGGCAGCACCTCTGTAAACACCCACTTCTTGAACCGCTCCGCCTCATCCTTCCGGCTCATAAAGATCAGCCGGTAAAGCCCCGGCTCATTCAACACCGTCATGTTTTGCTGCCCGCCCCGGGTGTGCATACTATGCACACCCTTCTCATCTTCCGGGAAACCCCGCAGCGTGCTCGCCACCTGCGCGATGCCCAGCACCCGCGCCGCATCCGCCGCCACAAACCAGGGCTCCTCATCAATCAAGGCTGCCCGCACCTGCTGTTCACCAAAAAGGAAAATATCCGTCTTCATGCTGCTGCTCAAGTGAAGGATTCAGTTATGCCGCCGCCGCCGCCAGCTCCTCGCGGATGAGCTGCACCAGCAGCCCCTCCACCGTCAGATCCCGCGCCGCCGCCAGACGGTGGAAATTCTCCAGTTCACCTACCTCCAGTGCAGGCATCGTCGTCAGCTCAAATACAATCCGGCTCTCACAGTGGCCAGTCTTCTCTTTCGGTTGGTTCGGTGCGCTCATATTTGCAATGTTTGCTTTAGGCGATCTAAACCCACTGTCAACGAAAAAGTTTGCAATGTTGGAACAATCTGCGATTTTGCCCCACATGGACAGCGAACGCTTTAACTACATTCGGGATCACCTCCTCAAACTGAACAACACCCAGCTTTCGGAACTACTCGCAGTTCCGGACACTTCCATTTCCAACTGGAGCAAAGGAAAACGCGAGATCCCCGACTACATCGCCAAAAGCCTAGAACTCCATGCTGCCGAGACGCTGAAGACCGTAAGATTTCCCCTCAGCCTCACCGAACTCTTCGCCCTGAGCCGTCTTGCTGAGAAAAACGGCCAGACCATCGAAGCCCTCCTTGTCGGCCTTATCCGCAAAGCCATTGCCCCCGCAACTCCTTTCCCTGACACCCGGATTACATTTCCCTCCGCCGCCGCCGCACCATCACCCCCTGACGCCCTCGACGACGCCATCGTTTCCCATATCAAACGCCACGGCACCCTGTTGTCCCAAACCATTGACACCATCGGGGGCGACACCCCACTCCACCGCGACCTGAAGCCCGCCAACATCCACCTCAACGAAGACACCCAGCCCCCCGCCGTCATCGACTACGGCCAGCGCCAGCCCGTCACTTACAAAAAAACTCGACGGATCACCCCGAAAGACTCAGAGTAAGTCGCACCATGAACCCCGACTCCTTCCTCATCTACTTTGCCGCATGGACCCTCTGCGGCCTCCTCGGCGCCGCCCTCGGCAGCACCGGCAAGAAAGCCGGACTCGGCTTCGCCCTCGGCATCCTCCTTGGCCCCCTCGGCCTGCTCCTCACCGTGCTCCTGCTCATCAGCCAGCGCCCCCCACAGCAGCCCACCATCATTTACATGCAGCCACCAGGCTACAGCTCCCCAGCCGCGCCCCACATCCCCCTCACCCAAAAGAACCTCCTTGATACCCTGCCCGACCACCTCACCATCGCCCGCCACGGCGAGATCCTTGGCACCTGGCCACTCGCCGACGTGCAAGACTACCTCCACACCGGCCACCTCCTCCCCACCGACCACTACCAGACCCCCACCGGCCACTGGTCACAACTTAGCCGCACCGGCCTCATCTAACCCATGCACCCCCAGCAACGCCACACCCTCAGCCTCCTCCCCGCCCTCGTGAGCGCCGTGGCGCGACAAGAAAGGAACGCACTGGCCCATCAATGCGCTGCGCCATGGCTTTGTGTCGTATCACCTTGCGCTGTACAACGATGTGGCCCGCACTGAGCTGCAGGCGGGCCATGAGAAGGTGACGCTGTTTCGGAATTACCGCGAGCTGGTCACACCGGCGGAGGCGGAGGAGTTTTGGAGCACGGCGCTGGTGCTGTGACGCGCGTAAAGGTCTGACGGCCGCAGCCGGGACAGTGCCATGCGTGGCTGAAGGCGATGGGATCTCCGGCGGCGGCGATGCCGATGTGCTCGAGCGGGGCATCGTGGCCGCAGAGGTGATAGCACTGCGGCGGATTGGGGGCGCGCTCGTTTTCCGCTGGAGGCTGTGCGCTCACTTGGCGCGCTGCTCGACTTGATAGCGGGCAATGGTTTCGCGGGTCAGCTGCATAACATCAGCGGGCTTTACCTGCGGCATCCATGGGAGGCGCATGGGATCCCACTTGCCAGCCTGTTTGATGCCCAGCTTCTCCTGCACTTCGCCGTGGGCGAGCACGGTGGTGGGCGTGATGGGAATGTTGTAAGCGGTGGCGAGCTGGGCGGCAGCTCGGCACATGAGGTGCCATTGATCGTGCGTGAAGGGATGCGGCCCGGGCTTGAAGGGGTTTTTCTCACAGTTGAGCATGCCGCAGAGAGCCAGGCCGATGCTGCCGGTATTGCAGCCGCGGGTATGGGCGGCATAGTCGTCATCGGCTGTGCTCACGTTGTCATCAATGGTATGCTCGCCACGGATGACGCGGGGCTCCCGGCCATCGGGCTGCTCCACGAGAAAGTGATAGTGCTCAATGTCGGTATCGTTGGCGGTGCGCCGGCCGCAGGTCCAGTGCAGGATGATGCGCCGCATGGTGCAGCGCGGGAGAAGGTTGGCGGGGATGGGGTTCATGGCGATGGCTGGAGTGGCTGGGGGCATGGGGTGTGATGGGGTTAGGGCAGTTCGGTGAAGTAGCAGTCCAGCCAACGGAGGAACGTCATGTTGCCAGTGCCGTTGGTGGTATTTTCGGCGACGATGACAATCCCGGCGCTACTGGTTGCGCCGAGACCGGAAGGTAAATTGCTGGTGCCGGTGCACTGGAGCACCCCGCCCTTATAAAGCCTCGCCCCCACGCCCGGCTCCCATTCCAGCGTCCAGCTGTATCCAGTGAGGTCATTGATGGCAAATGCGGCGGTGCTGCTGTTGGCCGTAGTGGTGCCGTCGTGAGTTTGCACCCACACGGTGCCCGCACTGGCACCGCCCTGAAAACACATGCTGATGCCTTCCACCGACCGGTCGAAACTGCTGTGAGTCGCCACAGACGAGTGATTGAAATGGATGCTGATGCGGCTGTCTGTGTGTGCGCTCAGTTGCGCTACGCAGGCCAGATTCACCACGCACTTGCGCGCAAAATCCGCCTGCCCCGGAGACTGCCCGGGCCACACCGGACCGCCCCCGCTGATGTTGACATACATCCGGGCTTTGCCTGCAGTGGCGGCCGCGATCTGCACAAATGGATAACCGTTAGTTGATTCCGTGCCGCTGGTAATGCTCCCGGAGATACTCGCGGGCACCCACAAACTCTGGGGGAAGCGCACCGCGCTCAATCCGATCTGCCGCCGCATGGCGAAAACATCCGTCACACCCGTGCCTCCCCGGGCCACCGGCAGCGTGCCGCTGCTGATGTTCCCCGCATTTAGCGCGGTGAGCGCCGCCCCATTCGCCGCCGGCAGCGTGGCCGGAAACCGCGCATCGGGAATCGTGCCGCTGCCAAGGTTGCTCGCATTCAGCGCCGTCAATCCGCTGCCGTTGCCGTCCGGCGCGAGGTAATCCGTGCCCGCCGCCGCCGCAGACAGCACGCCGCTGCCGTTCGCTTTCAGCAGGCCGGTGAGGCTGCCCACCTTGCCGTCCATATAGGTGATGGTGCCGGTGGTGAGATAGCCGCCGGCGGTGCCGCTGCCGGTGCCGCCGCTCACTTTGATGGTGCCGCCGCCAGTGCCGATCTGCAGGTCATAGTTGGGATTCATCCCATTACTGCACCGGATGGCCACATCATAGACTTCCACTGTGCCGCCGTCCTTTGCGTAGATGCCGGCATTGATACTGGTGCCGCCGTCGGTGCATTCGATGCTGCCACCAAAGACACGGATGATGCTGTCAAATGTCGCCATCACGCCCCGCGCCTGATTGCTCGCCGTCGCGGAAGGTCCGGTGATGATTTGGCGGCAGTTATACACATCCACGCGATGCACCGGACCACTGCCCGCGGCGGAGGCCACGATGTTATCCCATTTACTGATGAGCACACAGTCGCGCAGCACAGCCGAGCAGTTCCCGGCATCCTCTTGGATGTAAAAGCAGTCAGTGTCGCCCACCATGGTCATACCGATGACCTGCACCCCGGTGCGCTGGGTTTCGCCCAGATCACCGACCACGCCGACGGCAGCGGCGAAGTTGCTGGGCGCGCCCTCACAGATGACCTTCCCGCCGCGGATGACGCTGTTGTTTCCCGGGTAGATGACACAGCCCTCGGTCTGCAAGTCGGCGGGCGACGTGATCACCGCGCCGTCTTCCATGGTGAGGTTCACATTATCCGCCAGCGTCAGCTTGGCGTAAATACCCACCAGTTCATAAGCGGCGGCGGACACATACACCGTCTGCCCGGCAGTGGCGGCAGCGCAGGCATTATAGAGCGCGGTGCCGCGGGCCTCGTCGGTATCGGCCGCCGGATTGTAAACCGTCGTCGCCCCGGTATCACTCACCACACGCACCAGCCCGGAGGCGGCTTTCGCGTCCAGCGCCGTCTGGAGTCCCGTCACATCACTGATACTGTGCGTGTGGCTCGCATTGGCCAGGCTGATGGTGCTGCCATTCACGCGGGCACGCAGTGTATTCGTGCTGGTGCTATACCAGAGGTCGCCGTTGTTCAGGCTGCTGGGGTCTCCGGCATGGCTGCCGACATTCATGCCGGCGAGGGTGGCGTTGGGATTGAAGATCTGAGTGACGCCATCCGCATACGTAAGCGTGGCGGCGGCGGCGGGACGCAAGAAAGCGACCGCACAAAGCACGGCCGCGAAGATGGGTTTAAGGGATTTCAGCATAATCATAACTTCGGATTTTGGCCTTCGGGTTTTGTCATTTCATGCCCCGGGCGTCACAGTGGGGAAGTTGACGGTAACGCCCCCAATGGTGAGCGTGGCATACCCGCCGTTTTGGGTGAGAGTGGCCCCGCCGCCTTCCTCCAGGGTTTCCACGCGTGCCTCCAGGGATTCCAGATCGGTGATGGTGGCGTAGAGGGCGGCGGCCTGTGTGGCGGTGATGTAGAGGGCAGGCTCCGGCGGAGCGGGGGTGGTAAGGCTGGCATTGTGCCGGCGCAGCTCCACCTTGCGTACGGCGAGGATTTCCAGCCGGTCATCGGAGGGCCACGAGACGGCCACCACGAGCCAGTAACTGGCGGCGGTCTTGCCTACCTCCTGATTCATCTGCGCCGCGGTGAAGTCGATGGTGAAGGGCCCGTCCACATCGCCGCTAACGGCTACGCTGGAAGAGGCGAGGAGGTCATCGGGATCCGCGGTGACGCGCTGGTGCAGCTCGGCCACCACGCTGTCCGCGCCGGTGAGGTCGATGCCCGTAGGCAGGCTCACCACCAGCCGGAGCGGGGTGGCCTGCCAGTGACTAAAGGAGGGCGCATCGGCGCGCGAGCGGTCGCCGGTGATGGCCTGCGTGAGAGGCGCAATGGTGGTGGTGGGCATACGTTAGAAAAGGAAGTGCAGCACGGCGGCGGGGTCGTTTTGCAGGGCATCGAGGAGGGCGTCGAGTTTCTCCACGGAGGGGAGGCGGTCTTCCTGCCCGCGGCTCCAATCGCGGAAGCCTTCGCGCTCCGGATCTTCGGGCTCGGGGTTCATTTGCCGCTGTCAGCGAGGAGCCCGCTGTTGCGTTTGGTGAGGGCGAGGGCGGCCTTGGGTGTCTTGCCGCCCAGCGTGACGGAGGCGGCGAGCGAATGCCCGGCCACGTCCTCATTGATGTAGGCCAGTTCCACGGGGACTCCGGCGCAGGAGGTGAAAACAATGGCCGTGAAGATAGCCAGCAGTGCCGCCAGCGCGGAAAGAAGAATACGTGTTGGATTCATGCTGTTAGCGCAGGCGTTTGAGGTTGGAGGCTCCGGCTTGCTCGGAGGTGACGTTGTTATCCCGGGCGGCAAGGAGCCCGGCGGCGGAAGCCCAAGCGATCGCTTGATCCAAAGCCGCTTCCTGCTCAGGGAAAAACGTCTTGAGGATGACAGCAATGATAACGACGAGGGCGGATGCAGTGGTTTTCCAGCTTTTCATGGGGTATGTGGGTTTGCCCCATGCCCGTCATGTCAATTCGGCGGCGGCGGCGGCGGTGCCGCGCTTTTCAGCACTTCGCGCGAGCAGCGCATCTGCCGGGCGGCGAAGACGCGGCCGGCGGCGTCATCCATGCGCACCACGCCTACCTTGCCCGTGGCGATGGCATTGAGCAGCAGCTCCACGCTTACGCTGCCATTCGGACGCTGCAGTCCCAGCCAGCGCGCCAGTTCCTTGAGGTGAGCGGCCTGCGGGCTGGTGGTCCACACCTGCAGCGGCACGCCCGCATTCCCCGGCGGCTTGATGACCAGCTTCTCGGCAATGATGGGCGGTCGGGATGCCATGCGCTAGGGGAGCGGAGTCACAGTGTAGTCGGGGGCGATGCGCCATTCGCGCCCCACTTTCAGAGGCGCGGGACTGATGCGCCCGGAGTCGATCCAGTCGCGCACGGTGCGCTCGGCCACACCGTGGGCAGCGGCGACATCAGCGACGGCAACGGACTGGATGGCACTGCCGGGAATGAGCCAGTGCCGGGTGTGCTGCTCAAAGGTGCCGGCTCCGGCAATTCGCCCACTGGCACAGAGGGCTTCCACGGTGCGGGGATCGATGCGGTAGAAGTCGGCATACTGTTCGATGGTGATGGCATCATGGAGAGCGCTGGGGTTGTCGAATTTCCAAATATTCCCGCCTTCGGCCGCGAGCGGCACGGGCGCGGGATTCCGCCGGGTGTGATAGATAATGGCCGTGCTGGTGATGCTGCAGCCGATGAGGACAAGGGAGGTAAAACGGGCAAGGAGTCGGGACTCATTTTTCATCAGAGGGTAGCGCGGAGGCGTCGCGGGTCTTGATCTCGCGCTCCACTTTCTTCACAAACCAGCGCACGCAGATCATCATGGCCCACACGCCCAGCACGCTCTGCACCGCGGCGCAGAGGCCGGCCACCAGCTCGATGTCCACGCCGGGCAGCCAGCGGGCTTGAATGAGCGGCGCGGTCCAGTAGGCGCAGAGGCCGGCGCACCAGTTCGCCACGAGCCGCTTGCGCCCTTCCACATTGCGGATGCGCAGCGCCGGGATGGCTTCACTGAGGAAGAGCCCCAGCATGCCGCAAAAAGCCGTGGCCGCCACGATGCTGCCGATGACGGCGATGATCTCCACCCGTGTGTAAAGCGCCGCCATGCAGGCCCCGAGGGCGGCGGCTCCATTGTCGAAGATCAGGGCAGCGCTGCGGGTGGCGGTGGAGGCGGCAAGTGTCTTCATGTCCATGGCGTGAGTTGTCAGGAAAAGGCGGGGAAGCGCACGGCCGGATGAAAGCGCATCACCTGTCCCCTGATTACAGTGATGCCCGCCCGTGCGGCTTCCCCATGGTGGGGAGCGGAGTGGTTATTTGCCCATGAGGAGAATGACCACGCGCGCGTTGTCGCTCTCATCGATGGTGAGTTTCAGGGGCTTGGAAGAATCGAACGCGATGCCCTTGGGGATGGCGATGAAGCCGGAAGCCTCGGCCGTGGCGTCGGTGATGGTGCTGTCATAGGCCAGCGGGATGGCCACGGTGTTGATGTCCGGCGCGGAGAGGTCGCCGCAGACAAGCGAGCCCTGGAATTTGCTGGCGCTGCCCGCCGTCACCGGCAGCACCCGCACCACGATGGCACGGACTTCGGTGAGGTCGGGGTCGATGCCGTCAACGCCCGTAATGACGCTGCAGGCCACTCCCTCCGCCGGCGTGCCGCCCCCTCGGTCACGGTGAACTCGATGTAGGGCGAACCGTATTCGAGATCCATCTCCACCACCGGCTCCGTGCTGCTGCCAACCACGTAGTCATCGGGCAGCAGGTCGATCTGGGCGATGGCGTTGGTATCCGCCGTAATGTAGAGGTCACTGGGCACCACATACGTCTGCCGCGTAGCGCTGCCCGCGGGCGTGGGCGCCTCGATGGTTGCACTCGCGGAAAAACGGAAGACGGCGGCCATGACCTAGGGATTAGGCGTTGTATCCACCAATGAAGACGCAGATCTGCAAATCAGAATCGGCGGCCGTGCAAGTCCACGAAATAGTGTTGTGGGTATGGATGTCATAAAGCGGATCCCCCTTTGCCGGCGGGTGAGACGTCACATGCGCTCCAAAGTGCTCTTCGCTGCCATCCACTTCGATGCGGGCCACCTCGACGCTGTTGATGGTGAAGATAATCTGCTGATCCACCAGCGCACCGCTGGTGCCGGGTTTGCGGCGCGCGGTGATGGCGACAGCAGTGGCAAAAGAAGGCAGGGTGCCTCCCGTTCCGCCGATGTTATTCTGGATGAGATCAGCGACGCATCCGGTGACGGCCAGCGTATCGGCATTCAGCGTGCCGCTGGTGCCGCTGGGCGTAAACTCCGCCTGAAACCAGGCATCGAAAGACGTAGCCTCCAGCACCATACCGGTGTGCGGCTGCAGAGTAACCGGGAGCCCATTGATAGCAGACTCCATAACAAAACGGGGCGGGATGACAAGCGATTTGGACATAAGAGCGAAGGGTTAATTGACTTCGCCCCCTGCCCCGCATGTCAAACCATCAGCCCGGCTGCCGCAGCTGCTCGTAGGTCCATGTGCCCGTGATGAACCACAGCGCGGGAGCCGCACGGCCCGCACCAGGCTGGGCAATGTGGCGGTTGATGCGGAAATTCCGGCACACCCATGCCCCGGGATTCTGCCCGGAAGCCGGCGGGGTGCCGGGCGCATCCTGCCGCTGGTTGCCCACGCCGTTGAAGGTGACCCATGTGGGATCCGCCAGCAGCGGCCCGTAGTTGGTCAGGAGCCCGCTGGGAGGATCCGGGAAGGTATTCACGAGGGCCACCACATTCGGGTGCAGCGGCGTCGGCTCCGCGCTGCTGAAGATGACGCCCGTGATGGTGCGGCTGGGCACGTGATCGATGCGCCGCCCGCGCCACAGACCGCCCACGCCGGTGGTGCCGTTGGGTGTGAACGGCGGCCCGGGGGCCACATACACCGTATCGCCACCGCCCGTGGGCTGGATGGCGATGGGCACTTCGAACTCCCGCGTGGTCCACTCCGGCAGCTCGGAAAAGGCATAGGTGGCGGAGGAGCCGCTGATCTCACTGTGCACCCCCGCCCACGACACCTCGCAGCGCCAGTGCGGGTCACCCTCGGTGTAGTTCACCATGGCCGGATCCTGCGGCCCGAGACAAAACATCCCGTTGCCACCGTGCGGCGCATTCTGTTTCCCGAATTTGAACTCCGTGAGCAGCTGCGCCCGCGTGCCGCGAAAGAGCACCGGCAGCGTGACCGTCGCCACCTTCGTCTCCGGATCCACCACCGGCGCGAAGTCGGCCAACTCCTCCCACGAGTTGGCGGAGAGCTTCGGATGAACATTCCATGCAGTCGGCATACGTTTATTGGTTCGCAGGTTTGATCTTGTCGGCCACCGGCGCCGCGTTGCTGTTCTTCAGCTCCTCCAGCTTGCTCACCACCGTGGCCAGCCCGCTCTTCAGCGCGGCCACCATGTCGCCAATGCTGTCGCCCTTACCGGTGTTGTCGGCCACCTTCGGCAGCGCGCTGTTTTTCCGCTGGCGCATCTCATCGAGATTCGGCGTCTCCGGGCGCAGATTCCGCGGCTTGAAGTCGAAGGCATCCAGCCCGCTGGGGCGCGTGTCGCCGCCGATGCGCTGGCCGCTCCGGCCGCTGCGGTCCCGCGATTCACGCCGGGCGATCTGCGCCGCCTCCTCGGCGCTCATATTGGGATTCTCTTCCATCAACTGACGGGTGCGCCTTTCTTCCGTCTGTTTCCTTTCCCGGCGATCCGCAGCCGCGCCCCGCCCCCGGGCACGCAGATGCTCATTCTCTGCATCCTCACGGGTTTCCCTCAGCTTCCGGGCATCCGCAGCGCTTTTCTCAGCAGCCTTCTTTGCAGCACTCATCACCTCCTTCAGAGAGGTCAAAACATCCCCCATCATCTCGAACGACTCACCAGTCAGCTTTCTAATCCTCTCCGCATCATTGCGGCTTTTCTCCCGCTGCTGCTCAATCTCTTTTACCTGAAACCTTTTCGGCATCAGCTCCTGTTCCCGCTCCAAATCCCGCAGGGCAGCGGTATCACTTTCCCGGCGTGTTCGGCCGGCATTTACGGCGGTTTGGGCGGCTGCAATTTCATTTGGCAATGCCCGCGCGCGGATTTGCTCCGGCCCAGTGAGCTTATCACCCTTTAAGCGCATTTCGCGCTGCTCTTGTTTGAGAACAGAGAGCCGCCTTTCAGCCGCTTTCAAATCCGCCGCTTCATTTGCCAGCCTTTCCTTATAGAATCGAATTTGGAGCGCCAGAGTCTCCGCCATCAACTTCTTTTCGGCAGCAAGCGCCGCGACAGCCTTTTCCTGATCCGGCAAGCCCCCACGCCGCGCCTCAGCAATCTGCGCGTCCAGCTCCATCCCTTTAATGCGCTGATCCATCGCCTTTTGCTCGGCAGCCCGGCGGCGATCTGCTGCCGCTTCGACATCCTCCGCCAAAGCCGCTTCCGCCTCCCCCTGCATTTCCGCCTCCAGCCTCATTCTTTCCACCATTGCCGCATGAGCCAGATCTTTGCTCACGTTCCCCGCAATCATCTTTTGGTATTGAGTCTCGCCAGTGAGGTTGTTCCACGCATCCTGGACGCTCTCCACCGCATCAACAATCTGATCTCTGAACAGGTACGCAGTGACCCCCGCCATACTCAAAGCACCAGCCAGCCCCGCACTTCCGCCGAAACCCTGAATGATGCTCGGGATGTTGTTCAGCACCCCCCGCATTCCATACTGCGCATCTTCAAATGCGCGGGACAGCTCCAACACTCCCAAACTTGCCCCGGAACTGCTCTTCCCAACATCCTGCAGCATCGAGCGCCGGTATTTATCCCACTGCCCCTGTTGCCGCTGCATACGATCCAAGCCACCCCCCTTGGGGCCCTCCAGCTCAGGCATAGGCAGCTTCTTCAGCTTGATGCTTTTCACATACATCTCAAGCCCCCGCAGCTGATCCTTCCCGCGGGTGAGCGCCCGCGTCCACTCCCCAGTGTCTAGGTTAAGCGTAGCGGTAATCTTTGCTGCGGAGGCCATAAAGCGAGAGCGTTAGGTGAGGGATTCGGGAGCGATGGGCGCGAGCATAGCGTCGATCATGG
>ERZ869921.470-NODE-470-length-25094-cov-24.509685_pt1 | contig 25094 bp, 28 predicted proteins | sample MGYA00579310_ERZ869921 | MGnify/ENA primary metagenome ERZ869921 (study PRJEB32216, sample SAMN09231816) | wastewater metagenome | place: USA: Maryland | collected 2016-06-21 | study: EMG produced TPA metagenomics assembly of the PRJNA472060 data set (Reclaimed... | reverse complement strand
GCTCCAGGTGATGGCCGCACACGCAGAACGGGCCGTCGACGTCCTCGCCGGCGACCTCGGGATCGTGCTCGCCCATCGGCTCGTCGGGCGCGTTGACCATGTCGTCGATGCAGCCCCAGCAGACCCGTGGCGGGTCCTCGGGCGCGTGGACCAGGGTGGTCATGGCCGAGCGACCCAGACGAGCGCGCCCCAGGGCGGGCAGCCCTGCTCGCGCTCCTCCCACCAGGCGGCGACGAAGTCGCTGTCGCCCGGGCTGACGGGCCGCGATCCGATGGCCTGGACCATCGCCGGGTGCAGCCCGTACTCGACGCTCTCGAGGCGAAGGTGCAGCGTCTCGAACGCGCGGGCCCGGATGGCCGCGGCCTGGGCGCGCTCGTCGGTGGCCTCGAACCAGTCCTTGCCGACGCTCCACCCGATGCCGTGCCGGAGCTCGTCGGCCCAGGCGTGCGAGGCGTGCGGCCCGACGTGGTGCTCGTCGGGGTGGTTGCGCGCGAAGCGCTGCTCGGGGGGGAGCGCGAGCCGGAGGCGGCGCCGGAACGCGGCGAGCTCGCCGAAGCTCGGGTAGTGCGCCGCTCCGGTGCGCGTGGCCACGGGCGCGTCGGGGGCGGCCCCCAGCGCGGTCGCGGATGCCGCCAGGCGGGCGCCGTGGCAGGAGGGGCAGACCCCGTACGTGATGCCCGGGCCCTGGTGCGCGATGACGCCCGTCCCGTGGCAGGTCGCGCAGTCGACCTGGATCGTCGCGGCGGTCATCGGAGGCTCAGCGCGTAGGCGACCGCGTCGTCGATCCGGGGGAGGCTGTCCAGGTAGCTGGCCAGCGCCCGGTGGATGCCCGGCCGGTGGATGGCGCAGGGGGCGGCCGGGTCCTTGGCGCAGGGCTTGCTCGGCACGCAGGGCTTGGGCGCCAGCGGCGTGTAGACGTCGTCCGGGAAGGGCCCGCCGAGCTCGCGCTCCAGATCGGTCATGGGCTCGGGGCCCGTCAGGTGGTCGTACTCAGATGCGTGGCACACGTGATCGCTCCTTCCGCCAGGCCCCGGAGGTTCCCTTGCCCCCTGCGGCCGGCTGCTCTAGGCGGTCACCATCGCTCCCCAGCGATGGCGGCGCCATCCCCCCATTCGTACGGGTCGACCTGGGCGACCGGCGCCGATCGGATCGGGGTCTGGAACCATAGCCCTGGTGCCGGCGGGTCCGCAAGTGCTCATCCGAGGAACATCGCGCGGTTCCGCTTCGGGGTCAGCGTCGCGAACGAGAGGGTGTTGGCGAACTCGATCCAGGGGTTGATCGTGAGGTTGTTGCTCGTGCCGTCGCCGAGCGGCAGGTCCGAGCCGCCGGCGTCGCCGATGTAGAGCGTCACGGTGTCGCCGGTGCGGGTCGTCTCGAGGCGCACCCCGACCTCGAGCACGATGCGGTCGCCGGCGGCGCAGGCGTAGGACGTGACCGCGGCCGCGCCGCCTCGAGGGAAGACGCGGTTGTTGGCGGACGGGTTGTTGAACTCGGTGCCGCCCGTCGTCTGCTGGCCCTTCAGGGTCGCCACGCGGTTGCCGGACCCGTCGACCACGAAGGCCCCCAGCTGCGTGAACGCGTTCGTGTTGATCGACGTGTTCTCGCGGCAGCAGCAGACCCCCGAGATGTTCCCGCTGATCGTCTGGGCGGCCAGAGGGTCGCTGATGCCCTGCCAGTACAGGACGTCGTTGGGGTTGGTGCCGTTGCCCACCACGACGCTCACGGCCGCGATCGACGTCGCCCCGCGGACCGTCCGGGCCTTCTTGGTCGCCCCGATGCTGCCGATGGACGACTCCCAGATGCCGCCCCCCGAGACGGGCCCGCCGAGGTTCAGGTCGGCCGCGATGCTCGACCAGTAGAAGCGCGTGGCCACCGGCTCAGGTCCGCACGCACTTGAGCGACAGGGTCGCCCGGGTCATCGACGTGATCGAGTCGATGTTGAAGCGCATGGTGGAGCCGGCCGCGATGGCGCCGGCGCTCGTCCAGGTGCCGATGCTCGACGACTGGCCCTTGGCGTTCGTCGCCGAGACCGTGGGCTTCGCGGATGCCGTGATGGAGTCCGCGTTGGTGGGCGGATAGTTGGCGTACGTGTCCACCCAGATGTCGATGACGATGGCGCCGGCGGGGTCCCCGAGGATGGTCCACTGCTGGATGGTGAAGGCGAACGGGCACTCGACGTCGAGCTTGTGGCCCGTCGTGAGCGCCACCCCGCCGCCGTCGAAGAAGACCTCGAGCGCGAACGTCTCGCCCAGCCTGGGGTGCACGTGGCCAGCGTCCGCGATCTCCCCCGTCGCGCCCGCGGCCGCGGCGTCGCCCGGGGCCGAGGCGCCGATGTCGCCCGCCTCCCCGAAGTCCAGGGGCAGGCCCGTGTGGCTGTGGCCCAGGGCCGAGTAGGCGGCGTCGCCCTCGGTCGGCGTCAGGTAGCCGGGGTGCGGGTCGCTCGCGGCCTCGTGGGCCGTGACGGGGTTGGCCATCATCCCGTGCGTGTGGCCCGCGTCGGCGACCTCGCCGGTGGCGCCGGCGTCGGGCGCATCCCCGAACGCGGCGGTCGTGATGTCCGCGTCCTCGCCGAAGTCGATGCTCGCGGCGAAGGTCAGCTGCACGTCCCCGCCGCCCAGATCGGTCAGGCTGCCGTTGGGCACCACGATCGTGTCCACGGGGCTCACGTTCGGGCTGGAGTCGGCCTCCCGGACCCGGATCGAGCCGCCGCCCCCGCCGCCGGTGACCTCCTCCCAGGAGGGCTTGCTCCCCGCGTTGAACCGGAGGAAGTACCCGTCGGTCCCGCCCTCGGTCATCTCGGGGGTCTCGATGCCCTCGCCGGTGAGCATGACCTGGCGGGATCCTGTGGCCCCGAACGCGAGGCCCGCCTGGAAGCCGGCCTCCAGCCCGAAGGCCCGCGGCCCCAGGAGCACGTCGTCCTCGACCACCAGGGCGATGCCCGACTGGAACCCGACCTCGACCCCGAACGCGTCCGGGTCGAAGGCCAGGTCGGGGTCCGGCGCCGGCCCGAACATGGCCAGGGCGATGGCCAGCGTGCCGTGGTCCGAGTGATTGCTCGCGTGGGCGGTCGCCGGGCTGGTGACGTCGTGGAACGTCTTGATCCGGATGCTCGCGATGTCGTGGCTGTGGTCCTGGACCAGGTCCGGGCCCAGGTCGAGCGCGCCCACGAAGAACCCGTTGTTCTCGCAGCAGCCGATCCCGATGGCGTCGGTGGTGGTGCCGCTCAGGCCTGGCACCGAGACGGGCCCCGGGAACCCGTCGCCCGAGGCGCTGTCGGCGTCGATGAACACCAGGGGGGTCGGGTGGTCGAGCGCGTAGAACGTGACCGCGGCCCGGTAGCCACCCGAGGCGAAGTCCACCGTGCAGGCCCCGGGGGTCGTGACCCCCGTCAGGTCGTCCAGGTAGAAGATCGCGTGGCCCACGGCGTTGATCGCCAGGGCCATGCTCACCCCGTCGACCTTGGCCACCCCGCCGGCCGCGATCGGGTCGCCGGCGGAGGAGCCGATGACCGCCACGATCATCTGGGTCCCCGCGCCGACCGTCAGGTTGCCGACGCTCTGGGTCGTGCCGGGACTGACGAAGTTGGCGGAGACCTGGTCGCTGATCGTGGGCGCGCCCATGGGGTCAGGCAGCCCGGACGAACATCAGCCCTGATGCGGGGAGGGTCAGGCTGAGCTCGCCGTTGTTCGCGTTCACCCCGAAGCCCCCGTCGCTGGTGAAGCCCAGGGCGACGTCGTTGGCATCGGTGCCGTCGACGAACAGGTAGACGAACAGGCCCAGGATGTCGTCCGATCCGGGCGAGACCGGGTTGCCGAAGCTCCCGTCGGTGAAGTCCATCTGCCACTCGTCATCGCCGGTGTCGTAGCCCGTGGTCACGGCCGCGCAGTCGAGCTCCGTGTAGCCGACCCCGTCGAACTCATCGAGCGTGGTGATGTCCGCCACGTTGACGGCGTCGCCCTCGCTCGCGCCCGAGAAGCCCCCCATGACCAGGCGGATGCGGATGTCTGGGGTGCCCGCCAGGTCGCCGGCGGCCAGCGCATCGTAGAAGCCCCGGAACACCACGCTCGCCATCAGTCGTCTCCCTCTCCCTGGTCCACCGTGTAGCTCGCCCGCAGGATGCTCCCCGCCGTGGGGCGCTTGTCCAGCCGGAAGGCCGCGTCGTCGCCATCCTCCCACGCGGGCCCCACCCCGACACCGTTGACATAGACCCGGAGGGTGCCGGGCCGGAACGGATGGCAGGTCTGGAAGCGGTTCGTCGAGCCGGACGCGTGGCCCAGGAACTCCTTGTCGACGCGCTGGCCATCGTGCCCCGCGTCGCGGGCCCGGATCGCATGGATGCGCACGGTCTGCCCACCGTCCTGTCCACAGCGGACCCACAGCGTGAACCGGTCGGCGTCGTCCTCGGTCTCCTCGGGGTCGACCTGGACGTTCCAGGCGGCCGGCTCCCCATCGGCGACGCGCCAGAGCTTCCCCCGGACCCGGTTGGCGCGCGTGTCGACCACGAAGCGCCAGCGGTCGTCGGGGGTCAGGGCCACCGCCTCGTAGTCGATGGCCGTGGGCCCGCCCACGCTGATCCCAGGGGCGCGGTCCGCGTCGCCCAGGTGCACGGTGCCGACCGCCTGCTCGCCCTCGCCCGTGGTCCGGACCTCGATCGAGCGCGGGCCGGCCGTGCTGTCGCCCACGACGCCGACGCTGAAGGTGACCTCGACCGCCCAGCCGACGTCCGACCAGGGACCCCAGGGCTCGTCGTCGTCCTCGCGCTCGCCCACCACGTACAGGCCCCGCCCGGCCGGTGCGGCCGCCGTGACGTAGTACGCGGAGCCGTCGACCCCGAACGTCGGCGACCCCTCCACGCCCGCGTCGCGCCACGCGTTGCCGCCATCCCAGGGGGCATCGCCGGGCACCGCGATCGCGCCCATGTCCCCGCCGTCGTCGGTGTACGTCTGCCAGGTCGGCGAGCCGATGCTGGCGCGGTAGCGGCCGCTCTCGCCGTCGCCCGACGTGAAGGGCCAGGTCCAGCCGCAGGCGGTCGTCCCGTAGTCGGCGCGCCAGCCCGCCTGGAGGCCCACGTGGAGCTCCCCGCCGGCGGCAGGGATCAGGCCCCCCGGGATGAACACCGTGCCGCCCGTGGACCCCACCATGCCGACGACCCCGCCCTGCCAGGTGTCGGTCGGCTCGTGATCCAGGACCACCACCCGGGCCCCCCTGGCGGCCGCCACCCCGTCGAGCGCCGGCGTGCTCACCGTGACGGTCGCGCCGGCCATGTCGGCCGGGTGGGTCGGGACCGTGAGCTTGTACCAGCGCTCGATGTCCCGCCAGCCCTTGAAACAATTCTCGAGGCCCGGGCAGCCGCAGTCCTCGGACGTCCAGGGCAGGTAGCCGGCGCCGATGTAGGAGGCGGCCACGGGCAGCGCGGCGGGTCCCACGACGAACGGGATGTCGGAGCCGTCGACGGCCTCGCCCTTCGAGGCCTGGTAGGTCGAGAACGCGCCCATGCTGTCGCCCGGCTCCCAGGCGGGCGGCGCCACCACGCGGCGGAACAGGTCGACGTCGTGGAGCTTGGTGTTCGCGTGCACCCCGGGCCGCCGGCGGGTGTTCTTGTTGATCGAGCGGTGCGGGTGGGAGCGACGTCGCCGGCGGTCCAGCAGCGTGACCGTGGTCACCAGGTAGGCCTGGTCCTCGTCATCGTGGGGATCGAGCGCCGCGATCGAGACGGCCTTGACGTAGCGCTGCTCGTCCGCGCCCCAATCGTCCTCGGTGACGTGGACCTTCATGCCCGCCCAGAGGCCCGGCTCGTGGACCACCAGCGTGGCCTCGGTCGCCGGGTTCTTGGTGTCGTTGATCGCGCGCACCGCGGTGTTCAGGGCGCCCTTCCGGCGATGGATGTTCGAGTCGGAGACGAAGCGCTCCTGGCGCCCGTACGTCGCGATGGCCAGGGTGTCCTTGATCCAGAGCGCGTCGCGCCGGCGCTCGGGCTCCATGAGCACCGCGGTCGCGAGCTCGACGCTGTCCTTGGTGTCGGACCACTCTCGGAAGGGGAACGTGGTCACGTAGTCGGGGTTGGCCCGATCCAGGTCGAAGGGCGCCGGGACCGCGTCGTCGCGGAAGAAGCGGAAGACGTTGTCCAGGTCGATGTAGAAGATCCCGCGGACCTGGTCGGCGACGTGCTGCAGGCCCTCCTCGACCGTCGATCCGAAGTAGTCGTAGGGCTCCACGACCTCGTCCGGGACCCCCGACAGGTCGATGCCGTCCAGCTGCCAGACTCGGCGGGTCATGTAGCGCAGCAGCCACCGGATGCGCCGGCGCGCTTTCTCCTTGCGGCGCTTCCGCCGGCGGGTCACCAGGGCATCGGAGAGCTTGCCCGTGAAGTCCTGCACGTCGAGGGTCCAGGTCCGGGGCCCGAACTCCTCGAGCGCGCTCTCGGTCACGGTCTTCAGGTGCCCCGCCATGATCCGGTCGCCGGCGAAGAGCACGTGGACCTCGTCCTCGTTCACGAAGGCGTAGCCCTCGTCCCGGTCGACCACGACGCACGAGAGCGTGGCGGTCAGGTCCGGGTGCTCCTGCGAGATCTCGATGGAGTCGAGCGTGGGCGCGAACTCGAAGTCGCGCGTGACGTTCCGGAACCGCCAGCGCCCGCGGCTGGGGTAGCTCGGCGGGCTCATCCGGGGTCGTTGTAGCGCGTCGGGGTGCGCCCCTTCACGCGCCGGCGTCGCTCCATCCGGCGCTCGAGCTGATCGAGGCCCCGGTCGTCAGCGATCAGGGTCCCGATGTGGAAGTGCACGTCCCCCCCGATCCGCGCGCCCTGCAGCAGGTCCATCGAGCGGCCGCGCGCCTGGCCACGCTGCCCGGCCGCGCTCCAGCGCACGCCACCGTGCCGGCGCCGCCCGGGGTCCATGGCGGCCGCCAGGCGGTCGCCGGTGCGCTCGGCATCCCGGACGTGGCGCCGGATCGGCTGCAGCCACTGGACCACCATGTGCGGGCCCCAGGAGCGGATCTTCGACAGCGGGCCCTTCCGGGGCGGATGGCTGAACGCGAGCCGCGATCGCACCGCGCCGCCCAGCGCGTCCGCCTGGCGCAGGACCTCGCCGTAGCTGCTGCCGATGCCGGCGGCGAAGTTGGACCCCAGGTGCGCGCCCCAGCTGGTGGCGTCGGCGGCCGCGGCCTTCAGCGGCGTGGCCACCGTGGTGGCGGCCGTCTCGGCGGCCGTGGCCAGCGCCGGCTGCTTCTCGTTGAGGGCCTTGACCGGGCCGGCCGCCTGGCGCTTGCCCTCGCGGATCGCGATGCGCGCCGCGCGCTTGGCCTCGCGCGACACGTCGGCCGTCATGCCCTTGTGGGTCTTGCGGCTCATCGCGCGCTGGCGGCCCAGGATCTGCCCCGCGTCCGTCAGGACCTGGCTGGCGTTCTTCTTCAGGGCGGCCCGCGCGGCCTTCGCGTCCTGGAGGCGCTGTGCGTACTCGCCGGCGGTCACGGCGTCGCCGACCTTGAGGGCTCGCGCCAGCTGCCGGGTGTTGTACCGGACCGCCTTCGCTGCGTCCGCCATGCGCTTGCCCATGCTCTCGATCTTCGGGCCCTTCGAGAGCGCGTTGGTGACCTTGTCCCAGGCGGCGCTGATGGGCGCGGCGCTCGCGGCCACGGCCGCCGACAGCTGCCGGCCGGTCCGGCGCACCGTGGCGGCCGCGTTGCCCACGCCCTGCTGGACCCCCTGGCCGAGCTTGTCCCCGATTCCGGCGCCGGCGGCCGTCGCGGCGGGCGCGACCTCGGCGGGGAGGCCCGCGATGTAGGCCTCCAGGTCGGCGACCTGCGTGTCCAGGACCTGGGCCGGGTTCGCTCCGAACAGCCCGTCGACGACCGACCCGAGCACGTTGCCCTTGCCGAAGTCGGCGGCCGCGTAGACCGCCCCCTGGATGCCGTTGAGCTCACCGGGGATGGCCTTCAGCGCGGCGAGCTTGGCCTCCGCCTCGGCCCGGGTGGGGGCCGAGTCCAGGAGCTTCTGCATGCCCTCGGTGATCTTGGCGGACTGCTCGACGTTGGCCTGGCGGACCTCGCCCAGCTGCGCGAGCTCCTCGGCGATGACGACGGCCAGGCCCGCGATCGCGGCGACCTTGAACGCGGCCCCGAACTTCCCGCCGGCGATGCCGCCCGCCTTGCTGGCCCCGTCGGTGACCTTGGACCACATGCCGCTGATCGCGCTCGAGAGCTTCTGTCCGGCCGCCACGGCGCGCGCATAGATCCCGCCCGCGATCCCGCCGGCGGCCGCGATGGCGGCCTTCACGGGGGCGCTCGCGGCGACCTTCTTCCAGACCGACCCCAGGGGCTTGTCCAGGCCCAGGGCCTTCGCGAACGAGATGCCCGACGCGGCGCCCGTGAGGATCGGGCCGACCTCCATGCCGAAGCCCCGCAGCAGCGCCCGGCCGGTGTTGAGGGCCTCCTTCAGCCTGCTCGTGAACGTCGAGTCGAGCGCGTCGGCCGCCTTCTCGGTCGCGCCGGCGGCGTCCTCGATGCCGACCTTGTAGTCGTCCAGGTTGGCGCCCCCGAGCGCGTTGGCGAGCTTCGCGCCGGCGCGGGCCCCGAACAGGTCCGCGGCCTTGGACGCGCGCTCGAACGGGTCCTCGGTGTTCGAGATGTCGGTGATGAGGGCCTGTAGCTCCTCGGGGCTCTTGACCTTGGTGAGCGCCTTGGAGAACGCGGCGGAGGCCACGTTGGCGTCCAGGCCCTTCGCCCCGAACAGGCCCAGCAGCGCGATCCCGTCGTCGATCTGCATGTTGGCGGCCTGCATCGCCGGCGCCAGGGCGGCCAGGGTCTTCTGGTTGTCCGCGATCGAGCCGCCGTAGCGCTGGTGGCTCACGATCAGCTGGTCCATGATCCCGCCGGCGTCCTCGGCGGTCAGGTTCCAGTTGTCCAGGATGTCGTCGAAGGCCAGGACCGCGTCCGCCCCCTGGCCCGTCGCCCGCTCGTAGGCCAGGAACTTGGGCAGGGCGGCATCCGCCGCGGCGCCCGTCAGGCCCAGGTCGGTCCGGATCTTCGTGGCGCTCTGGGCGATGTCGTCCATGGCCACCAGGCTCGACCCGCTCGCGGCGTTGACGACGTCGGCGAAGTGCCGGGCCTCCTCGGCCGAGGCCCCGGTCTCCGCCTGGAACGCGGCCGCGCGGTCCTCCATCTCGAGCGCGCCCTTCGCGGCCAGCCCGAGGCCTCCACCGATCAACCCGCCGGCGATCTTCATGGCCTGGCCAGCGCCGCTGCCGAACCGGCCGATGGAGGCCTGCGCCTGGTCGGCGCCCTTGGCGACCTCGCTGGCGTCCAGCCCGAGCTTGATGAGCAGGGAGGCGAGCGTGCCGGCCATCAGCGGCGCGACCTGGCGATGCGCAGCATCTGGGTCAGGCCTCGCCAGTCACCCCGCTCGTAGAGCTCATTCGCCATGGCCATGGCCTTGTGGCTGCCGCCGGCGTCGGGGTGCCAGGCCTTGGCCACCCTCCGGTAGAGCGTGCGGAGCTCGCGCCGGGTGGGCTGGCGGGGGGGTCGGCCGAGGAGGGACGCGATCGTTCCTGCCACCGCTCATGCCCCTCCTCTGGACGTCCCGAGCGCCGGCCGTGCTGGCTGGGTTGCTCCCCGGGATGATGCCACCCCACGCGATCATGGCCGCGTCGATCTTGGCGCGGTGCACGCGCGGGTCCGGCGCATCGTCGCGACCCTTCCACCGCTCGGGGAGGAAGTCCTCGGGGGCCATCGCCCGGGTGCCCTTGCGGCGTCCCTGGTTGAAGGTGAGCGCCGCGATCTGGGTCAGGACGTGGACGTTGGTCTCATCGGGGAAGCCCTCGAGGCGCTCGTACGCGATCCACTCGGCGTACTCCCGACTGCTGATCGACCGCTGCGCTTCGGCTACGGAGCGGTGCCCGAGCGCCAGGGTCAGTCGGAACCAGAATCGGCGCTCGGCTCGTCTTTTAGGGCTTCGGTGAGCTCGTCCACCTCGTCGTCGCTGAAGCCAGACAGGCGCTCGGCGACCCGGTAGACGCGCTGCAGTGCGGCCGCGCTCTTCTTGCCCAGGGCATCCGCCTGGACGTCGGCGAACAGCCGGTTGCCCTCGGCGTCGACGACGCACCGGGCGACCATCTTGGAGCGGAAGTTGCGCAGGTTCTGCGACCGGACCTTGCCCTTGAGCTCGATCATCGAGGCCTCGAACGAGTCGCGCTCGTGGCCCTGCATGCCGCGCACCAGGACGGAGCCGCCCCACTCGGGGACCTCGACGACCTCGCTCGGGATGTCGTCGGCGGCCAGGATGTCCGCGGCCGTGAGGTAGCGGATCGAGGGGGCCGAGCCGTTGGCGGCCGCCGGGGCCGCGGGGGCCTCCGGCGCCGCCAGGACGTCGCTGGGTCGGCCGCTCACGAGCCGGGCGCCACGAAGGTCGGAGCGCCGCTCGGGCGGAGGGTCACGTCGGCGGTCAGGTGGCCATCGACCGGCGCGCCCTTGGAGACCCCCGTCACGTAGGCCGAGAAGTCCCAGCCGCCGCCGAGCTCGGGGGTGCCGTCCTCGTCGGGGTACCGGAGCTCGTACGTGTCGAGCGACCGGTCCTGCCAGCCCTGGACGATGCCCGTGCTGGCGTCGTGGGTCGGATCGTCCATGAGGAACACCAGCGGGAACGTGACCTCGCCGGTGCGCTTGATCGTCGGGATGAACTCCTCGACGCCATCGGGGGAGTCGTGGTTGGTGATCTCGTCCGTGTCCGTCGACAGGTCCGGACCGCTGATGTCGCCGACCTGGGCGATGGCCTGGCCGTTGCGCTTCAGGGTGGTGCCGATGGTGCCGATGCCTACGCTCATGCCTTCCCTCCGTGACGTCTCGCGATGTGCGCCCTGACGGCCGCGTCGCCGTCATCGCCCTCGGTGCCCTTGAAGGCCCGACCGCAGTGCGGGCACCGGTAGAGCTCGATGCCCTGCCAGCGGCCCCGATAGTACGCTCCCCGCGACGCATCCGGCGAGGCCTCCTTGGGGACCGGGTGCGTGTCGGCCGCGGCGGGCTTGGCCAGGGGCACGATCCCCGGGCGCGGCAGCGGCATCACCCGGCGCTCCTCAGGAGCCACCGACGGGCCCCGACCAGGACACCATGAAGTCGGCGACCCGGCGATACAGCCGGCGGTCGGCGTCGTAGTCGTCCTGGCTCAGGTCCCCCAGGGAGGCGTGGATGGTGACCGGCCCCATCGGCCCGGTGAACCCGTGGAGCAGCGCGTAGAGCTCGAGCGCGAGCGCCTCCGCGTCCTCGTACGAGTCAGCCCAGCAGCCGAACTGGACGCGCGACCGCTGGTAGCCCGTGGTGGTGGGCACAGGATCCTCGGCGCCGCGGCGGTCGCTGTGGCTGGTCAGGGGGCCGGCCGCGGGGATGGTCTGGTAGACCACCGCGGGGAGGCCCGTCCTGGCGGGCAGGGTCAGCGGGTAGACACGGTCGCCCACGCTGAGCTCCGCCGACAGGTACTCGTAGAGTCCGGCGCCGAGGCTCATGCGCCCGGCCACCGGGCCGCGATCGCTCGATGGAGCACGTCACCAACCTCCTGCGTCGCAGCGCCGGCGGAGGCGTCGAAGGCCGGCCGGGCCGATGGTTCGGCCGCCCGATCGGCGTCGCCGAACTCCAGGCGAGCAGCGTACAGGTAGGGCTGCGCGTCATCCTCGACCCCCTCGAGGCGCCGCGGTGCCACCGAGCCGGCCGCGCCCGTGGCGGTCCCCGCGGCCTTCACGGCATCCTGGGCCCGGAGCGCGTCCTGGTAGTTTCCGTCCAGGACCGGGACCCGCTCGGCCCACGAGTCGGCGATGATCCGGCCGCCGGCGAGCAGCGCCTCCCGGGCCGCGCTCTTGGTGCCGCCCTTGCCCTTGGCGCCCACCAGCGCCTCGAGCTCCGTGAAGGCGGCCGCGAGCTCCGGGCCGCCCTCGAGGGTGCCCTCGAACTTGGTGGCCATCGGTCCCTTCCGCCCGATCACCCGCGCGATGCTCACGCCCCTGGCCATCAGATCGTCACCCGCCTGGCCACCACGACCGTCTCGCGATGGCGCAGCGTCGGCCGGACCTCCACGACCTCGTAGACGTTCTCGCCATCGAGCACGACCCAGGTGGTCTGGACGTCGGGCCAGTGCCCGCCCAGGACGATGTCGAAGCGCTCCTCGTCGGGGCGCAGGTCGGGCAGCCGTAGCTCCTGGCGCGAGGGGCTGATCGTGGCTGGGATGCTCTCGTAGCCCGCCACGGTGTCGAAGGTCTCGATCGGCGTGCCGGCGGCCCCCCGGGTCGTCGTGGGCTCCTGGAACGCGACGCGCTGGCGGTATCGCATCAGGCGAACAGCGGGGGCTGGTAGACGTCCTCCAGGATCGACTGGCGCGCCTTGTCCCGGTCGCCGTAGCTCTCGGTCCAGCCCTGGGCACCCTCGGCTCCGAGGCCCGGCTGCCAGTTGAGCTCGAGCTCGCAGAGCTTCACGATCGCGTTCCGCCGGATCAGCAGGTCGTTGGTGGGCACGTACTCGATGACGACCCGGCCTCCCCAGGGGGCGCCATCGTTCCGGGCCACCACGTTGTCGTACAGCAGGCGCCAGTCGTCCTCCTCGAGGAAGGCGGTCCCGTCGGTGTCCCACGACCCCTGGTAGAGCGTCACGGTGTCGATCGAGAACGGCCGGTGCCGGAGCTCGATGAGCGAGCCGCGCACGCGCTCGTGGGTCTCGACGACGGGGTCCGGCTCCTCGTAGTCGCCGGCGGCCGAGAGGGGGCCGGCCCACCGGTCCAGGATCTGCTCCTGGGCGCCGATCAGGTCCTCGAGCGCGGCGTCCTCGACAGCGGTCTCGATCCGCTCGCGCAGCTGCTCGACGCTGATGTAGCCGCCCATACGCCACGCCCTCTCATCCGGCCCAGGCCTCCAGGGCGCGGGCTGCTCGCGCCGATGATGCGCCATCCAGCAACGGCAGGGCCAGCGCCAGCGCGGCCGCGCGGTTCGCGCGCTGCTCGGGTCCGTCCGCCAGGGCGAGCTCGATCGCGTCCGGGAGCTCCGCCGGGTGGTCGACCTGGACCCCGACGTCGGCGGCCGCCCAGAATCGCAGCCCGTGCTCGACGCGGCGCCGGTACCAGGGAGCGTTGAGCACCACGACCGGCCGGCCCGTCGCGGCGAACTCGTACAGGGTGCTGCTGTTGTCGCAGACGTAGACGTCGGCGGCCGCGGCGACCCGCGCGAACGAGGCCTCGGTCCGGATGCCGGCGGCGCGGTAGACCGGCTGCAGCTGGCGCCACAGGCGGGGATGGCCATGGCCCAGGACGTCGTGGCTCCTGGCCAGCGCGGGGAGGGCCCGCCGGTAGTGCGCCAGGGTCCCGCGGGCCTCCGGCGCGACCGAGCAATTCCAGTGGAACGACGTCGCCACCGTGCGCCCAGCCGTGCCCTCACGTGCCCCGACCGCGTCGAGCTTGGGCATCCCGACCACCTCGACCCACGCGCCCGGGTAGGCGGCCGCCCAGCGCGCCGCGGCGTGGTCGTTCGGCACCAGGAACAGCCCGGTCCCGTCGCGGCCGGCGCCGCCCGCGTAGCTGCCGTGGAGGGCCGACGGCCGGCCTGGCTCGCCCGCGTAGCTCTGCCCGATGCCGTGCTCGAGGAAGGCGAATCGCCGGCGACCCGCGCGGCGCGCCCAGCGCTGATCGCTGAACCCGGCGATGAGCAGCGGCCGCTCGAGCGCGCCGGCGCCCTGGGTCGGCTCGATGCCGGCGGCGCGCGCCTGGTCGACCAGCATCCGGGGCACCAGGAAGTCCCCGCGGACGGCCGGGTCCAGGGCCATCCAGACCGGCGCCAGGTGGTCCAGGTACTGCGGCTGGGTCGCGAGCGCGTCGATCATCGGACGCCCGAGACGGCCTCGACCCGGACGAGCTCGAGCTCGTGGCAGGTCCCGCACCGGAGCCAGTGCCCGGGCTCGGTCAGCCCGCTGCGCTGGGCATGGATCGCGGGCATGGTGCGGCCGCACGCGGTGCGCCTGGTATCGGGCGCCAGGAGCGCGTGCCACCGGGCCCGCCGGCCGGTCGAGGCCCAGACGGTCGGCGGCCGCGGGGTCATCGCTCCAGGTAGCTCAGCCACTTGGCGTTGCCGTCGATCGTCTCGGGGAGCTCGCCCTGGGGCTTGACCCCCAGGGTCCTGGCCAGGCTGAACATCTGGGTCCCGGTATCCATGACCAGGGCCTCGTACGACAGCCACGTCGCGCCGGGGATGCGGGCGAGCTCGTACACCGCGGCGCGCCACCAGTCGCGGGCCTGCTGCCAGTCCGCCCGCAGCGGCCGCACCGGCTCGCCCTCCCATCGAGCGTGCTGGCTGAGGAGCGACAGCTGCGTCACGTCCGGCCGGCGCTGGATGATCACGTAGCGCGTGCCGGCGGGGTCGTCGTGCCAGCGCCACCAGACGTCGTGGTTGGGCATCGGCCGATGCTCCACCTCGAGGCCCAGGTGCTCGCGCATCAGCCTGGCCAGCCAGCGGGTCCCGGACCCCTCGGGGCCCGTGGCCACGATCAGCGCTTGCGAGCGGTCCACAGGCTCTCCGTCAGGGAGACGTCCTCCCACTCGCCGGTCGGCAGGATGAACTCGCGGACCCCCTGGGGCACCCCCGGGTAGTCGGTCTCGTTGTGGTCGTGGAGGGCCAGCCACCCGCCCGGCGCGATATGCCGCGACCAGGCCTCGTAGTCGTCCCGCAGCGCCTCGAAGGTGTGCGTGGCGTCGTCGAACAGCAGCCCGATGGGCTGCATCCACATGGGCGCGACGTCCACCGACGCGCCGCGCAGCAGGGTCACGTCGGACCACAGCCCGAAGCGGTCGATGTTGGCGCGGAACCGGGCGATGGCCCCCGCGGTCCCGATGCCCTCCTCGTCGTCGCGCGAGCCGGGCCGCGGCTCCGGGTACAGGTCGACCGCGGTCACGTGGGCCCGCCGGCCGGCCCGGGCGCCCATCGCGAGCCAGGTCGCCGAGCATCCGGTCCAGGACCCGATCTCCACGATGGCGTGCTCGCGCCGGACCTGGGAGGCCAGCAGCGCCAGGCGCTCGACCTCGGACTGGCCCATGAGGCCCAGGACCCCGCGCAGCTGCGTGCGGAGGCGGTTCATGTGGAGGGTCACCAGCGCTTCTCCTTGGGCAGCCACGACCCCCACCAGTGGTGTGCCGCGAAGGCCCATGGCTGCTCGGCCGCATGATCGCGGCCGCGCTGGCGCTTCGCGTCCCGGTAATGGAACGGGTAGAAGCTCCCCGGGGGGAGCAGCAGGACGTCGTCGCGGTGCGGGAACACCTCGGACGTGACCCCGGGCCCGGCCTCCCAGACCCCGAGGCTCATGCGGGCGATGGCCAGGTCGATGCACTGGCGGATCGCGGGGTGCTGCGGGATGGCGCCCAGGACCGCGTTGGGCACGCAGGTCCGGTCCTCCCAGCAGGCGAAGGCGGCCAGGGGCCGGAGCGGATCGAGCGCCCGGTACGGCTGCATGTCCTGGTCGACGTAGATGCCGCCCTCGTTCCACAGGACCTCGAGGCGCACCAGGTCCGCCAGCTGGGCGCCCGTCGACGCGCGGTGCCAGTGCGGCGACGTCAGCGGGAAGGCGGCCGGGTCGATGGGGTCGCGCCAGGTCTTCAGGGTCCAGGACGGGTGGAGCGTCTCGAACTCGGCCCACCAGGCTTCCGCCTGGGGGTTGACCGCCTCGGGCACCACGCGGTGCAGGATCGCGGGGATGCCGCCCGGGATGACCGGCGCCGGCGCCGCCTCGAGCGTCTCGTGCGAGCGCAGCGCGCGGACCGCGTCGGCGTCCCCACGGGCCGCCAGGTAGAGGCCATGGCGGCTCTTGTTCGACCGCTGGGACGGGGAGGCGGTGTGGGCCTCGGGCGCCGGCGCGTGGTACAGGTGCCAGAGCTCGCCTGGCCACCGGTCGATCGGGCCCCCGAACGTCTCGCACATGACCGCGAACGCGTTGTCCTCCCACCCCCAGCCGACGAAGGCCTCGTCGAAGCCCCCGGTCGCGTCCCAGAGCTCGCGGCTGACCACGACCACGGCCGAGACCATGTCCCGGAACCTGCGGTACACGTAGCGCTCCCAGGATCCTCGATAGCCGCCCATCACCACCGCGGTGCCCTTGGCGCTCAGGTCCTTGCGGACGTTGAACGGGATGGTCATGCGGCCCGTCTCGAGGGCCGACCCGAAGGCCCGCCGGACGACGTCGGGGTCGATCAGGACGTCCGCGTCGATGATCGCGGCGACGTCCCATGAGCCGGCCTTGGCGGCCGCGCGGTTGATCGCGGCGCTGCGGTTGAACAGGGTGCCCTCGGTGTGGTCCCCCTCGACGATCCGGACCTCCGGATGCCGCTCGGCCCACCAGGCCCGCGTGTACTCCCAGAGCGCGTCGCGGTCGGCGATGCCCGCCCGCCGCGGGACGAGGATCACGGCCTCGGTCATGCGTCTCCCCAGCCAATCGGGCGCGGCATCTGGGGCCGCCCCGCTGGCGGGGAGCATACGCGAGCCGGCCGCCCTAACGTGAAGCGCCCGACCCCTGGGGAAGGGCCGGGCGCTGGGGAAGCCAGGGTGCGAAGGAGCGAGCTTCAGCCTCTGGCAGCTGTGATCCTACCGACCAGGTCGGCCTTCGATCCACCCAGGTCCTCGACGCCCAGGGAGCGAGCGATCTGGCGGAGCTCGTTCATCGGCCGGTCCATGTCCGGACGGTGGACGGCCGCGGGCTCGGCGTTGACGACCCGCATCTCCGCCGGCGCTGAGCGGTCGATGACCTCGACGTTGCCCCGGTAGCTGACGCGCATGCCGCGCGCCCGGGGCGGAGGGGGAAGCCTCATCGGCATGGGGGGAGCTCCTTCCTCGAGCTCCACGGGAGCGACGTAGCCCGCGCTGGTGCACGTGGCGTTGGCGCTCCCGCAGATGGGACAGGTCCTCGGCATGGGTCAGGGCGAGGGGGCCCGGAGGCCCCCTCGGATCAGGACCCGACCGGGTTCGGCCACTCGGCGAGCGTGACCACGCAGAACGCGGACGGCCGCCGGATGACGAGCGCGATGCGCTCCTCGAACAGGATGGCCAGCAGGTTCTTCACGAAGTAGTCCTCGTGAGAGTCGCTGACGTAGATCGTGAGCGGCTGGACCTGGTAGACCGTGCCGCCGAGCTTGAACGCTCCGACGATCGCGGTGCCAGGCTCGACCGCCTCCGACTCGACGCGGGTCAGGCGCCAGATCGGAGCGAGCTCGGGGCCGCCGCTCGCGAACGGGTCGCCGGCGCGGTACCGGTTCTCCCCGTCCTTCATCAGGTCGTACTGCTCGCTGTCCTCCGGGTGGAGGAGCACGGCATCCGCCCCGACGCGCGCCGGGCCCGTGCGGATCAGGCGCTTGGCCACGCGCAGCGCGTCCAGGTTGCCCGTGTCCGCGTCGAGCGTGGACGCGTCCAGGTCGAGCAGCCCGTCCTGGTCCAGGAGCCCCGAGATGTTCGGGCCGTTGCCGTCGCCGTTGAGGATCTGGTCCTCCTCGGCGAGCTCGATCATCACCCGACCGTTGTCGTCGATGAGCGAGCGCAGGCGGTTGACCTGCCCCACGGCCTGGCGCGTCGTGGCCATCCACGTCGCGATGGTCTTGGGGCTGACCTCGAACTCCTCCCAGGCCACCGAGCTCTGGGGCTTGAGGCCCGTCGCAGCGTTGGTGGCGCCGGCGGCGCTCGTGGCCTGGGCGACCGCCGCGGCCGCGTTGTCGAACGCGGTCTGGCGGGCATCCCGGATCGGCGCGTCCGGCGCCGTGTCGTTGCTGAACAGGGACCGGACGGTCCGCGGGCGCTGGTCCAGCGGGATGATGTCCGGGAGGAACGTCGGCCGGACCAGGTCCAGCGCGCCGCCGGCGGAGCCGGTGTGCACGACGTCGGTGGCGGCCGCCGTGAAGGCAGCCGACGTGCCGATGCGGGCACGGTCGCTCTTCAGCGCGCCGGAGGCCAGCAGCGCCTTGTACTCGTCCGACTGGACGAACTGCTCGCCGGCGCTGACGATCCGGTTGCCCTGGACCCCGGGCTGCGGCGCGACGGTGCCGACCCGGCTCCAGTCGATGCCCTTGCCCGTGACCGCTCGAGCGATGGTCTCGGCACGCTCGCGCGCCCCGATGGCCATGCCCTCGGCGTCGGCCGCGTCGGCCCAGGCCTTGTCGGCATCCTTGGCGGCCGCGTTCAGCCGCTCCAGCTGCTGCGTGTCCTCGGCGCTCAGGTCGCCGTTGTCGTCGGCGTGCGCCTTGTAGTACTCGTCCACCGCCTGCCAGGCTGCGATCGCGGCCTCGCGGCGGGCACCCGTCTTCATGTGGGCAGACCCTCTCTACTCGGGGGTTGCCGGCGCCTCCAGCGCGCTCATCCTGATCCTGGCCTGCGCAGCGAGGGCAGCGGCCGCCATGGATCGAGGGGTGAGGCCCGCGGGCTTCACCGGGGCGGGGGGCTCGTCGTCCGCGGCCATGGCTCCGATCTCGTCGAGAACGGGCCGCAGCGCCGCGATCTTGCGGAGCTCCTCCCTGGTCACAGTGCCAAGCCCTCGCCCGGCCTGTGCTCGGACCCGGGCGCGATCGCGTGCGCGTTCCGCCAGGCCCTCCACCTCAGCCGATACCCGCGAAAGGTGGTCGCCGAACGGGAGGCCCGACCCCAGGCCCGCCGTGCGTGCGTCGCCATCCTCAGGCTCGCCGGCGTCCTCGTCAAGGTCCAGGCCCGGGAGCTCGATCGCGCCCTCGTCGTCGGGATCGTCCTCGCCGGCGTCGATGCCCACGTGCGTGGCGTCGCCCAGCATGGCCTGGAGGAACACCATGGCCTCCGGGCGGGTCTTGGCCAGCTGGTCGGGCGGGATGGCCAGCAGCGCGGCCAGGGTGCCCCGGTCCAGGGAGGCGGCCGGGCGCAGCGCCGCGGCGGACGTCTCCCGCTGGCGGGCGGCCCTGGCGGCCAGGCGCACCACCGAGTCGAGCGTCTCGACCCCGTCGACCAGTCCGACCTCCGCGGCGTCGCGCGCCAGGAGCATGGCGCCCTTGCCCCACTTCTCCCGGACCGTGTCGACGGGCACCGCGCGGCCCTTGGCCAGGTCGCCCACGAACATCTGGTAGTACGCCTGGACCTTGCCCCGCATGTCGCCGAGGCCTTCCTCGCTGATCGGGTCCCCGCCCCACCCGTCGGCCTTGCCCGGCGGCTCGGCGATGATCGTGCGCTTGACGCCCAGGCCCTCGCGGGCGACCGAGTCGTCCTCGTGCTGGGCGATGACCCCGATGCTGCCGACCTGGCCCGACGTCGTGGCGTAGAAGCGCTCCGCCTGGGCACCGATCCACACCGCGGCGCTGGCGGCCATGGCGTTCGCGATCGCGTAGACGGGCTTCGACGCGCGGGCCGCGCGGATCTCCGCCGCGAGCTCGGGGATGCCGTCGACCGAGCCGCCCGGGCTGTCGATGTCCAGGACGATGGCGCTCACGTCGCGGTCGGCGAGGGCCTCGTTCAGCTGGGCCCGGAGGCCCTCGACGGACGTGCCGCCGGAGCTCTTGGCCATCATCCCGCCGCGCTGGCTGAGCACCCCGTACACGGGGATGACGGCCACCGCCTGGGAGCGCGAGGCGCCGGCGCGGGGCCCGCGATCGACGGCCGCCACGCGCGCTTGGATCTCCTCGTCGCTGAACACCACGCCCTCGAGGCGGAGCGACAGGACCTCCTGCATCACGTCGAACGTCGACGGCAGGATCGCCCAGCAGCGCTCCTGGACGAAGCGGGCGACGTGGCTGTATCGGTGCTCGGTCACCCGTGGGTCCCTCCTGCGGTCGCGGCCGCCGCGATCAACGGCAGCGGCATGTGCCCGTTGGATGATGCGCCCCCGGACGGTGGCGCGCCACCAGGAAGCCCCAGGGGGCCGGGGCCCACGGACGGCAGCGGCGCCGGCGCCGGCGGCTGGCCAGGCACCGAGGGCACGAACGTCCAGTTGTTCGCGATGGCGTAGACGTCGTCCGCGCCGTTCGGATCGACGGGCCGGCCGGTCTCCTTCTTGAACGTGGCCCGGGTGATGAGGCCCGCGCTGGCGGCCTCCTTGGCGCGCCGGTGGACCCCCTCGAAGTACGCGGCCATGGCGCTCGCCTTGGACAGGTCGCGCTGGACGTCCCAGCCCTCGTCCAGGTCGACGAAGTCCGCCAGCAGCTGGAGCTCGATGTCCGCGTCCATGAGGCGCTGATCGGGCGCGATGCCCTGCGTGTAGGCGGCGACGTTCGCCTCGCCATAGTTGGAGAACGTGTTCCGGTCCAGGCCCGCGCCCAGGCCCACGACGCCAGCGGGCACGCCCAGCACGGCCGACGCGCGCTCCTCGGGGATGCGCCGGAGCTCGCGCAGGTTCATCTGCTCGGGGCTCCAGGACAGGACCTTGACCTCGGTCGGGATCGACTGGACCATGACCCCGCCGCGCTCATCGCCCCCGAAATTCTCGAGGTAGGTCTCCTTGACCTTCTTGGGGTCGCTGATCACCCGGTTGGACGTGTTCGCCGGCGAGATGATCACCCCCGGGACGCCCAGGTTCCGCATGAGCGAGGCGGTCATGTTGGCGGCCTCGTCGTCGGTGAAGAGCTCGCGCCACAGGCTGGCCAGCCGGCCCAGGCCCTTGCGCGTGTTCCGGGGGTCCAGCCCGTTCCGGAAGTGCACGACCTCGTCGGGCAGCAGCGCGTAGCTCACCCCGTCGACCCGGTACTCGTAGATGTCGATGAACGCGCCCGGGTCGTTCTCGTCCCAGCGGGGCTCCATCATCCAGGAGGGGAGCCACCAGAGCTCGACGACGCGGCCCGCCTGGTTGCGCTTCTTGAACCAGTACGCGTTGCCCGTGGCCTTGTAGTCGACGATCGTCGCCTGCTGCAGGAGGGGCCCCGCGTAGTACGGGTTCGGGTGCTCCAGGAGCCACAGGAAGAACGGGCCGCCGGTGCTCGAGGAGCCGCCCCTGGGGACGGGCCGCATCTCGCCCGTCGCCGGATCGGGGCGCAGCAGCATGATCGGCGCCTCGGGGAAGTTGCGGGCGACCCACCCGAGGATCGACGCCACGATGCTGTTGGACAGGGGGTCGCCGACCTCCCTGGCGTAGTCGAACCGGGTCCGTGCCATGAGCACGTTCCACAGCCCGCGGCCGCGCGCGAACACCATGCCGGCGGCCCGGACCGTGCCGGCGACGACCGCGACGCTGAGCGCGGCCGCGGTCCGGACCCCCGACCCGATCGCGGCCAGGGCGCTGACGGGCTGCTCGCTCATGCGGCGGTCCAGGTCTGCTCGGCGCCGGCGTTGGCCATCCACCGCTTCATCGCCATCAGCATCGCGGGCACCCCATCGATCTTCTCCCTCGCGCGGCGCTTGTCGGGTCGCCGGTGGCCAGCGGCGTTCTCAATCATGACCACGTTGTCCACCATCCACGACAGGACCGGATGGCCCCCGTGCCGGAGCCTGGTCATCGCCAGGAGGCGCTCGACCTCGCTCACCGCTGGGTCCATCTCCGCGGCGCTCTGCATGATCCGGACCATGCTGAACCCGTCGCCCTCCAGCTGGTTGACCAGCTGGGTCGCGTCGTGCGGGTCGTAGCCGATCTCGATGATGTCCAACCAGGGCGCCCCCGCGATCTTCGGGTGGACCAGGCTGCCAAGGTCCGCACGGATGGTGTCATAGTCGGTGACGTTGCCGGGGGTCGCGATGATCAGGCCCTGCTCGACCCATCGGTCGTAGGGCACGCGATCGCGCCGGACGCGCTCCTGGATGCGGTCCTTGGGCAGCCAGAACCGGCACACGATGTCGAGCGTCAGGGGGCCCGAGTCGGGCGGGTTCTCGACCAGGAAGATGGCGGCCGCCAGGTCGTCGCGGGACCCCAGGTCCAGCCCGCCGTACGCGGCGCGCCCGGCCCACTCCGCCGGCGGCGCGTCGTTCGCCTTCCACAGCGCGGGGAGCATCCAGCGCTGCTCGCTCTGGGTCCGGACGTTCAGCCGGAGCCGCAGGAAGTCGTTCATGGCGCCGGGCTTCTCGCGGGCCTCGGCGGCGCGCTCGCGCATCTCGGACCAGCGCAGGGAGACGCCCAGGTTGGGGTTGGCCTTGGGCCAGCAGGCCTCGTCGAACGGGTCGTCGTCCTCGTCCAGGTTCGCGATGTAGGCGAACAGCTGGTCGTCCTCGAGGATGCCCTCCAGGACCTTGACCGCGTAGTCGTGCTCGTCGGCCCACACCGAGGGCCCGGTGGCGCCGGCCGTGGTGATCATCCAGATGAGCGGCTCCAGGCGGGCGCCCATCGAATTCGTCAGCAGGTTCAGCAGCGAGCGGTCCTCGAGCCGGTGGACCTCGTCGATGAGGATGGCGGACGGGTTGATCCCGTCCTCGCGCTTCGAGTCCTTGCCCAGGGGCCAGAACCGGCTGTTGGTGCGGGTCTCCGACAGCGACAGCGCGCTGATCTTGATGCGCGACCGGAGGGGCCGGCTCTTCTCGACCATCGTCCGGCCGGCGCCCCAGACGAGCTTCGCCTGATCCTTCTTCGTCGCGGCCGCCACGACCTGGGCGCCCTGCTCGCCGTCGAAGAACGCGAGGTAATTGCCCAGCCCGCCGGCGGTCAGCGACTTGCCGTTCTTCTTCGCGACCTCCTCGAACACCGTCCGGAACCGGCGGACCCAGCGCTGCTCCTCCTCGTCCCAGCGCTCCCAGCCCAGGGGGGCCCCGATCGCGAAGTGCTGCCAGGGCGCGAGCTCGACGGCCTGGCCAGCCTTGGGCCCCTCGAAGTGCGTGCAGAACGCGGGGAAGAAGTCGAGCGCCCGGTCGGCCCGCACCGGGTTCCAGCGGATGCGGCGCTCCTCGGAGCTCGCGATGTCGTCGAAGTGACGCTGGGCTGCGAGCTTGACCAGGCGGCCCGCGACGACGTCGCCGGCGAGCACGTCGCGAGCGTAGGCGCTGGGTCGATCGAGGGCCGGGACCTCAGCCGGTGCCGTTGGCATACCGGCGCATCCAGGCCTCGGCATCGTCCTCGGACCCGGCGCCCTGGCCAGGGACGTGGAGGCCCTCCGCGGCGCTCGGTGTCAGCCCGAGCTCGCGGGCGAACATCAGCATCTGGGTCGCGTTGTCCCGGGTGATCTGGTGCAGCGGGTTCTTCACCATCTCGCCGTTCCGGCCCACGATCATCGGCCCGCTCTCATCGAGCAGCCGGGCGGTCCGCTGGTAGCGCGCGACCGAGTCGCAGTACACACGGAGCGCGTCGGAATGCACCGCGCGCAGCACGCCCGTGGCGCCCATCTCGCGGATCACGTGGCGCCAGACCGCCTGGGCCTCGGCGGTCATGCCGGGGGGCATCCGGGGCCTCGAGGGGCGCGGCGCCGGCGCGTCGTGGTTCAACCGGGAGGCCTTCGTCTCGCCCCCCAGGACCTTCAGAGCGGTCGGCCGCGGCCGCGGCCCTGGCTTCGTCACGAGCGCATCGTGACGGGTGGGCGACCCAGGCGCCACCAGGCGCCTCCAGCATCAGCCGTTTATGCCAGCAGCATCAGGCTCGACGAGGGTCGCGGTCCGCCCCGTGAAGGCCTCCCAGCGGTCGATGGCGACCTGGACGTAGAGCGGCTCGAGCTCGATCGCGCGGGCCCGGCGGCCGGTCGTCTCGCAGGCCATGAGGGTGGACCCGGACCCGCTGAACGGCTCGTACACGACGTCGCCCAGGGTGCTGCTGTTCCGGATCGCGCGCTCCACCAGGGCGACGGGCTTCATCGTCGGGTGCTCCTCCGAGCGCCGCGGCCGCGGGATCTCCCAGACGTCATCGAGGCCCCGCCCGCCCTCGAACGACGACCGGCCCTTGGCGCTCCAGCCGTACCAGATCGGCTCGTATCGCCGGTGGTACTTCGAGCGCCCCAGCACGAACAGGTCCTTGACCCAGATCACCGTCGCCGACCAGTGGAGGCCCGCGCCGCGCAGCGCGGTGTCGAGCGTCGGCCACTCGCTGGCGCCCAGGACGCAGTACACGTCGCCGGTCACGCGGGGGACCATGAGCGACGCGAAGGCGCCCAGGAAGGCGCGGAAGTCGGCGGCGCTGAGCGCGTCGTTCGCGAGGCCCTCGCGCTGCCGATGGCGGGGGTTCGAGTCCTGCCCGATGGCCACGTTCCAGGGCGGATCGGTGAACACCATGCGCGCTGGCCCACCGGCCATCAGGCGCGCGACGTCGCCGGCGTCCGTGGCATCCCCGCACAGGATCCTGTGGTCCCCGAGCGCCCACAGGTCGCCCCGCTTGACGGCCGTCTCGGCGGCCAGGTCCGGGACGTCGTCGGGGTCGGTGTTGCCCTTCGCGGAGCGCGGCGACAGGCGGTCCAGCATCGCGGCCAGGGCGGCGTCCGTGATGGCTGATCCGCGCAGGAGCTCCTCGAGCTTGGCGCCATCGGTGGCGGCCATCGCGCCCAGGGGGTCGTAGCTCGCCAGGACGAGCCGCTCCTCCTCGTCGCTCAGGTCGAGGTACTCCACCGGGACCAGGGGCTCGCCTCGGCGCAGCGCGAGCTCGACGCGCAGGTGGCCATCGACCATCCGGCCGGTGCGGCGGTTGACCTTCACGCGCCCGACCCAGCCGACCTGATCGAGCGCGCCCTCGAGCGCGTCCGCCTGGGCCTTCGGGTGCCGGCGCCAGTTGCCCGGGTTGGGCATGAGCTTGGCGGGGTCCTCCTCGCCCTCGCCGACGATCCGGGAGCGCCACGGCGCCGGCGTCGCCATCAGACCGGGACCCAGGCGCCGTTCGTGACGTAGCCGTGGAACTCGGCGTGCTCGGGCGGGCCGCCGCGGCAGAGGATGCTCGGCGTGAGGGACAGGTCGCCCCCCTCGAGCGTGCCGGTCATCGCCCAGGTCGGGTGGTCGCCGGTGATGACCGGGACCCGGCCGACGCACCGCACCGGGCCGCCCGCCCACTCGTGGCTGATCCAGAACCCGCGCAGGTTGCCGGCCTCGTCCTCCTCCCGGACGAGGCAGACCTCGGGGCTGATCGGCGTGCAGGCGGGCAGGTCGTCGCGCCCCCAGGCGTGCTCGTGGTCGCTCACCGCGTCCTCCGTGGTCGGTGTGGTGCGGTCTGGTGCAACAGAAACCGGCGAACTCGCCCAGGGCGAACCCGACCAGATCGGAAGAGCG
>ERZ869921.469-NODE-469-length-25172-cov-5.401521_pt1 | contig 25172 bp, 34 predicted proteins | sample MGYA00579310_ERZ869921 | MGnify/ENA primary metagenome ERZ869921 (study PRJEB32216, sample SAMN09231816) | wastewater metagenome | place: USA: Maryland | collected 2016-06-21 | study: EMG produced TPA metagenomics assembly of the PRJNA472060 data set (Reclaimed... | reverse complement strand
CCTTCGTTCGCAAAGTGTCAAAACCTGGGGGGAGGGGCATCGGCATGAGTCGGCCCCGCAAGCCTTCGGCGCTGAAGCTGGTGGCCGGCACCGAGCGCGCGGACCGCCGCAACGGCAACGAGCCAGAGCCGCTGCTGCTGAACGACCTGGAGCCGCCGGCGCACCTGCGGCCGACCAGCGCTGCGGTGTGGCGCGAGCTGGCGCCGATGCTGCGCCGCGCGCAGGTGCTCACCGAGATGGACGTGCTGGCGCTTGAGCTGCTGTGCGACTCCGTTTCCGACTACCGCCAGGCGCGCGCCGAGCGCGATGGCTCGCTTGTGGTGCTCAGCTCGAAGGGATCGCAGATGCTGGACCAGCTGCTGATCGCCCAGCAGGCCTGCGCCAAGCGCGCCGAGGTACTGATGGGTCGCTTCGGCATGGACCCCGTGAGCCGCAGCCGCGTCATGGTCGACCCGCAGCGTGGCCTGTTCGATGAGGGCGCCGGCGCCGGCCGCTTCTTCAAGTGAACACCGAAGTTCTTGACAAGCCGAAGACGACCCGGCGGCGCAAGCCTGCCCAGGTCGACCGCGCCACCGACTACGCGCGCCGCGTCATGGACGGCGAGATCATCGCCGGCCCGCATGTGCGTGACGCCTGCGCGCGCCACCTGCGTGACCTGCACGAAGCGGCGTCCCGCGGCCTCACCTGGAGCCTGCCGCATGCCGTCGAGGCCATAGCCTTCTTCGAAGAAGTGCTCTGCCTGAACGGCGGCGACTACGAAGGCAAGCCCTTCGTGCTGCAGCCGTGGCAGGCCTTCATCGTCGGCTGCATTTACGGCTGGCTGCGTGGCGACGTGCGCCGCTTCCGCGTGGCCTACGTCGAAACCGGCAAGGGCAGCGGCAAGAGCCCGCTGGCAGCTGGTGTCGGCATGAAGGGCCTGACGGCCGACGGTGAAGCGCGCGCCGAGATCTACGCGGCCGCTACGAAGAAGGACCAGGCAATGGTCCTGTTCCGCGACGCAGTGGCAATGTTCCAGCAGAGCCCGGAGCTCTACAAGCGCCTGACGCCGAGCGGCGCGGGTGAGAACGTGTGGAACCTGGGCTACCGCGCCACTGGCAGCTGGTTCCGCCCCATCAGCGCCGACGACGGCCAAAGCGGACCGCGGCCGCACATCGCGCTGATCGACGAAGTGCACGAGCACAAGACCGCGCAGGTGGTCGAGATGATGCGCGCCGGCACCAAGAGCCGACGCCAGGCGCTGATCTTCATGATCACCAACAGCGGCGCCGGCAAGAACACGCCCTGTGGCATCTACCACGAGTACGCGTGCGAGATCGCTGCCGGCAAGCGCATCGACGACAGCTTCTTCAGCTTCGTCTGCGGCCTGGACGAAGGCGACGACCCGCTGGTCGACGAAAGCTGCTGGCCGAAGGCCAATCCATCGCTGCAGCTGGCCGGCCTGCCTGGCCTGCAGTACCTGCGGGAGCAAGTCACCGAAGCGCGCGGCATGCCGGCCAAGGAAGCCATCGTGCGCCGGCTCAATTTCTGCCAGTGGACGGCTTCGATCAACCCGTGGCTGAGCGCTGCCGTGTGGGAGCCCTGCCGCGAAGACTTCAGCGCCGAGGAACTGCGCGGTCGCCGCGCCTACGCGGGCCTTGATCTCTCCAGCACCACGGACCTGACCGCCTTCGTGTTGCTTGTCGAGCCCGAAGCGCCGGGCCGTCCGTGGAGCGTGCTGCCGTACTGCTGGCTGCCTGAAGAAGGCCTGGCCGACCGCGTGCAGCGCGACCGCGTGGACTACATTGCGTGGAAGAAAGCCGGTCATATCGAGACCACACCGGGCCGCGCCATCAGCAAGCGCCATGTGCTTCAGCGTGTGGCGCAGATCTGCAGCGCGTTCGAGGTGCAGAACATCGCCGCCGATCGCTGGCGCCTTGCGGACTTCGTGCAGATCGCCGCCGACGAAGGCATCACGCTGCCGCCCATGATTGAGTTTGGCCAGGGCTTCAAGGACATGAGCCCGGCGCTCGACCAGTTCGAGACCGCCATCCTGAACCGCACCGTGCGGCACAACGGGCACCCGGTGTTGACCTGGTGCGCTGCCAACGCCGTGACCGACAGCGACCCCGCCGGCAACCGCAAGCTGAACAAGGTGAAGGCCACGGGTCGCATTGACCTGGTGGTGGCTGCTGTCATGGCCTACGCGAGCGCTGCGGCGCTGGCTGCGCCGCAACCTGAGCCTGCGCTGCTCATTCTCTGATGACCCAAGTGCTCGACCTCACCGCGCGCCGCGAGCCGGCGCGAACGCTGGTGCGCTTCCTCGAAGGGCGGCCGCAGGGCGCATTCCAGCGCGCAGGCTGGCCTGGCGCGTCGCCGCAGGCCGCCGGCACCGTGCAGACGCAAACCTCCGTGCACTGGGGTGGCATCACCTGGGACGACTGGGTGCGCGGCAACGTGGGCGGAACCCTCAGTGTCAGCGAGCAGAGCGCACGCGCGGTGGCCGCTGTCACCGCGTGCGTAAACCTCATCGGCGGCAGCGTCGCGGCCATGCCGGTGCACACGTACCGCCGCAAGGGTGACGAGCGCGAAGCCTTCAAGTCAGATCTGTGGTGGCTGCTGAACGAGCGGCCGTTTGAGGGCTGGACTGCCGCCGCGTTCTGGGAGTACATGGCAGCCGCGCGCCTGTTTTACGGCGATGCGTTCGCGCGCATCCACCGGCCTGGCCGCTTCCAGCCTGGCGTGGCCGGCTTCGAGCCGCTGCATCCGCAGCGCGTGAAGGTGCGCAAGGTCGACGGCACGCTGGTGTACGACGTGCTGCCCGAAGAGGCTGGCCGCGAGGCCATCACCGTGCAGGCGCCCGACATGCTGCACGTTCCAGGCCCCGGATTCGACGGCAAGCGCAGCCTGAGCCAGCTGCAATACGGCCTGCGCAACGCTGCCGGCGTTGCATCCGCAGCCGACGAACAGGCTGCCACATTCATCGCTGACGGCGTGCGCCCGGACTTTGCGCTGGAAGTTCCCGGAACCATGCAACCCGAGCAGGCCGAGACGCTGCGCAAGTCGTTCAAAGAACGCAACAGCGGGAACAGCACATCGCGCGTGCCGATCGTGCTTTCCGGCGGGCTCAAGTTGCACCAGCTCACCATGTCGTCGAAGGACGCCGAACTGCTGCAGACGCGCAGCTTCCAGATCGAGGAAATCTGCCGCGTCTTCGGGGTACCGCCGTTCATGATCGGCCACACCGAGAAGACCACCAGCTGGGGCAGTGGCATCGAGCAGATGTCCATCGGCTTCGTGAAGTACACCCTGCAGCGCCACCTGGTGGCGTTTGAGCAGGAGTTGAACCACAAGCTGTTCATGACCTCGCGCAACTTCTGCGAGTTCGTGACCGCCGGCCTGGAGCGCGGCGACCTGAAAGGACGGTTTGAGGCCTACCGCATCGCCATGGGCCGGGCGGGCGAACCCGCGTGGATGAGCGCCGCCGAAGTGCGCCGCCTCGAGAACATGCCTGCTGATCCCCAGTTCAACAACCCCAACCCGCCGGCGGCGCCGGCCCCACAACCATGAAGCACCTGGCCAAGCTGCTGGCGGACAACCGGCGCGCGCCCATGCGGCGCTTCGAGGTGAAGATCTCCGCCGAAGACGACAGCGCCGACATCTTCATATACGACGCCATCGTGGACGACGCGCTGCAGGCCGAATGGTTCGGCGGCGTGGCGCCGGAGCCCTTCGTCAAGGCGCTGGCCGACATCAATGCCAGCACCATCAACCTGCGGATCAACAGCCCTGGCGGCAGCGTCTTTGGGGCGCGTGCTATCGAGCAGGCGCTGCGCGAACACCCGGCCCGCGTGGTGGCGCACATCGACGGCCTGGCTGCCAGCGCGGCCACGTTCATCGCAATGGCGGCCGACGAGGTGGTCATGAACAAGGGCGCGCTGTTCATGATTCACAAGGCGTGGACGTTCGCCTACGGCAACGCCGATGACCTGCAGGCCACTGCCGAACTGCTGTCCAAGATCGACGGCACGCTCGTCACCACCTACGTCGACCGCACCGGCCAAAGCGCTGAGAAGGTGGCCGAGTGGATGACGGCCGAGACCTGGTTCACCGCGCAGGAAGCGATCGACGCCGGCTTTGCCGACAGCATCGCCGACAGCCAGCCCAAGGCGCAGGCTGCCTGGAACCTGAGTGCCTACGCCAAGGCGCCCCAGCCGCCGGCCGAGCCGCCGGCGCCGCAACCCCAACCCAGCCGCGTCGACGCTGCAGCCCTGCTGCGCCGCATCGAGGTGGCCGCCCTGCCTGTCTGAGCGCTCCCGCGCAAAGCAGAGGCCGCCCATGTGGGCGGCCTTTTTTCCGTCCCAACTGAAAAGGACCGCAAGATGCAAAGCATCCAAGCTCTGCGGGAGCGAATCGCTGCCCGCGCCCAGGAAGTTCGCAAGCTCGTCGAAGCGAACAACAACGGCTGGAAGCCGGAACACCAGGCCGCCTACGACGCCGGCATGGCCGAGATCGAAGACCTGAAAGGGCAGTTCACGCGGCTGGAGGCCACAATCGCGGCGGACGCCGACACGCAAGCCGCCGAGGCCATCGCGCAAGCGGCCGGCCGCAAGGCCGCTTCCGGCAAGGGCTCGCGCGCCGAAGAGCTGTACAACAAGTTCCTGCGCCAGGGCGACAAGGCCATCACCGCGGAAGAGTGGCGCGAGATCCGCGCGACCATGAGCACCACGACCACCACCGAGGGCGGGTTCACGGTGCAGACCGAGGTGGCGCGCCGTGTGGTCGCTGCACTCAAGGCCTTCGGCGGCATGCGCGCTGCGGCCACGGTCATCCAGACCAGCATGGGCAACGACATGAACTTCCCCACCAGCGATGGCACGGCGGAAGTGGGTGAACTGATCGCGCAGAACGTCACGGCGACGGCTGCCGATCCGACCTTCGGCTCGGCGGCGGTGGTGACCTACAAGTTCAGCTCGAAGATCGTCGCCGTGCCGTTCGAGCTGCTGCAGGACTCGCAGATCGACGTGGCCGCGTTCGTCGAGAACCGCCTGACGCAGCGCATTGGCCGCATCACGAACCAGTACCAGACGACGGGCACCGGCTCCAGCCAGCCCTTCGGCGTGGTGGCGCGTGCCACGCTGGGCAAGACCGGCACGACCGGCCAGACCACCAGCGTCATCTTCGACGACCTGGTGGATCTGGTGCACGCTGTCGACCCCGCCTACCGCGCTGCTCCGGGCGTGCGCTGGATGATGGCCGACAGCTCGCTGAAGGTGGTGCGCAAGCTGAAGGACAGCCAGAACCGCCCGGTGTTCCTGCCGGGCTACGACGGCCTGGGCGGCGCCATGGGCGACAGCCTGCTGGGCTACCCGATCACGGTCAACCAGGACGTGGCCGCGATGGCAGCAAACGCCAAGTCGATCCTGTTCGGCGACTTCTCGCAGTACGTCGTACGCGACGTCATGGCGCCCACGCTGTTCCGCTTCGAGGACAGCGCCTACGCCAAGCTGGGCCAGGTCGGCTTCCTGATGTGGCACCGGTCGGGCGGCAACCTGCTCGACACGGCCGCGGTCAAGTACTACGCCAACTCGGCCACCTGATCGGTCGCGCGCGCTGACCGCCGGCCGCTGAGCTGGCGCGCAGCGCGCGCACCGCGTCACCATCATGGCCAAAGCCAAGACCCAAAGCGCCGCCACCGCGGTGGCGCTCTGCGACATCCACAGCCACGGCGTGCGCGCCGGACAGGTCATCAAGGGCGATGGCCTGCTCATCGCGGCGCTCGTCTCCGATGGCAGTGCCGACACCGCCGAGGCGGCCATTGCCAACGCGCTCAAGCAGGGCGCGGAGACGGTGGACGTGTCCGGCGCCGGCTGACCGCAGACGTCCGCACCAACCCCTGAAACGCCCGGAGCCCCCACATGGCAGCCACTGTCCAGATCGTCGAAAAGAACGGTGCCGGTGGCACCACCACCGACAAAACATCGGGAACCATCCGTTTCAAGAACGCCGACAACTCGACCGTCGACCTGAACAATCCGATGGTCAAGCCGGTCAGCGGCACTGATTACAGCTTCGAAAAGTGGCTGCGCCTGAACGTCACGGGCGGAACCTACAGCCAGATCACGAACATCGGTGCCTACAGCGACGGTGCCAACGGCCTGGGTACCGGCATCGGCCTGTTCGCCAAGGCGGTGGCCACCTACGCCACGCCGGCCGAGGCCACGGCCACCACCGGCTACACGTCGTTCTTCACCTACGTCACCGGCTCGCGGCTGAGCCTGGGCGCGGGCCCGTTCACCAGCACGGGCGAAAAGGGAGATCACCTCGTGATGATCGCCACGGTGGACAACACCGCCGCCGGCGGCCTCACGCCCACCGAAACGCTCACGATCGGCTGGGACGAGATCTGAACGTGTCGCAGCCGTTCGAGATCACGCCGCTGCCGGGAGACGGTGGCGGCCGCGTGGCCTTCAATGGTGCCACGCGCCTCACTGTGCTCGAGGCAGATGCCCGTCTGTTCCGCCGCCGCGCTGTGAAGGTCAGCACCACCAAGCCGCCGGCCGAGACCGTGCTGCCGTTGCTGAACGAACTGGCCGGCCAGCTGGTGGCAGACCTGTCGATCGACGGCGAAACACTGAGCGCCAGGCTTGCGCACATCGCCCAGCAGATCAAGCCCACAACCTCCACGCAGGTGGAATGGGCCGTGGCCGAACTCAACGGCGTGCGGGTGTACTTCGACGGCCAGGACGTCGTGGTCACGCAGCGCGACCTTCAGCCGTAGCGCGCCATGTACCTCGGCGGCATTGCTCGCTTGCCGCGCCCGCCGCGCCCGCCCTCGCGTGCGCGTACGGTTATGACGCAGCCGATCCCATCGTGGCTTGGCGTCACCGGCCAGTGGTCCGCCATCGCGTCAACGCTTTCGGCCAGCGGCGTTCAGCAGGACTTTGCGGGTGGGCAGGGCGTCTTTGCCTACAGCGGAGGCATCGTCAACAGCGTGGGCGTGTACAACGGCGCCACGTTCATCAGTGGGCCGTTCCTGTGCGTCTGGGGCGGTGGCCACGGCGACTATGGCGGCAACGAGATTTATGCCTTCGGCCCACTGACCGCGAACTCACCTGCTTGGTATCGCCTGAGGGACCGCACAGAACCGTTTCCCAACGACGTGGAAGAAGACGGCTCCGGTAACCCTGTGAGCCGGCACACGTATAGCACCATCGTGCACGTGGCCGATGGCACCAGAAACTGGCTGCTCTCGACAGGCGGCGTGGCCACGTACCCCAACGCGGGCGGCAGTTCGTTGACGAACGTGTTCGACTTCGACCAGGTCAGCCCGAACAGCAACCAGCCGTGGTCTAAGAAGGCCAACACCTCGGGTGGCGGCGGCGCCGATGTGGCCGCGTACGACAGCACCACCGGCATCGTGTGGTCGCACCCTGATGCCCAGAACTCTGTGCAGTCCTACGTGGTGGCCACCGACACCTACGCGCGGGAGAACTTCAAGAGCCCGCCGTGGAGCACGAGCAACGCCCCGCATGGTGCGATCGACACCGGGCGCGGCATCTGGGCCATTGCGTACAACGGCGGCATCGCGTTCTACCGCCTGAACAACGGCGTCAGCAACGAGTACTACACGCCCACCACCAGCGGCACCGCGCCGACCGGCAACCGCTCGATCGTCTGGGACCCGGTCGACGACCGCTTCGTGTTGTGGAACGGAAACGGCAAGCAGCTGTGGTTTCTCACCCCGCCCGCCAGCAGCCCGTACCAGGGCGGCAACGCATGGGTTTGGAGCAGCACCACGCCTGGCAGTGGCGCCACGCCGGACGCGGCCGACACCAACGGCACCAAGGGCCGGTTCGGCCTTGTGAACACCGCAAACTTCCGGGGCTATGTGCTGGTCAACAGCAACACGGGCTCGGTGTACTTCTACCGGGCGGCCTGAGCCATGGCGCTGCCGTTCACCGACACCTTCACCCAGTCAACAGGCGCCGACCAGGCGATCACGACTTACAACGCTGGGTGGCTGGTCGACACGGGCGGCTTCTCGGTGGTCGACGCCACCGACGACGTGGTGGCTTCCACCGGCGGCACAGAAAACGTCGCCTACTGGAACACCGATGTGCCGAACGCCGACCAGGCGGTCAGCTTTGTCATCAGTGCAGTCTCGACGGGCATCTATCCCGGAGTGGTCGCGCGCCGCGTCAGCGCCGGCAACTACTACACGCTCTACGTCGACAGCGGGAACTACTACGTCAGCCGCTATGACTCAAGCTCCGAAGTCGTGCTGCGCGCTGGAACCGCCACGACGACGGCAGCCGGTGACGTCTTCAAGATCGAAGTCAGCGGCACCGGTGCAACCGTCACGATCAAGGTCTATCGCGCAGCCGCGGCGTCGCCGACCACGTTCGTGCAGCTTGGCGCGGACATCAGCGACACCGCTGCCAACCGCAAGACTTCAGCAGGCTTCGGAGGAATCATCAGCTATTCCGCGAACTCCGGTTCGCGGATCACGGCTTTCACGGTCGAGAACCTGGGCGCCGCCGCCACCGTCGACCAGGAAGGCGCCCGCCTCGGCGCCGATGACGGTAGCGAAAGCGCCCACACCTGGCTGGCCGCGCAAGACGCGAACGCCACCGTGGCCGTGGGCACCGCCTTCCTGATGCGCATGCTGCTCAACGGCACGGGCGACGCGGCCAGCGCCAGCCACGTGCTGCGGTACCAGAAGAACGGCACCGGCGGGTTCGTGCCTGTGCCCGTGGGCTCCGGCAACGCCGAAGTGCTGGCTCAGCCCACCTGGGGCGCCGTGGGCACCGCCGGCAGCGGCACCACCAGCTGCACGCCGGCGTACCCCACGGGCATCACCGCCGCCACCAGCAAGCTGTTCTGCGCCGTCACCGGCCGCAGCAACACCGCGAACACCGTACCCACCATGCCGGCGGGGTGGACACGCATCGGCGGCCTCGAAGACGGCACCGGCACCTGGGCAGTGGACACCGGGCCGCGCCGTGTCGACTTCTTCCAGAAGGACGTGACCGACGGCACCGAGACCGGCACCGTCACCGTCAGCCTGAGCGGCACCACGGCCAACACGCTGCGCGCCAGCATCTTCCGCATCGAAGTGCCCAGCGGGTACCTCGTCGACGTGGCGCTCGGCACCGGCGCCGACACCAGCAACGGCACCAGCTACAGCGCCGCCAGCAGCACCAGCCTGGACCTCGACGCCGACCGCCTGCTCGTGCTGGCCACCGCGCAGAACCTGGACACGGGCACGGCCACCAGCAGCGCCGTCAGCGCCAGCGGCATCACCTTCGGCACGCTGACCAACCGCGCGGACACGGCCGTCACCAACGGCAACGACCACCGGCACATCGTCAACTCGGTGCCTGTGTCCAGTGGCAGCGGCACGGTGGCGCCCACGTTCAGCTACACCGTCAGCGCGGCGGCCAGCGGGCCCACCGCCTTCCTGGTGCTGCGCGCGCGCCTGGCTGCCGTCACCAACGAGATCTACGTCGCGCCCAGCGCGAACATCGCCGCCGGCGGCGAAGCCACCACCGCGCGCCTCACCGCGCCCAGCGGCAAGACCACCGCCGACTTCGTCACCGGCCGCCGCTGGGACGACGAGAACGGCACCGACGCGATCGACCTCACCACCGACGACTACACCGAGTTCGAGTGGTCGATCAACACCCAGGCGCCTGCTGCCAACGGCGACGCCTTTGAGTTCCGCGTGTACGCCGGCGCCGCAGCGTTGGACACGTACACCGTCACGCCGCAAGTCACGCTCGGCGCCGCGGCCACGCCGTCGCCGCCCATTCGCACCCCGGCGGCCCGACTGGCGCCGCTGCTGCACTTCTAGGAGAACGCCGCCATGTCGGGCATCTACACCGTCCAGTTCAACGGCGTTGCCGTCACCGCCCAGCAAGACCTGCTCGAGCTGGTGGCCGCTGCCGGCAAGCCCTGCGTGCTGCTCGGCTTCACGCTCAGCCAGACCACCGAGCTCGGCGACGCGGCCGAAGAACAACTGCTCCTGCAGCTGAAAAGCGGCCAGACCACCAGCGGCAGCGGCGGCAGTGCGCCCACGCCGGTGGCCACGGACACCAGCAACACCGTGGCGGCCGGCTTCACCGCTGAAGTCAACAACACCACCAAGGCCAGCGCGGGCACGATCGTCACGCACTGGTCCGAGTCGTGGAACGTGCGCATGGAGAAGGTGGTCACGTTCACGCAAGAACAGCAGATCCTCATGGCCGCCGGCCGCCGCGCCACGCTGGAACTGGCCAGCACGCCGGGTGACAGCATCACCATGAACGCCACGTTCTGGGTGCAGGAAATCGGCTGACGCGCCATGCGCTCCGCGCTGTTCAAGCCGCGCCAGCGGGTCATTTTTCGCCGGCGGCTGCTGCCGTCGCTGAACAGTGGATCGGTGCCGGTCACTGCCTCGGCCAGCCTTTCGCTGGCCGTGCAGGCCGCGCAGGCCGCCACGGCTGGCTTGTCGGTTGCGGTGCAGGTGGCGCAGGTCCAGACGTCTGCACTGGGCGCCGCCGTCCAGGCCGTCCGCACGGCCACCGCCAGCATCGACGCTGCGGTTCTGACCTCGCGCACCGCAACCGCGAGCGTGGACGCGGTGGTGCAAGCGCAGCGCACGGCAGCGCCGTCGCTCGACCTGGCGCTGCAGGCGCCGCAGTCGGCCACTGCAAGCCTGTCAGCGTTCGTGCAGGCCGGCGGCGCGGTGGTGTCGTCGCTCGACGTGGCCGTGCAGGCTGCGCGTACCGCCACGGCCAGCGTGGGCGCTGCGGTGCAGGCCACAGGCGCCGCCACTGCAGCAGTCGGAGCGGCAGTGCAGGCTGCGCGCACTGCTTCGGCGAGCGCGGATGCTGCCGTGCAGGCCCAGCGCCTTGCCACGGTGGGCCTGAGCCTGCAGGTTCAGGCCGGCACCGCCGTTTTCGCTTCGCTGGACGCGGCGGTTCAGGCGGCGCGCACGGCTACGGCGGCGCTCGACGTGCCGGTGGCGGTTGCCCGGACTGCAGCCGTGTCGGTCGGCGCCGCGGTGGCCGTGCCGCAGATCGTCGTCGTCGGTATCGACGTCGCTGCGCTGATGGCGCGCACGGCCACGGCCGGCGCAAGCCTGTACGTCGAAGACCCGATGGCTGGCGTGCTGAACCCCAGTGCCCCGCCCGCCCTGCGCCGCGAAGCCGCGGCCCGCCTGGCGAACCTTCAGACCGCGCTGCGCGGCCGCAACTCCAACCGGGGTACCCGATGACCGTGAAGCTGATCACCGCGCCCACTGCCGAGCCGGTGACGCTGGCCGATGCCAAGCTCGTGTGCGGCATCGATGCCGACATCACCAAGTGGGACACGCTGATCACCGCGCTGATCAGCGCCGCGCGCGGCGACGCCGAGCAGCAGACTGGCCGCACCATCGCCGCGGCGCGCTGGGAGCGCGTGCTGGATGCCTTCCCAGACAGCGGCATCGCGCTCGCGTGGCCGGTGGTGACCTCGGTAGTGTCGTTGAAGTACATCGACACCGCCGGCACGCTGCAAACCATGGCGTCCACGGCCTACACGCTCGATGCCGACTTCCTGCCCGGCTGGGTGCTGCCGTCGGCCGCCAGCCCGGCCTGGCCGAACACACTGGACACTGCGAACGCCGTGCGCGTGCAGTTCGACACCGCCTGGGATGCCGACGTCGCCGTGCCCGAAGAAGTGAAGTCGTGGATCAAGATGCGCGTGGCGTCCATGTTCAAGTTCCGCGAGATGGTGGCTGCCGGCGTGAGCGTGGCCGAACTTCCGCGCGGGCACGGTGATGGCCTGCTCGACAAGTGGAGGCTGTACCTGTGAGCCTGCACCTGAACGCTGGCGACATGGACCAGCTGATCACGCTTCAGGAGCGCGCCAGTGACGCGCGCGACACACGCGGCCAGGCCAATGCCGCCTGGGTGAACGTGCTCACCGACATCTGCGCCCGCGCCGACACGCGGCCGGGCTCGGACTACTTCGCCGCCGGCCAGCACCACGGCACGCAGCAGGTGACCTTCCGCATCCGCCACCGCGCTGGCGTGCACGAGCGTATGCGCGTGCTGTGGCGCGGCCAGTTGTTTGAGCTCACCGGCCGCCCAGTGGACGTGCGTGGCGCCGGCGTGGCGCTTGACCTGCCGTGCATTGCAGGCACTGGTGAAGGGCTCGCATGATCGAAGTCAAGCTCAAGGGCCTGCCGGACCTGAAGCAGGAGCTGGCGGCGCTGGTGCCCAAGCTGCGCAAGCGGGCGCTGCGCAACGCGCTGGCCGCCGCCGCGCGCGAGGTGCAGCGCGAGGCGCGCGCCGCCACGCCGGTGCTCAGCACATCGAGTCTGGCCGTGCGCAAGGGTTACCGCACGCCAGGCCTGGTGCGCAAGTCCATCAGCGTGCGAACCAGCAAGCTGGCGCGGCGCGCGGGCGACGTGGGCGTCTACGTCAACGTGCGGCCCGCCAAGGCCGGCGCGCGCGGCGCGCGCAATCCGCTGGACCCGTTCTACTGGCGCTTCATCGAGTTCGGCACCGCGGCCGGCACGCGCGCCTGGCGCTTCCTGCAGCGCGGCGCCGAGAAGCTGCCCGCGGCGCTGGAGATCTTCACCAAGACCATCGGCCCGCAGATCCAGCGGCTGAACAAGCCCAAGGCGCCCGCGCCCTGACGCCATGGCCATCGACACCGACTTCCGCGCCGCCATGCTGGCGCACGCGCCGCTCGTGGCGCTGATCGACGACCGCCTCTCGCTGAACGTGGCGCCGGACACCGACACGCTGCCCATCGCCGTGTACTCCGTGCGAACCGACCGCGTGCTGGGCTTGGACGGCACGCTGCACGCGCGGCGCGCCACCATCGACGTGCAGATCTGGGCCGAGAGCGCCGCCGCCGCGCGCCAGGCCGCCGACGAACTGGTGGCGGCCGTCGCCACCGTGCCCGACAAGGCCGTGGTCACCGACGACCGCGACACCTACGAACCCGACCTGAAGATCGACGGCGTGCTGCTCACCGTCGTGTGGATGGACTAGCAGCCGCAGGCGCCCGCCAACCCATCACCCACCACCTGCCGCCTTCGGGCGGCTTTTTCTTGCCCGAAAGGCCTACACCATGTCCACCATCAAAGGCATCAACTGCAAGGTCGAGGTTGCCCTCACTTTCGGCGCTGCCAAGCTCTTCACCGCCGTGACCAAGGCGTACCCGCCGGTGGGCACGCTGACCGCGCACGGCATCACCAACGGCGAAATCGGTTACTGGACCATCGGCTCCGGGATGGTCGAGCTCGCCGACCAGGCGATCATGGCCAACAACATCGCATCGGGCACGATCGAGATGCCGGGCCTGGATGCCACGAACTACAGCGCGTTCGTGTCGGCGGCCGGCAACTACCTGACGATGGCGGCCACCTGGGGCACGATTGCCGAGGCGGCCGGCTACCAGGTCGGCGGCGGCGCCGGCGCGCAGCTGAACGACACGCGCCTCACCGACACCAAGACGCGCAACATCAGCGGCCTGCTCGCCCCGCAGGACATCACCATCGACGTGCGCAACGGCGACGTCAGCAGCGCAGCCATGGCGTTCATCGAGCGCAAGGCCCAGAACAACGAGCCGGTGCTCGTGAAGATCAGCCAGGGCACGCGTGTGCTGCGGGTGGCGTACGGCACGCCGTCGCTGCCGGGTGAAAGCGTGGGCAGCGGCGAGCTTGCCAGCGGCCAGTTCAGCATCATCGTGCCGGCCTTCGCGCTCAAGCCGAACGTCTGATGGCCGACTTCAGCGCACTGCTGCAGCGCATGCGCGCGCAGCGCGGCACCTGGGTCGACCTGCTGGAAGGGCGCCGCGTGTTCATGCTGCGGCCGCCCGAGCTGGAGCTTCCGGCGGTGGCGCACGGCATCGGCCTCGAGGTGGTGGCCGAGTACACCGCGGACTGGTCGGGCTTCACCGAAGCCACGCTGCTGGGCGCCAAGCACGGCAGCAGCGACAGCGTGGTGCCGTTCCACCGCGACCTGTGGCGCGCGTACGCGGCCGACCACGCCGAGGAGTTCTCGCTCGCGGCGCGTGGCCTCAAGGCTGCGGTGGAGGCCTACCTCACCGAGCGGGTTGCCACGGCAAAAAACTCGGAGCCCTCCTCGACCTAGAACCCGGGGTCGAGTACGAGGGCGAAGACAAACCGCGGCCAAGCGAAGACGACCAGGTGGCACTGCAGGTGTACGGGATGCTGAGCAACGGCATGGGCGGGCTCGATTGGAGCGGCCTGCCGTTCGTGTGCGAAGCGCTCGGCGTGCGCAACGTCGAAGGCCTGATGCAACGCCTGGCCGTCATCAAGCTGCGCCGGCGCGGCAAGGGCAACGAAGGGAACTGAACGCATGGCGATCGCAACCCTGTCGATCGACCTGGTGGCGCAGCTCGGCCAGCTGCAGGCCGGCATGGACAAGGCCGGCCGGCTGGCAGAGAAGAATGCCGCACAGATCGAGGCCGCCTACAGCAAGGCCGCCAAGGTTGGCCAGGTGCTCGGCGCCGCGCTGGGCGGCGCCATCAGCGTGGCCGGCATCACCGCCTTCGTGCGCGCCACGGTCGACGGTATCGACAAGCTGAACGACCTGGCCGACGCCACCGGCGCCAGCGTGGAGAACCTGAGCGCGCTGGAGGACATCGGCGCGCGCACGGGGCACAGCATCGACACCGTGGGCGATGCGGTGATCAAGCTCAACAAGGTGCTCGGCGACGCCAAGCCCGGAAGCGACATCGCGCGCCAGCTCGAAGGCATCGGCCTGAGCGTCAGCGAACTGCAGCGTGTTGACCCTGCCGAAGCGCTGCGCCGCTTCGCGGTCGCGCTTTCCGGCTTCGCTGACGACGGCAACAAGGCCCGGATGGTGCAAGACCTGCTTGGCAAGAGCGCCGGCCAGCTTGCCCCGTTCCTGCGCGACCTGGCCGATGCCGGAGCGCTGAACGGAAAGGTCACCGCTGAACAGGCGGCAGAGGCGGACAAGTTCAACAAGATGCTGGCCAGCATTGACAAGAACGTCACCGACGCCGCGCGTGCGCTGTCCGGACCTCTGGTGCAGGCACTGAACAGCACGATCGAGAAGTTCCGCGAGGGCGAGCGCGAAGGAAAGACATTCTTTGAGCGCTACTGGCGCTGGGTGAGGGACGTGTACGGCATCGACCAGAGCGATGCCGACCCGCTGGCGCCACTGGTGGAGCGCCTGCGCGAGCTGGACAGCCTGCTCAATACGAACCGTCGGCTCACGCTGTTCAGCGGTCAGGCGACTGAGCTGGAGGCCGAACGCAAGACGCTGCAGGCGCAGGTGGATGCCATTCGTGCCGGCCGGCTCACCAGTGCGGCGGGCGGTGGGCGCGGCTTTGTCAACCCGGCGCCGACCGTTCCAACGCTGCTGGCCGGCGGCAGCCCCAAGCCGGAGAAGCCGCCGTACACCACCCGTGCGATGGACCCCGCCGGCCTTAGTGACAACGCTATGGCGGCTCTGCGCGCCATCCAGCAGACCGACGTGGCCAAGGTCGCCGAGATCAATGCCGCGCTCGACGAACTGTTCGCCATGCGCGCCGGCGGCCTGGGTGAAGACGCCAGCATCAATGCCGCCATCGAGAAGCTGCGCGACGACCTCGAGGCGCTGAGCCCGGCCGCTCGCAAGGCCGCCGAAGAGAAGAAGCGCCTGGACGCCATCCTGGCTGCCACGCCGCAGGGAATCCTCTCCGACGTGCTCACCGACATCGAGTTGATCAACCGCGCCTTCGACAATGGCGCGAAGGACACCGAGAAGTGGGCCGCCGCCATCCGCGTGGCCGTGGCCAAGCTGCCCGACGAGATGCAGAAGCCACTCGAGGAAATCAGCGAGTTCGCGCGCGAGGCCAGCCGCAACATCCAGGACTCGCTGGGCGACAGCGTGCTGCAGATGATGGAAGGCAACGCCGGCGAGATCGAAGACATCTGGAAGAACATGCTGAAGCGCCTGGTGGCGCAGGCGGCCGCGGCCCAGCTTGCCGAGAGCCTGTTCGGCAAGGGTTACGGCACCACCACCAACAGCATGGGCGGTCTCTTCGGGTGGATCGGCTCCCTGTTCGGCGGCGGGGTCAGCGGCTCCCACGCGAACGGCCTGGCGTACGTGCCGTACGACGGCTACCGCGCCGAGCTGCACCGAGGCGAGCGCGTGCTCACCGCCAACGAAGCGCGCGCGCAAGACGCCGGCGCGGGTGGGCCTGGCCTCACCGTCAACGTGCAAGGCGACTTCGGCGCCAGTGCCCAGCGCTACATGGATGGCGCGTTCTCGATGTTCGCGGCCCGCATGGCGCGGCGCAGGAGCTGAGCCCATGGCCGTGACCGACTGGCCCAGCAGCCGCACCTTCTACCCCGCCGACTTCCAGGTGGGCCCCGACGTGCCGCAGAGCGGCTGGCGCGGCATCTACACCGGCACGCGCGAAACCTTCGTGCACGCCGCCGACCGGCTGATGGCCACGCTCACCCTGCCGCCGTGCAAGCGCGACGAAGCCGCCGAGCGCGAAGCCTTCCTCGGCTACCTGCTCAGCAGCGGCGACCAGGTGCGCATGCCCATGTGGCAGCGGCGCTACCTGCGCGGCAACGTGGCCGGCACGCTCACCGCCGGAGCGGCCGCCGCGGCCGGCGCGCGCACGCTGGCCGTGGCCGGCGCCACCGCGCCGCCGAACCTGCTGCTCGGCGGCGGCTTCGAGGTCGACACCGACAGCAACGGCCTGGCCGACGGCCTCCTCACGTACAGCACCGGCACCAGCACGGGCGTGTCCTACACCGGCACCGCAGGCAATGGCAGCGCGCGGGCGCAGATCGTGGCGGCTTCCAGCCTTGGCACCAGCTCGGGCGACGCCATCGGCTGGCGCTTCGCCACTGACGTGCCCGTGACCGCCGGCGTCGCCTACACGCTGGCGGCCGATGTCTACGGCGAGCCGAACGCCTTCCTGCGGCTGTACGTGGACTGGTACACCGCCGGCCTGGTTGCCACCGGCACGCCGGCATCTTCCCTCGTCGCCATCACTGGCAGCTTCCAGCGCCGCAGCCTCACGGCCACCGCGCCGGCCGGCGCCGCTTTCGCGCGCGTGTTCATCTGGTGCCAAGAGCGATTCAACACCCCGGTGAACGTAGCGCTGGCCGTCGACAACGTGCAGTTCGAGGCCGGCGCCACCGCCACCGCGTACGCCGGCGTGCCCGCGTTCAAGGCAGGCGACTGGCTCGGCGCCGGCGGCAACCTGCTGCAGGTGCGCGCCGACACCTTGGCCACCGACACGGGTGTGGCTTCGCTGCCGCTCACGTACCCGGTGCAGAAAGCCATCAGCAGCGCGGCCGCGCTGGCCTACAGCGCGCCCACCGGCGTGTGGCAGCTGGACGCCACCGGTCTGCGCTTCGACTACACCGCCGGCGTGCTGCAGGACGGCATCGCGCTGCAGTTCCGCCAGGTCATCGTGTGAGGCCAGCGTGATCACCTGGAACACCGCCGCGCAGGCCCTTCTGGATGCCGCCGCTGCCGGCACCGGCCGGTTGGAACTGGTCCCGCTGCTGTACATCGGCTTCACCGTGCCGCAGCGCTACGCCGTTTCCGGACACAACAAGATCTGGGGCGGCAACACCTGGACCGGCCTGGACATCGCCATCGACGCCGTTGAAGACAGCGCCGACAGCCGCAACGGCCTGAGCTTCACTTTCCCCGGCGTGACCAGTGCGGAGCTCAGCCTCGCGCTGGCCGGCGACGTGGAAGGCTCCGAGGTGCTGCTGTACATGGCCGTCTGCGATCCCGCCGACGGAACCGTGGCCGACGCACAACTGCGCTGGGCGGGCGCGCTGGACGTGCCCGGCTGGACCGATGGCGCCGAAGCCCTGGTGCACTTCACCGCCGAGCACGCCGAAGACGTTGTCGCCCGGCCAAAGCCCGTCAGGTACACGAACGACGCGCAGCAGCGCCTGCACCCCGGCGACACGTTCTTCGACGCCGACCCCATGACCGACAGCGCCGGCCTCGTGTGGCCGAACGCTGGATTCTTCAAGGTGCAAGGGTGAGCCGCTGGTCCAGCTTCTTCCGTGTCGTCGCCGCTGGGGTGGCGGCTGCCTGGGGCCAGTGGGGCCTCATGGTCGCCTTCCTGGAGAGCGACCGCCAGCACCGCAAGAACGAACGGGTCAAGCGCCGCAGCATCCAGGCCTACAACGACGCCCAGATCGACCGCCTCGAGATGATCGAGCGCGATCCCCGCTTGGCCCGGCGCCGCTGCTACGGCCGCGTGCGCGCGGTGGAAGGCCTGCACCGCCCCTGGACCAGCGGCACAAACGACCAGATCCTCACCATGCCCGTGAGCTTCGCCGGGCACGAGATCGACGGCTTCGAGGAATGGTTCCTCTTCGACAAGCCGGTGACGCTGGACGGCAGCGGCTGGGTGCTCGAAGAGCCGTACAAGCAGTTCAGGCGCACGGCCGCATCGCAGCAGCGCACGGGCGACGGCACGGTAACGCTCGAGGTCGACTACATCACCGCCACTGCCGGCGCCACGTACAGCATCGGCAGCGGAGAAAGCACCACGCAGGGAAGCGCCACCGTGGTGGTCACCGGCACCGGCCCGTATACCGCCACCGTGAGCGGTGCGCCCGGCGGCAGCAGCGTCACGGTGTACTACGAGCGCAACGTGGGCACCTCGCACGTGCGCATCCGGCCGTACCTGGGAACCGCTACGCAGAACATCGGCGCCGACCTGGCGGCCGAGTACCCCGGCAAGATCACCGCCACCGACAAGGCCGCCGGCGTGGCCATGGCCATCGTCGACTGCGTGTTCAACCCGGACGTGTTCCCGCAGGGCCGCCCTACGCCGACCGCTGTGTTCCGCGGCGCCAAGGTGTACGACCCCCGCAAGGACAGCACCGTCGCCGGCGGCAGCGGATCGCACCGCCTGGCCACGCCAAGCACCTGGGAGTGGAGCCGCAACCCGGCGCTGATCGCGTATGACTGGGCGCGCTACGAGTTCGGCTGCAACATCAACCCCGACTTGATCCCGGTGGCGGACGTCATCGCCGCGGCGAACGCCTGCGACGTCAGCACCACCTACACCCTGCGCAACCCGGACACCAGCACGAGCACCGTCACGCAGGCGCGCTACCTCTGCGACATGGTGATCCCGACCGATGGCGACCCAATGGAGGCGCTGGAGACCATCGCCGACACCATGAATGGCCGCGTGGTCTGGAGCGGCGGCCGCCTGCGCATGCGCGCCGGCACCATGGGCACCGCGGTTGCCGCCATCGACAAGACCTGGCTCGTCGAAGAGGTGGACCAGAACGGCAGCGCCGACGGCGGGCCCGTGATCACCGCCGCCCAGGCCATCACCCGCGCGCAGCGGTGGAACCGCATCAGCGGCAGCTGTGTGGACCCCGGTCAGCGCTACCAGATGCTGCCATACCCCGCGGTGAAAGACGCCACGCTGATCGCTTCCAAGGGCGCGCGCGAGACCGCGATTGACTTTCCGGGCGTGGCCAGCATCGCCCAGGCCCAGCACCTAGCCAGCATGGCGATCCGCCAGGCGCAGGCCGGCCAGCGCATCGAGATGCGCTGCGGTGCCAAGGCGCTGGGCCTCGAGCTGCTGGACGTGTTCACCCTCACGCTGAACAACCGACACGGCATCACCGCCAAGACCTACGAAGTGGTGGGCCTGCGGATGGGCCCGGACCAGCCCGTGCGAGTGCAGGCCGCCGAGATCAGCGCCGCGCTCTTCACGGTCGACGCCGAGCTCACCGGCCGCGACCCCGCGCCCGACAGCGATCTGCGCGAGCCGTGGGAGGTGGAGCAACTCACTGGCCTGAGCGTGGCCAGCGGTGCGGCCGCGGTGCTCGACACCAGCATCCTGACCCGCACGGTTGTGACGTGGACGGCGCCCACGGGCGAGTACATCCGCAACGGCGGCGACGTCGAGATCCAGTTCACCCCTGCGGGAGAGGCTGTGCCGGCCGGCGACTGGAGCGTGTGGCCCGAGCGCGGCACCGCGGCTCAGGCCGTCATCCCGGGCCTGCTGACCGGGCGCTTCTACCTCTTCCGCGGTCGCTTCGTGCAGCGCCTGCCGCTCGTGCACGGGCCGTGGAGTTCAGTCGTGCGGCACCAGATCGCCGCGCGGCGAAGCACCAAGATATTCAGGCAGACCACCGCCCCCACCGGCGACGTGATCGAAGGCGACGAGTGGTTCGACACCGACGATGGGAACGCCTACTACGTGCGGGTGAGCGGTTCGTGGGTGGCGACGAAGACCGGCACGGGTGGGCTGGAGGACCAAGCGGCGACCTACACCGCGTCATCCGGCCCGACAACATCAATGGCGTCGTCCAGTCCGGGTCCGGGAGACGGCGGCGTCTCCTACTCGGTCACCTTGCATAGCCTGGCCTGGACAAACGACACTGGCGCGGCGCGTCAGGTGCAGTTCGAGATGTCAGGCGCCGGGCGCCGAGTCTTTGTCAGCGGCGGCAGCGCCAGCGCGTACTACTCGCTTGAGTACTCTCTGAGCGGGGGCGGCTCTGGCGCTATGTATGGGCAGCTGTGGACATCGGCTGACGCCGACACCAGCAAGATGAATCAGGTGTCTGTCCCAAGTGGGCAGACCATCACGGTGACCTCCAAGCGCCGCGGCGTATCCGGGCCTGACGGAAGCGTCAACGAGTTCTATGTGACCAGCCTGGTCACGCGGCTGACGGCGATCGTGAAATGACTGCCTCAGTCCGGCCTCTGGCAGTCCTGCGGCGTGCAGGTCGTCTCGTCGTCGGGGGGCGGGCGGTCTTCCTCCGCATCCCCGCCGCCGCAGGCTTGCAGCGCGAAACAGGCCAGGAGCACAAGAATCATGCGTGAGGTGTTCATGGAACGCAGCATAGCCGTGCGAGCAACGGATTCAAGCCTTGGAGTTAGGGGGCGCGCAGGATTCATGCTAGCCGCCTGTGCTGCGTGCACGTTTCATGCGCCGACCTACGCTGGCGACAGTTGGACGGGCAACGACAAGCGCGAGCACTTCGCGTACAGCGCCATGACCGCCGTCGTCGTGCAGGCCGTGGTGCCGAACCCTTGGGCTGCCGCCGCGCTGGCCAGCGCGCCCGGCCTGCTGCGGGAACTGACCGGCAGCACCGGCTTCAGCGGGAAGGACATGGCCTGGAACCTGGCTGGCGTGGCGCTGGGCGTGGCTGGCGGGCGCTTCGTCGCCGCCCGGTCGCAGGGCCGCACGCAGGTCGCATTCACCTGGGAGTACTGAGCCGTGATCGCTGACCTGCTGCCCACGCGCCTGTACTGGGTCGGCCTGCGCGGCGTGGCGCGAATGAACGGCCGCGAAGTGCGCCTCAGCGCGCCGCCCGACATCGGCGTCCCGCTGGAAGCCATGGACTACGCGCCCGGCGAGGTGGCCACGGTCATGCCGCGGCGCGAAGGCTGGCGCGACATGACCCCCGCCGAGATCGCGGCCGCGCGCCGGCTGCTGGAAGACCTGACCCGAAAGGATGCCCCATGACCGCACTGCTCGCGCGCCTGCTGCGCTTCATCGGCCTGCGCCGGCTGGCCGACAGGATCAGCCCGACCGGCAGCGGTGGCCCCGGCCCGAACCCGCCGCCGAACGAGCAGTGAGACCCATCCTGCTGCCGCTGGCGACCGCCGCGGTGTACTGCGTGCCCGCGTGGCTCCCGAATGCGCCGCTGGCCTTCTACATCGGCCGCGGCTGGCTCGGTTGCCTGTTCGCCTGGGCGCTGTACTCCGGCACGCGAATCGGCCCGGTCACGCTGGTGGCGCTGCTGGCGTGGGAGGCCTCCAGTTCATTCTGCGGCGCGCTCTACGCGCACATGGCGTCCCTGGCCTGGGGATCGCTGTGCGACCGCGGCACCGGCCTGCCTCTCACCCTGCCGAGCTTGGCGCTCACCCTGGCAGCGGTGGCCTTTGAACATCATCACAACCGGAGCAGCGATGGCTGAGCCAACAACGACAACCGCCAGCGCGGCGTGGGCCGTGTCCGCGGGCCTCGTCGCCGCGTTCCTGGCAGCGCTCGGCGTCACCTGGGTGCACGTCTTCTGGGCTGCGGCCGGCTGCTTCTTCGGGGCTGGCTTCGCGCCTCCCACCGGGCGCTGGCGTGCCATGTTCGCGTTCCCCATCTCCACGATGCTGTCGGCCAAGGCCGGGATCATCGGCGCCGCGTGGCTGGGTGCTGTCGGCGGCATCGCGCCGCACGACATGGCGCAGGGCTTGGGCGCGCTGGCCGGCATCGTCTTCCACCCGATGATTGCGGTGGTGGTGCGGGCGGCGCCCGGGGTGCTTCAGTCCCGGCTGGGCGTGCAACCGGAGAACCGGCAATGAGCGCGAGTCTCATCATCACCGTTGCCGCGCTCGCGGTGCTGGCGGCCTACGTGTGCCGCGTCGACGTGCTGTCGTGGGCCGCGCACCCGTGGCTGATGGCCGCGCACATGCTTGGCGTCGCGTCCGCACTGTGGGCGGCGTCGGCGAGCGTGCTGGGCGATGCGACGGCATCGCAAGTGCTGGCGCTGGCGGGTTCGGGCCTGCTGCTGGTGGCGCTGTACAGCCGGATGCCGAAGGCCGAGCCCCACCCGCCTGACGATGGCCCGGCAGCGGCGCCCGCGAGCGTGCGTGCCGAGGCGTTGCGGCATGTCTCCGGTGGTGCGGCCGCGCAGTCAGCGCGCCGCGACACGCGCAAGCCGTGAACCGCCGAGCCGCCGGCCTGGCGCAACTTGCGCTGATCGGCCTGATCGTCGGCGGCCTGGGGGTCGCGGCCGTCACCGGGCTCGCGTACTGGCGCGGCGATGCGGCTGGCGCAGCCCGGACCGCTGCCGAGCGCAATGCCCACTGGCAAGCCGTCACCGACAAGATGCAGGCGCAGGCCCGCGCCGAGTTCGAGGCTGCGCGCGTTGCAGCCGAACGCGAATCCGCAGCGCTCACGAAGGACAGAGACGATGCACAAGCCAACCTCAACCGCGAGCGCGCCCGCACGCAGGCTCTACGCGGCGACCTTGATCGCGTTGTTCGTGACGCTGACCGGATGCGCGAGCAGCTTGCCGCCGTCGCTTCCGGTGGCGTCTCCGAAGATCAGGATTCCATCGCCGCCTGCCGTGCCCGAGCCGATGCCATCGGGCGCGTACTGGGCCAGGCACTGCGAACTTCTGAACAGTGCGCGCTTGACGCTGAAGACCTCGCTGCCGGGGATCGAGCGTTGCGCAACGGATGGCCCGAGGTGACGCCGTGAGACTTGCCGATTTCCTGCCGATTTCCTGCCGGTTGCTGCCGGGTGTGCTGCTGTTCCTCGCGTTCCCCGCTGCTGGTCAGCAATACCCGTTCGCCGTCCCCCAGTGCCTCCCCGAGCAGATCGGCGGCAGCGGCAAAGGCTTCCTCGCGCGCGACTTCACGACCGGCCGCTGCTCCGGTGGCTGGTGGTGCCAACGGCCCGATGGAACATGGATCGCCTACACGCACTGCACGCTGAACGCGTACCGCACCAGCGCCGCGCCGGTCCTGAACGCTGCGGGTGCTGCGTCAGGCGCATCCGATAGCCTCCGCGCGTCGATCACGGCCAGCCAGCGGACCCCGAAGGCAACCGAGGTGGCTGCGTACAACGCGCTGCACGATCAGATGCGGACGGCGCTGCTGGCGACGAAGCCTGCTGCTGCTGTGTGGGTTGTCGACGTTGGCACGGACGCCGCAAAGCTCACCAGGCCCGCGTTTCCGTTCTCCAACGGCACGCGCGGCACCACGAGCACAGCGCGGGCAACGTCCGGCCAGCCGTGCAAGCTCGATGTCGCGCAGTCGCCTAGCGCGTCAAGCGGCACGGTGTACGCCGCCTTCGGCCCGAACTTCTCACCGTCGCTGGTGGCGCTGTGCCGAAAAGGCTGAACACCGCCCGCGAGCTTGGGTGGCACATGGGCCGGTCGCTCGGCTACCAGATCAAAGAGCGGGACTGTTTGACGCGGTTCTCCCACGCTTGGGGGCCGCTGTGCCGCTGGCCTGGCGCGACGGTCGAGCAGGTAGAGAAGCGGGTCCGGGACGAGTTGGCATTGCTACGGCAAGTGCTACGTCAGAATCATGGAGCCGTAATGCTCGGCCAGGAACAGGACGCGCCAGATCGTCACTAAAAGTTCCTCGCCGCCAGCATGCGCGGCACCTGCCGTGCGATCCACCGCAGCAGTTCCTTCGACGCGGCACAGTGCAGCACTTCGCGGGTCTCAGCGTCGACAGCGCGCCACCCGACATAGCCAAGTCGCGGCTCGATGACGACATCACGCCAGCCAAAGCCGGACAGCGGCAGCGTGAACGGCTTGCGTGAGTCCGTCATCGGCGGTATGTCCGGGATGCCTTCGTCGCGCTCTGCTTCTGCGCGACGCCACCGCGCATTAGCGGCGCGGACATGGCGGTGTGATTTGCGGCGTTGCATTTGCAAAGTCTGCGGAAGTTGTCTAACTCACGTTATGGCGCTTCAGGTGCGGGCGGCATTTCCGGCCCGTCCATCGCGTCGAGAAGTGCGCTCAGTTCGTCGGCGCTGATGCTGTCCGAAGGCGTGCCGTCCGGGTCGCACCGGAACACGCCGAGCCAATGCTTGCCCTGCATCAGCAGTTTGCGGTAGCGGTAGGCGTCGCGCTTCACGAAGTCATCGACCATTCGCCTTGTGAGGAGGGCCACTTCTGTCTCGGCCTTCACCATGCGGGCCACGATCCCCGCATCGCCAGTCTGAGACAGTGCCAGTTCGCGCCACTCGTTCAGGCCCTTCTCCAAGTCGGCGATGCGCTCGCGCAACTTGTCGGCTGCCCCCCTTGCGTTCGCATCCAGCCACGCCCATTCCTCTGGCGTCGGGCCGCCAAAGTCTCCATCGTCGTAATAGTCGGTGCAATGGTCGCAGCCGTTGCAACCGTCCTCGCATGTCTGCATGTCACTCCTTCGGCTGGCGCAGCTTGTGCGTCTTCAGCAGTGCGGCTTCAATCAACTCCGCAGGCGTCTCGGGCCGCTCTGCCATCCACCGCACCAGCCACTCGGGCAAGCGCAGCGGCACGTTTACCCGGCGCAGGCCGGGCGGGGCGGGGGGGCGTCCGCCTTTGTTCTTGTCGTTGCTCATGTAGACGTACTCTCCAATTCGTGGGTCCAGTGCAATGCCCGCCCACCCATCATGGGTGAGGACCATCGGTCCAGCGCGTCGTGCATGTGTTCCAGTCAAAGCCGTTC
>ERZ869921.468-NODE-468-length-25179-cov-12.129876_pt1 | contig 25179 bp, 30 predicted proteins | sample MGYA00579310_ERZ869921 | MGnify/ENA primary metagenome ERZ869921 (study PRJEB32216, sample SAMN09231816) | wastewater metagenome | place: USA: Maryland | collected 2016-06-21 | study: EMG produced TPA metagenomics assembly of the PRJNA472060 data set (Reclaimed... | reverse complement strand
GCGCGGAGCCTTTAGGCTTATGTCTATGTAGACGTTTTTAGTATTGCTCATCTTCAAATAGTTTGTTTGCGTTATCAAATGATTTGTCAAAATCTTTGTATGCTGGGTCTGCTAATACAAGCCATACAGCGAATGCAAGCCCTAATACTAGGACCATGCCCGAAAAGATTACAAACGGGATAGGTAAAGATTCGATGAATTGTGATGTTGTCATGATTTTTTGCTTTTGTTACACAAAGATAATTAATCTTTTGATATTTTCACGATTTATTCAAAGTTTTTTTGAAAATATTTTTACGATTATAGCTAAACCGTTGATTTTACTAGCTTTCACGCTAAAAATAAATTTTAAAATAAAAAAGCCCGACTTAGAAAAGTCAGGCGTTCAACTTACCATGAAAAAACCGAGTTAAATATCTTGTAGCGCGGCTCTGAATTTGCGCGCGTATTCTGCAATTAATGAAGCCTTGTCTTTACCATTTATAATGGCACGCATACCAAAGTAATTCGGGCCGTCTTTTGCGATGTATTGAGATAATTTCCGAGTTGTAAACCATCCCTCAATCATGCCATGGAATAGAATCTTTGTAGCTATTTCTAGGTCAAGGGCTAATTCAGGTTTATTGAGCAAGTCAATGCCTAGTATCTTGCCAGCTTTCTCATAGTTTTCGTACCATGTCAACTGAACGAAACCGCGGCCATAGTATAAAAATAGAGGCGAATAGTATCTTACACGTTTGCCGGGGCCTTTACCCATTTTAAGGCCATAGGCACGACCTTCTTCATCCTTGAATAACTTACCATAGTCTTTCTTTATCCTGCCACTTCGATATTCCTCAATAGGCTGCATGGTCTTATCGGTTTCATGTCTTGTAGTAGCCAATACATAAGCCAAACAATCATATCCAATTTGCGAAAATTCGGCTTCGTAAGCATTCAGAATGGTGTCGAGGCCCTGTACTTGCGATTGGTTTAATTTGCCGCCGAACAGATCGCGTCTGACCGTATCGAAAAATAGTTTTTTGTTTATCATGGTTATAGCTATTTTATAGCAAATGTAGATATAATTTACTTATAACTTGATTTCCGACTTATTAATAACAAATTGCATGTTGTTAGATGGGTTGCGCAATTCTATTTTATCCTCACCTTTAAATTTGAATTCCCTCACGATTTCATGTGATTGCCCTTGGTAAATGATTCTTTGTCTGTCTTTTTTCATAATGGTAATTTTATCGCAGTAAGCAAACACGCGCAAAATATTGCTACAATAACTAGCACAACCTTCAGCACCCATTTAGTGTCGTTGTCCATCATTTGCGCTTATTTTTTAGCTCTAAAATATCCTCTTTGATGTTGGTCAACTTGATTTCCATTTCATTCTTATACGCGTGTAATTCGGCTTTTGTGCTTTCTGAATCGTCAATCTTTTTCAATGTGTTTTTTACGATAGAACCAAACCAACCAACAATAGCAGTTATAAGCGCCCCAACGCCTCCAATTTTAATTTCATGCCAATAATCAAGCGGGGTTTCTGCCATGGTGACTATATTTTTTTAGGTGAGTTTTATAGCTAGCGTCTTTGAAGTCTTCAAGCGATTTTACACAGTCGAATTTATTTTTAATTACTTTTCGGATGAACATTGTATGAAGTGACATTAAGCATGTTGGGAAAACTTTAGAGTATTGAAGAAGTGTGAGCATGATAGCAGCTATTAAAATAATGGTTTGAAAAACTAGGTTGTAAATGTTATCGTTTCGAACTACAATTACATCAATAGCTAATAACACTTCAACAAAGGCCGCCCACTTCGAAATGCGGCAGAAATAAAAGAACTGAGTATAACATACTAGGAATACCGCAAAGAAGAAATTTGTGCCAAATAATGCGTTTGCGTAATAAAGGAATGTTTGATTATCCAAACCCAAAAGAAACAAACAATTAATTATAAATTGACAGCATACCAACACGAATGGGAAATATGCCATGAATATCTTACCTAGCATTCTCATACTCATTGCTTATTATTTTTTAGGGCCACTTGTTCCAACCGATCCGGCGCGAATTTCATCATGTGTCGGTGCCGGATTTGTATAACCCAACTCATAATAACGAGCAAGCCAAACCTCGTAATAGTCCAAAGGCAATTCTACTAGTGCGCCTAAATCATCAAGATTCATACATGCCGCTATTTCTGCCTCCCAATCGGTTGACAAATCAGCAACCGGAATCGCATTGCCTTTGGTAAAGAAGTTTTTAGTGAGATAAGGCAAAACGCCCATCGACACAACACCCTTCACCAAGGCCATAACATCAATATCAATGGCCCATGTGTCAGAACTTAGCCATTGAGTAACCGCCGGCAATAGAATAGCATAACAAGCGCCTAAAATTGCCATGATTAAACCGTTGAGCAAGTCACGGTATTCGAATCGATATAATTTACTTTGTTTCATAAAAGTGGTTTTAAATATTATTTGAAATGTTCTTTAGCGTATGACAAGGTGATACTTACACCAATCATCAAACCAATTACAACGCCGATTATATATGAGCCTAGCATAGTTGTTTTATTTGTTTGTTATAATCCATTGAGTGCCATCATTCAAAACCGTCACAGTATTACCATTCGCTGCTGTGAATGAAGTGCCACCCGTAACGCCATTTACATAAGCGCTCGATGGCACCGAAAATGTAACCGTATTGGATGCCGCATTGATAATATTAAATTGCACCTCCCATCCGGTGTAAGTACTCGAGTGTGTCGGTATTGTTTGCGTAATGGCATTTGATGTGGCATTTAATACAATCCGTGGATTAGTTGTAGACCCCCAACTTATACCGCTCGCACTTGTAGTCGTAGTTGTTGGCTGCTTTCGTTGAATTGCACCCCATGAACCGTCATAGAAGTCAATATTATTCGTGGTTGTATTATAGTACATCATACCCGTTTCTAATGCGGTCGCAGAGGCCGTGCTATTTTTCGGCAAAATAATTGGAAACGTGCAACCACCCATGTCAAGAGTACTACCGGTTCCTGCAGCCTTACCAAATGCAAAACGTGGTGTAGGTGTGTAAATATTGGCGCCGTATAATGCACCACCGATTAATAGCTGATTATCACCAGTAACACTCCCATTTCTAGAAACGACAACAATATTTGAGAAATTACCTGTTGTTTGTGCAACATTTCCAACAGCGATTGAACTAATTGCAGTTGTTATGCCGGCCCCCGCCTCGCGTCCAATAAGCGTATTAGTATTACCGCTCGTTAAGTTCTTACCAGACCCTGCACCTACCGCCGTATTATAGCCTCCCGTAACGGCGCCCGACCCCATAGATAATGCACCAACTGCCGTATTCTCCGTTGCCCCCGCTGTTGCCGCCGGTAGATTTTGCATGGCCCCAAACCCAACGGCTGTTAGTTTGTTCGAGGTTGTGTTTAACCAAGCTGTATAAGAGCCTACGAGTGTGTTCTGAGTTGCATTGTTAGCCCTGCCTGAGTAATAACCAACTGCCACTGTTTCCGATGTATTGCTACCTGCATTCTCTAAAGCACTTGTTCCTAATGCGCTATTAAAATTACCGCTTACAGTTTTACCGGCATGGTGTCCTATAAGCACATTACCGGTAATTGGACTACCTGCGCTACCGGTGCCACTTAATGCCATAGCTGCAGCTCCTGAAATTGTGTTACGCATTGCATAGCGGGCTTCGTTCATAGCATAATAGCCGTCTACTGTATTAGCACTCGCGTTACTTGAATCGCCATTTAATGCAAATGAACTACCGCATCCATAACTAGTATTCGCATAACCTGAACTTGCTAAACTTTGGCCACTTTTGAAGCCAATAAATATGTTTGGATAGGTCCCGCTTGTAGCCGAAACCGATGGTTTATGATAATGGTGCAAAAACTTGTAGCTGCCAATTTCAGAGTATAATGTATCGGCGTAAATTCTTAATGATGGAACAGCACCAATAGTAAAACCATATAATCCGGAGATAAAAGTAGACTTGACTAATGAACCGCCAAGTTGAAAATTACTACCTGTTAAGGTAATTCCATTATCTGAAGTATAAGAACCACCGCCGCCGCCGGATCCTGTGCTTAATTTATTCCACTTGTTTCGTGTACGATAATAAACTGAGGAATCAGCAATGTTGTAAAACATAGCGCCTCGCTTTGCCGTTGGAATCCCGGATGTATCACCACGCGGCAACAACAATGCACGGTTAATACCTTCTGAACCAAGCTCAAGCATAGCGCATGAATCAGTGGACACCATTGTGTTCCCCTCTTTGCCAATATTCATTTGATTTGAATATTTGTAATCCCGCGAATTGTAGACTTGCGCGTTGATTGAAAATGAAATAATTGTGAGTAGTAGAAAAAGAATTTTTTTCATGTTTTATTCTAAGTTTTAATTAATAAATAAATTTTACCATTACTTGGACACCATCTGTTATTGGCTGATTCAAAGTGATCGTATCGCCTGAGATTGTGAACCAGTTGTATAAAGCATTCTCATACAATTGAACCATGTCAATTATGACGTCAACGGCATGCAATCCTGTATTAACATCAACAGGTATTAAAGCGAATAATGGATCAACTAATTCATTTTTACCGATATCGGCATTATCGATATTGAACTGCTTTACGTAAACATTGCTAAATGGTTCACTATTTAACGGGCATACTAAACCTTCAGGTGCTTCTATTGTACTTGTTCCATCAGCAAGTAGGTATCTTGTCGATAGTATTTCGGTAAGTTTGTAATCCCATTCTTCGATAGTTGTTACAGGCCCATCATTTGATTGACAAATTTTTGAAAAGAGCCATGTTCCGCATTGGGTGTTAAGAGTTAGCATGTGCGCTTGGTTTTACTGATTGAAAATTTTTTGAAAGCTGGTCTCTTTTGAACGCATCATAATACTCTTTGTCGAGTATTGTTTTGCGTGCGATGTAGTTTAAATTAACCGCAGTTGCTGATGACAAACCGCCAACTATTGGGGCCATTAAATACCACCAATATGAGATATCGTTTAGCCATATGAACAATGGATAAAAAATCAACATTACCCACCATGCAGCAGTGCAAATAAGACATTCGCCAAGTGGCTTGCGAATATTAATTGACCATTTAACCGGGATTTTCTTTTCTATGAAAATATTCCAAAGGAAGCCCCAGCATCCCGCCATAAGTCCTAAAATAAAAAGTTGTACAATTATCATGATTGTGTTTTATAGTATGTTTCAAATTTGTAGCACCCTACTAGTGTGCCTGTTGTTGTTGATAGCTCGAAGTAATACACCGTATTCCCTAGTAGAGTCTCAGGTATAATTACATCCCCGTTAATATCTGCAGTTAGAACAAATTCCTTAATACGGCCAGATATTACTAGCGTCAATTTGAATATGCCTAGCGCCCTGGCCTCGCCCAAATGGAGAAGCGGTGCACAATGTGACGCGTATCCAATTGAAATATGTTCGCAGCATCTTAAAGCCATGATGGGTAATAGTCGTTTGTACCGCCACCGGTAGCGCACGGTTGGCAGTTGCATTTATGAATACTTATTTCACCACTTAGATTGAACTCAAACGCTAATAGGTCCACAGTTAGTGAATTAAGGAATTTTGTTCTTTCTTCAGCACTTACGCTTTTACGATAAAAATTGAGCTCAGTCGTTGCCGTATCATTTACATCCCAAAACATTTGAACATCACCACGCACGCAACTAGTGCACGCCTGTAATGCAGACAATACGCATTCAACAGCTTGTTGTCTGTTTACAAGATTCGGATGCAACACACACACCATTCGGTAACGCTGCTTTTCTTCGTATGCGATTACTTTTGTCGAGTTCAGCACAGGAACCAATGGAGCGCTAAAATTTGCCGGCCGGAAATAGATATAATTCCCAACACTGTCACTTATTGGAGCTGGCCTCACCTTCGTATGGTCAATATAGTATACATGATCAATCCAAGAAGGTTGATCGTGTATATTCTTACACATACACTGAATAATGGATAATATGGATTCAACGGTTGTCATCTTGCTCCGTTCATTGCTTCTTTGGTGATTAAATCAATTTCCATTGAAATGCGTTCATGTAAATCAGATCGCTGTTGATTAGTGGCCACGTATAATCGCTTATCTCCATTTATCTCAACTCCATACTTATTTTTGTTGCCTAAATACTTCCCAACCTGCGAAGCCTCGGTGATCCCTATTAAATGCCCATTGGGTGTATTTTCGCTTCCCACTGCATTACGCAAATCGCTGCTAACTTCGAGATACACTCTATCGTTTTTAAGCCCTTGTACTTCACGAAACTCACTATACCCATTTTCGAGGTACATTGTTTTTTCGGTAGTCTTGCCTTTAATTTTGCTTTTGTTCTTAAAAGCAGATGGTATATAAAAAGCAGTTTTACCTGCCCAAATTTCGTCTTTTGAATATTCGGCATCTAATCCGTCACGATGTACATTATTCTTCAAATCAGTAACATAAGGCCGTAAAGCCGTATCTGATAACCGCGCAAGTATATTGGCAGGAAGGCTGCCTGTGGCGGCCATTGCCTGTAAACGCTTGTTGCGTTCCAATACATGAGTTAATGCGCTAGTTTGTGCCATACGTTATACCTTGGCAATCGATACATTCTCTATATCTGTAATCGCTTGCTAGTTGTAAGATTATTGGTTGAATAAATACTTTGAATAGTTCAGGATAGCTTTCAGAATTTGCTTTTATTCTGTTAACTAGTAATGGATTTGATTGGTCAAATAAGTTTGTTTTGCCATTATGTAAAAAGTATTCCGCTAGGCGGTACTCTAATTTTATTAGTAATAATTTAGCCAATTTCTGACGGCCTGCTGTTGTGCATAGAATCTCTGAAAAGTCGCAGAAACAAACTATATGCGCTTCGATTCCGTATGTAAGTTTATCATTTCGAGTGCCATTATAGAACCCTTCAATAAATGCACATGTATTTTTCAAGGCGCCTCCGCATCCGGTTTGGCAAGGAATTGACTTTTGGCAAAATGTCAAATCTTTATTATTGGTGTAAATAAAGAAATTTCGACGCGCTACAAGAGGATTTCCATATTCGTCACATACTTTGATATTGTCCACACCGGTCCCACTTGTATTGAAAACAAATGGGTAAATTTTCCCGTTATCGATTTGAACATGAACCGTAACAGATTTTACGTCAGTTTCTTGCGAGTACATCGTAAACGACTCCAACCGATGCTTTACAATCGTGCATGTATTTTGATTTGTAGTATACAAGCCTTTTGTATTGGCATCTTTTATGCAATTGTATTTTTCAATTCCATAGTCATTGTAATAACCAACAACATCTTTAACCATTACCTTAGAAGAAATGAAAGAACTTATTTCATCTTCAAGATCAATAATTGCTAAACGCAATTTGTCTTCTTTCAATTCAACCGAATTACTGTATCGCGAATCTATCCATGTTTGAACCTTTGATTCGTCAAACCATGGAATGTCATTAAATGAATATACCGCACATGGCAAGCCAGGTACGTCAGAGCATTTATCGCCTATTGAAATCAGATTCTTAATACAGTTATTCATGTCGGAAATTATTTAAATAATGGGGACGGCCGGAGCCGCCCACCATCTACATAACCCTTTAAACAAGAGTGATTTTTGCGCCACCATTGAATGATATTGCATCATATTGTGTGAAGCAAAGATTTGAACCAGTAGTAGTCCCGCCATAAGCTGCGACTGCTGGTTGCAAGTTTGCGACATTAGCCTGTGCAGCAATTGTGAAAGGTCCGACATTTTGAATGTCAACTTGTTGACCACCTTTGAACAATTGAATACTTGTAACAGTGATAGGTAAGCATCCCAATGTAGGTACGCATACAGAAGTTGGCGTAACTGGTGATGGCTGTGTTACCCCTGTTGGACAGGCCGGTTCAACAAACTCACAGTGTAAGAATTTCATAATACCATTGAATTTGTTGGCACCGCATGCATTCTGAATATCAGTAACAACTAAATATTCAGTTTTCAATTGAGCAATCCACTTATCACATTTATTGTCATAATATGCAGATAAGTCAAAAGGAATGAACCCAACAGTTGTGCCCATATCGTTATTTACCGGCATGAAAATTACTGTATCCACACGACCGGCTAACTTAGCGCCTTGCCCAGTCAAATTACCTGTAAACACAGTTTTTAAAGCCTGCATTGTACGAAGCGTCGCCATGCCACCACCTAATTGCTTATTCAATTCTCGGTTTTGAGAGAAGAACAAAACTCGGAAGGCTTCTTTAGCGAATGCATAATATGTATTCGGGTTTACGTTTACTTGTGAAACATAACCATCAAATACAAATTTGAATGTATTGCTTAATGTGGCAAAGTTTTGACCAGTTGAGGAATTGATACCCGCCATGCCTTGCGCCATGTTTGCAACCGTAGCCATGAAGTCACCAACTACAATGATATCAGATTCTTTCACGGCCCATCCAGCGGTATTGAATTCCTGCTTCAACTTCGCAAATCCAATCGGGCTAATTGCACCTGTCAATGGATTCGTTAAAGCCAACTGTTTTGGCGTGGCTGTCACCGATCCATTACCATAAGCACCAACACGAGCATCGAGCTCGGATAAAATTTTCTTATTTAGTTTAGCAACTGCATTTTTTTGCTTCGCATCTAAATAATCCATCCAAGCATCTTGCTGCGTATCACAGTTCAATAGGTTTGTGAAATCCTTTTGCGTGAACTGCATTGGCTTCAAAGCGAAAACAGATGTGTCGAAATATTTCGGATCTTGTTTTGTAGGCTTTTTCGCACCTGAAGCATTGTAGGTACAAAGATCTACAACTGTGTCTTCATCTTCGCATTCGATTGCCGGCAATGTGATGGCAATTTTTCGGCGAACAACATCATCACCATCCGGTGTAACATCTTGAATATCGGTGCCTGTTCCGGCTCCAACGATTGCCGGTAAAATACCGGTGATGGGCATTAAAAACCCTGCGCTATTTAATTTATTAGCCCCAAGCGTAATGGGCGTTAAACAAAAATTCATGTTTGATATTTTTTTGAGTTAAACAATGTTTTTTGCGCTTACGCTGCGCTGCGACATCTTTAGTTTAACGTCAATCAATAGACGAATTTTTGTTATCCTATTTACTTGCAAATGTAATCTATTGGATTACATCAAACAAAATATTATTTCACTTCCGTACCGAAAGTTTCTGTCATTAAATTATCCATCGCAGCTCCAAGGTCCTTTGTTGGATCAGGTGCTTCACCGCCTCCCGCTGCTTGTTGTTGCTGTCCAAATGATTTTCCTGCAATTTGAACAGGGGTGTATTTGGTATCCATGACATTACGAATATGCTTCACGGGATCAACATTATTCACGCCATCGATAAGGAATGGCAAATCGGGATTGTCTTTTTGACGAGCTTCTGCCTTGCCATTAACCATTCTGTAAACAATACCGGCTTTTTCTGCAAGCATTGGATAATCATCAGCCAATGTTTCAATAGAAATACCTTCACGAAGCGTAGTCCCTTCATAAGCCTTACGGACCCATTCATTGAACGCTTTTGTAAGTTCGCTTTTTTCAATGTAAGAATTCGCTTTTGATTCGGCATCTTTTGCCGCCTTTTCCCAAACTGATTTATCGGTATTGTACTTTGACTGAATATCGGATATTTGTTGTTGAAGCGCCTTTAACTGTTCCGATTCTCCTCCAGTTCCACCTGTCTTTTTAGCCGATTCAATCAAAGACTCTGCTTTTTCATAGAGCTTATCAAGCATGATGTTACCGTTTTCTCCTTGGACTTCAGTAATATCAATGCCTAATCGCTTGGCAGCTTCACGACCTATCACATTCGAAAACTGTCCTTTAAAGTGAGGCTCGAATTCTTTATGAATGGCATTTTTATGCGAGTTGAAAAATGAAACAACTAATGGAGCCGGATCGATATCCGAGTCATCATCACTGATAATGGAATCGTAGTATCGTTTAGCTTCGTCCTTGATTTTATCGCCAAATTGCTTAACCAATTGCGGCGACTGTGACATTTGGTTTTCGATGAATTTTAAAAGTTTCTTGCTCATGAGTTATGTAGATTTTAATTTTAACAAGTTGTGCATCCGCTAATGGCGTTCAGTTCTTTTACTGAAACCCCACCATTGTCTGCTAATTTTTTGGGATCCTTTTCGCCAACGATTGAAACATCGTAATCCTCACCAGACTTTTTGAAGACAGCAACTGTTGGCTTGTCGCCTTTAATCTTTTCGATGTTTTTCAATGTTTGGGCTAGATCAGACTCTTTTAAGAAGTCGTAAACTGTTGTATCGTTTTGCGAAACTGATACAATTACCCATCCGGCAGGAACCTTTTTATAAGTTACGCCGTCTTTTGGAGTAGGCGTATTTTCGGCTTGCGCATCTGCATGCGATTCAGGTTTAGGAGCCGCATTAGCATTTTGGCTATTTAATTTTTTATCAACCTTTGACATGTGTGTATTTTTTTTAGATTACAAATATTTTACTGATCAACTAAAGTGTAGAATCCAGGATGTGATTTAAGTAACTTCTCGGCTTCTTTGGAAGTATACTCAGAGCGCATACCTACTCGGTTTTGAAGCCAAATAGTTCCATTTGATCCATTAAGCTGTTGCCCGGTGTATGCTGTTTGCTTTGGCGCTTCAACTGGAATATCAGCAGGAGCTACCATGCCTTCAATAGTAGGCGCAATCAAAACTGTTGGGGTGATTTCTTCGTCACTAGGTTGATCAGTTTCTTCCTGAACGGTTTCAGTATTTGATTCGACAGGAAGCGAACCATCACCTTCCGGCATTTCAAAGTCGCTATTATCTTCTGCAAGAGGTGCAGCAGCTTCCGCGCTTTCAATAGGATCATCAACTTTTGGAGATGCGTTTACTTTAGCTTGTTTTTTGTCTTCACTTTTTTTGTTTGCCATGGCTTTGATTTTTTATGATGTAATCTATTGGATTACAAAGTTAATTATTAGATTTCGTTATTTTATAAATTTCTTTATGGTGATATTGGTTGATTGTTTTTTTATTCGAGTCAGTCAGTCGGACAGGTGTAGCATGATGATGGCAACCATATCCGGCAACACGTTTTTTAAAATTTGATTTTGTTGTATTAGGCATTAAACCTGGTTGTAAGTCCTCACGCTTTAAAAAGATTGTCATTTCATCATCACCGATCGGTCTTTTCAATCCAACTAGTAACACACACATTGGCCTTGAATTATCACGAAGCCCACCGTCATAAATAAACCCATCTAAAGCATAAGTACTTGATATTTTATCATTCGCCTCGCCTATCATGGTGCGATTAGCATCAAGAATGATTTGCTTTGAATATCTTGCGGCCTTCCCGCCTTGCGATACCAATTCTTCACGCATATCCTTTAGGCTTGTCGGACCTGAAAGTAATTTTCTATATGCATCAACACTTTTTTGAACTAGCTCCTTTGCATATACTTCTTCAGCTAGTTCAGTTTTTAATTTATCGACATAGTATTCTGCTAACTTTTCATCATAGATTTTACCAGTAAGTAGCCCATTTATTTCAGCAACGCTTTGGGCATGCTGATACAATACCATCGGTATTTTGTCAATATATGCTGTAACTTGTTCTCTAAATTCAGTACTTGAATATGAAGATGTAAGTTTTCTTTTTAATTGTAAAAGTTGGTTTGTATAATCAATGCTTGGATCAACAATACCACCCACATAATTGAGGGAGTCAATAAAATCCTGTGAGGCATTAATGTTGAGAAAGTCGAGCTTTTTAAAAACATCATCAAGGCTATTCTCATGCTCGATTAGCATCTTCATGAATTCACGCATTATCTTTCTTTGCGAATCGAATGTCATGTTATACCTGGCTTAATGATTGTTTGATTTCTTTATTTGACATCTCCATGAATGCCATTACTCCAATCCGTTCAATTAGCATTTCTAATTGTTCAGATAAGGTTTCATGAAGAAGTAATTTAGCCTTGTCGACAATACCGGCCAATTCTTTTTGGCCAATTGTTTGAGCATTGTCATGATACAATGAGTCAATGTACATTGCCGCGCTTTCTTTTTTAATAAGCACTTTATCATTCGGGTAAAGTGCCTTAATCACACGCAATTTAGCCTTATCGAGTATAGATTTACTCGCATTAATCTTGACTAACATTTCGTAGTCAGATGTAATTTCGAGAGGTGTTTTGATTTCAGTATTGACAGGCTTGGCAAATGAATACTGAACCTCTTTTTTATAGTTCAGCCACTTGATAGCGATATCTAAAATATATGAGCAGACATCGTAATAATTTGAAGATATGTGCTTGATATTAGCTTCCTCATAGGCCATGTCCAACGCTTTGGCCTCTCCTGATTGCTGTGCATTTACATTACGAATGTTTAATGCCTTTTCACCACCTTCTTTTTCATACTTAACACGCTCCAACGAATGTTGAGCAGGTGCCATGTCAGGAGTTGCCCAACTCATTAAATCGGCAGCCTTGACAGATCCACCTTCGCCAACTGTTGATGGATTAAAATTAATTGTACGTCCTGGGAAGTACTTAAGTTCACCTGAGCCTCCGCATGTTTTACATTCATCATAACAACCATTCCCGCTACACTGAGTACATGACTGCCCTTCACATTCTTTTTTTGCGATTGTCTTCTGCCCATGACAAGAAGTACATGGCTCCTTGGCCATAATAGGAATTGGGTAAGCCGCGTTTTTTAGGATGGCTCTATCGTCTGATGATTGCTGTAAAAAGTCTTTTGCCCAATCGATATAAAATGCAAAATCACTGATGAAGTGATTACCGGATTTAATGCCGCCAAGTGTTTTTACTGGCAATTTCCCACATTCATGGAGATACCCGAAAACGATAGTATTGTTCTCGTTATACCTTACATAAGCCGATTCGTTTAATAAATGGTAAAATCCTTTGTATTTGAATACACAGGACTTTTCATCTAAATGCAAAATATGCTCCGATTCTATATAAATTATTCCTGGACGTGGCGCATCGTTGACAAATGCTGTTTCATGTAAATCAATTATCGCAAACAAACCATTCGCATCTTCAACACGATTGACATAATGATCCTTGAAAAACTTTTTTACTTCGGCAAAGTAGGCATTTGTATTCTCGTCTTGCGAGTTGAATTCGAAGTTATCCTGCGAAAACATAACCGATTGAAGGCGGTTGATTGAATTAACTAAAGGCTCCTGAGCCTTCCCAATTGGCAATGTAGCACGCCTCCATTGATGAATTGATTCATCTTCATTTGGATGGCGGTATAAAATAGCCTCGAAATACTTTTCGTATTCTTGCTTGTAATTATGCGGGATGACAGTATACCCGTACTTATCCTTGAATGTCGGACGAATACCGCGTGTAAATAAAGAAATTGAGTGATGCGCCTCGCTATATGATTTAACAAGGGCGTCACTCAATTTTAATTGTGAAATATTAACCGGAGGCATGTATTTCGTGGGTTAGGTTATGGTAAAAGTGCTTCTAATACAGCGGATGGAATATCTACTCCTTTGATCCAAGGTGTAGCGAATTGCTCGATTTCACCGCATACATAGATTTCAGCTTTCTTTACCAATAATGAAAGACATTCACCAACGGCTTCATCTTCTGTCCAGAATTTACCGTTTGCACGTAAAAACTCAGGGGCAGGAAGTTCGAAATCATCAACAAATGGGTACAGATTATTTTCACTGTCAATCCCGATGATATGCAAACGCGTGATGTTGTTTTTCATGTAACGCCACAAAGTGAAATCAAGGTTAGTATCAGTTGACGTTGTTTGTAATACAACATCTTCGATAGTTACTACTTGTTTCGTTGGTATTGGAGAAGAAGGGAATGAAGCCAAAATCTTCACGTCCGTAGTTTCAGGTGGTCCAATTACCATATTGCGCAATAAATGCAAGGCAGTCATTGCAGGAAGCATTGCAGTTAACCAAGCCGTTTTTGTAGCCGTGTTGGCGCTCCATGCCGGCAATGATGTAACGGTGCCGTCGGTGGTTTGACATGCTAATAAAGCAAGTCCTTTCCATTTTCTTTTACGCAGCTGTGGTTTGCAATTATCTCCAGGCTTAGGTATGTCATCCTCGACGATACCACATTTTTCGGAGCATGTCGGGAAGTATTGTTTTTTTATGATTACCATAGAAAAAAATTTAGCGTTAAATAATAAATTCAGTTTTGGTATTAACGCTACCGGCGACATGTATAGGATAACTCCTGCAAAGATAGTAATCTATTGGATTACAAAAAACTTTTTTTAATTTGAGGCAATTTTTACTTTTGCCCCACAAACAACTACCAATGAAACAGCTTTTACTAATTATCTCCATCGCCTTATTTGCCGCATCCTGTAAAAAAGAAAATGGCTATACTTGCGACGTTTACAGCAATACGAACCAATTTAAAGAGGTTAAAAAACTAGGCGTGGAATCATTTAAAGATAATAGTTATGTAAAAGGGAATGGAGCTACGGTCGTGGCAATAGACCGGTACAATATGAGTACTTCTTCAGGACTACGTGCCGATTCTGCTGTTTGTAAAAAGACTCACATAGCAAGAGACTAGCACACAAAGAAGTTATTGCATTGACACGAATCTAACGATGCACTTAGGAACTTATTCGTAACACCGGCCACTGGCTCGACATATATGTTTTCGCTGTCTTTTAGCCTCCATGAATCGGTTTTTTCAATTTCATAATTATTCTTATCCTGAATCACAACAGATCGTGATGCAAATCGTGTAGCAATTTCATCCAAGGCCCACTTTGCAATGTTGTGCTCATTATCTGAGAACAGTTTTATTCTTTTCTTCGAGTTATTTGAAGTAACATAGCAGCTTTCACCAGCATAGCCGGCGGAAATTGAAATAGGATCAACGGAAGTGGCCCCTAAAACTGTGCGGGTGCTGTCAGGGCATATTAATGAGAACAACCCTTCGTTTTCCCATACACCGGAATAATGGTAAGCATTAAGGCAATCAAAGCCGGTAGGTAATTCTCCAATAACTTTAAAATGAGGGTCACAGTTCATAGCCGTTTTAGTGGATAACACAGGCGAGCTTATCGCAAGTCCATTAAATTCAACTATTGGGCTGTTATCTTGAGCCGACAGATCGTAATAGTATTCAACGATCGCCAGCGTGGTGATCCGCGCAAATTGCATGGCCACATGTTTACAATCCAATAATGGAGCATAGCAGCCATTGGCGAATTTTACAACCGATGCCGTATTTATGTCCGCAACTGGAATAGAGGCAACAATTTTTTGAATACTTGATGTACCGACTTGGCAGTATGGCTCCGTTACCAACTGCATGTTTACACCGCTAGGATTCGCTGCATTTGTCACCTGTAAATTGATAACGAGATAAAAACAGTCCAACGGAATTTGAGCATGAAGCTGAAGGAAGAAAGTAGTTGTATTCAACGTAGTTCCGGTAACAAAAACGTCCGTATTGGGGATGGTGACAAATGTTGTACTCGAAAGATTAGCGTAATCAATTGAATTATAATAAAAACCGCTTATGGTTGGGTCGCAAAACACACGCTGTAATAATTCCAAGGTTATTACATGCTTAATCTCCAACGGGCTATTAAATGGCTGACAATAGCAATTTTCACGAAACAACTTGGACCGTGTTTTCTTGTAATGCGTATTTGAAAAGTTATTTTTTGCGTATCTCATTTAAAGTGGGTTAAAGTGATTTTAATTGTAAAACAACGATGTCACGGCTGTTTAATATTTGAATATCAATTATTCGGTATTGATTGGACATGTCATATCCTGTATAGGCTTGAATCATTGGCGGCTGTCCACTATCAAGTATTAAACATTCATCGATTTGAATATCGTTGTAATAAGCATTTCCTTGATTATAGTGAATTGTTATTTCTTCACTCCCCTCTCGCCAAACTTTCAATGCATCCAACACCTCCTGACAAAGCCGTAAGTGTATTTCGGTTGTTCGCTTTTGTCGAAGTCCAAATTTAGCCTGGTCTAACTTGTGCCATGTGGCCATATTGTGCTTATACTTTGGCTGAAACCAAAGAGGATAGTTAGGAATCCACCACGTCTGAGGAGAAACAAATACGGATTGGATATCGTCAATAGCTGGCAATGCAAAATCATCTAGCCATACATTAGAAGCGTATGTATTAGGATCGTTATAAAGTGTATTTAGGTCAATAAACTGCGAACCAATCGCTGTCATAAATCTATCAAACTCACCATACCCACGTACAACCGCCCGACGGTTATCTAAATCAGTGTATTGATCATAAATAAGTAATCTCAATTTCCCCACCGAATCATCCTTGTGGTTAATCATACGGCGTATCTTATCGATTTCGGTACCATAGAGAAGCGAAACCAAGGCGCCATTACCTGAATTGAAAAGCATGTCAACCAAATATGAATTCTTTCGAGTGTCGAAATTGAATCCTGTACCTGAAAAATCCATATTACGCACATCACGTTTGCCTTCCATTTGTGGAGAGTTGAGTTGATTATTTTCAATTACCCCATTATAAACCGTGGCCACTTCATTTGCTAGGTTATCCTTTTCGTCGAAGTCAGCAAATACCCCTTCCATAAATGATGGATATTTTGAAACGTCCCATTCGTATTCCGGATAGTTGAGTATTGCAGGTGCTCCGGGTGCTGTAAAATCAAAGACAATTGCGGGTTCATAAAAATGTCGATTTCTTATTTTTAGTTTCCCGTTTTTAATTTTCCACTTCAAATTAAATGGTTTGCGCAAATGCTCTGCCAAGTCATATCCAGTCAATATTGGCCAATTATTAGCGTCGAAGTGCTTATAACGATCACGGTGCATTCTCCAACCTCTTGAATAAATAGGTGCATATACCATGGCTTCGTAATACTCATTTCCTATTGCCGGATAAGCAGCCGGTATTTCATCGGCGAATAATGGATGCAATTCGGGTGAATTGAAAATATCATCATCATATTCGAGTTCACAGTAATCACACACATTTTTGAATAAATGCCTAATCTTTACGGCCGTATGAACTCGACCGCAACCTAATAGGTTATCATCGGCATTGAATACTATCGGGTCTACAAGTGTCCCAGTATAGCCAACAAATGAGGCAATGTCATTAATAACAGAAATTATCGCATTGATCGAATTAATGATGGTGTAGATTATTAAATAAATCGTCAGAATCCATGCCATTAATGATGCTGGCCGGTGCTCATTGCAATACCCCATACGCGGATGATATGGCGGGTCCCCAGCTTGTAATGTGATTACATCTGCCGGTGTCCCCATATCTAAGTGCGGTGGTTCATCAGTGAACCAATTTTGAAAATTATTTGTCGTTTCCGTTTGTGCAAAACAGTCCCATTGAGATTCAATTTCCTTGATTTTTATTTGACGAATACAGCCGCCATCTTTGATATTTCGAAAGGTGTACCCTTCTTTACTCACCATCATGATCGGGTAGTACTTATCAAATCGGCAGTCATATACTTCAACCTCAACAGTGTTCAACGCATTCATTGGGTCGTCTTCAAATATTTCTTTAAACCACATCGCCGTGCTGCCTGTGATAAACATTTCACTTGTGGCTTTAGGAAGATAATTATTACCTCGCGTATCCGGTTCTGTATTTTCGGAAAGCGTCCATCTAAAATCTACGTTTGCAGCCCCACCCTTTGCATCTGAACTAAGTTCATACTGCGGAGGCTCAAACCATGCTGTTTTTGGATCAGGGTCCATTCCAGAATTCGTAATAGCAATATTGTTAGCATTCAACGTATAGTAATACGCACCGTCACGCGGTTTGTAATTCTGTTTCTTTCGAAATCTGAATTTAAGTTTACAGTTCATCTCTACGTTTTTGTTTTGCTAAAATTCTGGATTGAAGTACAATATTGCCGTATGGGTCAATGTTAGTGCTATTCAAAGTAATGTTACCAATCATACGAACCAATAAATTCACATCTTCACGCAATGCTTTCACTTCTTTATCACCTTCTGATTTAACTATTATTACGGCCTGCTGGATGGCATTGTTGTCCATAAATGGTAATGTCTTGCCCATGGCAATATCATTAACCCAGTTAGGTAATAACCCACGTCGAATGGCCTTGATAGTCGGTCTGTATCGGTCGGCTGTACCATCATGGTTTTGAATTACGGCTTCCCGGTTTGCAAGATGATAATAATTACCATAGTAGTCCTCGCCAGATGGAGTAGGCAAATTAAGTGAATCGGATCCTGTTTTCCCTTCACCCGCTTCATCAAGACCTTCACGAGCTCCTTTGAAGATTTGTGTAAAAGAGTAAGCCGCTCCTAAAGCTGCAACAGCAGCCGCAATACGTGCAGCAATTGAATACGGGTCACCTGTTGCCCCTGCATTGGTGACAACAAGTAGAGCCTGTGTGAATGCCAGCGCTTGATTAAGTGCCTGTTGAATCTTTGCGGCTTCCTGCTCCTTCTCACGGGCACGTTGCTTTTCATTCTCTAAATCAATAAGCCGCTTCTTTTGCTTATCATAAAGTTCAGCATTACCACGGTCGGCTATCTTTTCGGCCTGATCAAGTTCACGTTGAGCAACTATAATTTTATCAGTGATATTATCAATTCGCTCATTTAACAAGTCGGCCTCGATTTCAAATACTTTACTCAATACATCGCCGGCACCTGATAAATAAGCCTGATACTTTGCGTCCGCAAGTTTTTTACCATTCTCTTTTTCAACAACTTCCTGCTGTGCATTATTCTCTTTGCGGCGGGCCATTTCATCTTCAAAGGCCGATTTATAATAGGCTTGTTGGTCTTTACGGCTTTGTTCAGCAGCGGCGGCATCTATTTTGGCAATTCTTTCTTTAGCTGCTTTCGTTTGATCGTTAATTGATGGTGCATTTGGCAGTGCACCATCAGATTCAGTAGGAGCTTTTAACTCAACATCAATTTTAGCAGGATTCTTTTTGGATGCCGCGCTAATTTTTTTGTTGATTTTAGTAACTTGCTTTTCTGCTTCACCTTCTGCAAGCTGGGCATTGGGGTTGATTGGTCCTTTAGGATTATTTGCTTGATTAATTGAATTGATTGCATTTTGACGTGATGTGACATCAAAGGTTCCTTGCTCTAATAATTTCTTATTGGCTACAAGTCTTTTTTTAATTGCATCTAATTCTGCAACATCTCGCTTACCATTTAGTATTTCAATTCTACGTAATTCATCCTTTGCAATGGCATCTTGTACATAGGAAAGACTAATTGCACGCTGCTTATTAGCCGCAATTTCTTCTTTTAATTGCGCCTCGCTTAATTGCTTAAACTTCTCAACGTAGGCGTTACCTTTTACACCAATTTTACGTAAACGCGCTTCATCTACACTTTCGAGTGCATAATTAAGTCCTTCTAAAATATCAGTAATTATCGGTAAAACTTTTGTCTTGATATTCGAAAACGCTTTCCCGAATCGCTCCTCAACATTTGCAAGTAAAACCGAATTTGTTTGTTCAATCCCTTTTGATGTTGTTGCGTAAGTATCGGCCGCGCCTTCAAGTTTTGTAGCAAAATCACCAAGTACAACATTCAAACGGTCGTGTTCAGTTTTTACACCTTTAACACTTACGCCGTAATCCCGTAATGTTTGACCACCTCGGCCCTCCATAATATTCACCACCTTTTCAGTAGCATCAACCAAGCCAATGCCTTCAGCCGCCGAAAGGTTAGCAATAACCGGTATTAATTTATTGATCTCATCACGGGAAATTTTCCCATACTGGATTAACCGCTGCTCGGCCTTTACAATATCATCATTGTCGAATAAGTTGTGAAGTTTCTCTGCCCATTTATCAGCATCCGAAATAAGGCCGTCTAAGTACTTTTCACCGCCGAATGTTTTTAATGTTCGTTGGATGTCGAGCAAGGTTTTATCAGCATCTTCTGCCTCCGCAATACTGTCTGAAATGCCTGTTTTTAATAGTTGGAAACCTTGTCGGAATAATTCAATACCTGTACCAACTCCAACGCCACCAAGAATGGAAGAAAATATGCCGCCGCCTCCGCTTTTCTTATTAATACCAACATTGATATTGTCAATTCTATTTAGCTCGGCCTGTGTTTGAATTAATTGCTTATTGAGATCCTTTACATCCGCCTCCGTTTGCGCAAAACCTTTAGCAATTTTAATGGCATCAATCTTCCGTTTCAGATTTCCAATGATACCGATTTCATTTTTCAGTACCTCATTTAACTTTTGATTGCTGATGGCTTCCTGATTGACGGCCTTTGCATGCTCACGTATCTGTTTATCTAACTTTTCGAGCTCGGTAGCTAGCTTCTTTTTATTGTCAATGTCCTTTTTATCGGCGGCCTCATATTTAGCCTGTAATGCCAACCGTTTCTGACCTAAATCAACGATAGCGTTAGAGTTATCAACGATTGTTTTCGCGGCAGCTTTTAGCTCCGTGTCATCGGTGGTGTAAGTAATCTTCTCGATTGTTTCATAAACGTCAGGCATCGTAAGTATGTTTTACTTTTGCGACTTCTTACGTTCATTCGCCTGACGAATTGCAGCTTCAAATTTATTAAACAATTCTGCTAATGGCAAAGATAATAATAAATTTTCGTCTGTTAGTCTACCTTCTGTAATCAACCTTAATGTATAGTTTGACTCTCGCTCGAAGTTGATGATTTCTTGTTCAATTCCGTTTTGACCAAATCTATGGCCGCTTCGTTTTTCTTCACCAAAGATTGGAAATCTTTTTTCGACATAATCAAAGAATGCGCGAATAGTGGTTCCAGTCTTTGCAAAAAAAAATCATACGCCTTTGGATCAGAAACAATGGCTTTTACTACATTATCCGGTGTGTATTTACGCGGATCGTCTTCACTTGTATAGAAGAAAAGCCCACAACAATGAAGCAACGTATTTTTATTGAAGGTCAATGCATGCTGTGTAAGAAGACCGTATACAATGGTCCCTGCGTCGGATACCTTTTGCTGTGCAGGAATTGAAGAATTAAAGATATTCATAATCTTCTTATGCTCTTCGTGCGTATCAATAGCTGAACCGCCAGCGAATAGCTGCTGCATGATTATATAATTTGCATAGTAAAAGTCACCGGTTTTGTAACGAAGAAAATCAGTCGGTACAAGCTCGTATATATTCACTCCTTTTTCAGTTGTGTATATTGGTTCGATTCCGGTTATTGGGTGCTGCATGATTTCCCTATTAATTCTTTTCGGGTTCAACATTACCAAGAGTAGCAACCTTGGCGGCTTTCTTATTGGGCTTCAGTGACGCGAATAAATCAGGTAAAATGTTTTTGAAATTTTCAGTTACCGAATCCATGGCGGCATTGTACAACTCAACTCCAATTGGATTGGTGGTTAATTCAACATGCGCAATGGCAATGTGGCCCTGTGGCATTACTTGGAAAATATCCATTGTGATTTCCTTATTATCATTCATGATAATTTGAAGTTGGAAATCTTTTCCGTTAGCCTTGGTCATGGCATAGGCTCCACTTGTTACGGATGTGTGCTGTCTCCATTTAACTAACTTTTCTGTTGTTGATGCTACTAGCTGTTGTAGAAATGATTGTAAATTCATCGGGTTATGTTTTTACAAAAGTAATCCATTAGATTACATTTTACATTAATTCAGCAGCATTTTTTAGCCAATACGGATACAGTACTGTTGAAAGTTGATAGCGCCAAGCGTCAAAACTATCCAAAGGGTTTGTTTCCCGATCCTTAATAAGTTTCCCGTTTTCATCGGTTTGAGCTGTTTTGATCTCATTGGCGAGTACCGGGCATGTATTCGGATTGATTTGCAATTGCGGGTGAAATGACAAAGCTGAATTACAGAGTGTTTTACTAACGGTGTGCTTTAAATTATACTTTGGTGTCTTCAGCATGGTTTGCGGGTTTGACCTTAGCATTTTAGCAACGTAAATGTACATACTTGGTTCATCAGCCTTAAACATTGCATTGCCTTGCCATCCTGAAGAATCCCCGGTTATATACGCCGGTGCATTTGGGTACTTCTTTCTGATCAGGTGACAAATCACCATGTATTTATCCCAACCTTTGTATTCCATCAACACATCATTTGAAATCTTAAATTCATCAAATGTTCGAATAAATCCATTTGTTTTCGAATGTTGGCCATCTGAGCACTGCGAAATAATACCCGTCAACGGCTCATTATTAATATCAAATGAAACCCATACCGGGAGTCGTGGGTCAAATGATAACTGAGGATTAAATAATCTTGATGTATCTGCGGTAATGAATGGCCTGTCTACGCTATCTGTTGCATCCCAATCCCCTTCAATCATTTGAGAATATGATTTTGGGTCCATATCCCTCCATGCAGACCATTGGTCTTGCGTTACATGAGGATTATCCAATGGGGTGGCAGACATGTAATAGTAAGGCTTCTCCAATGTGCCGGCAATATGCCTTTCGTAAACAACCTTCTTAACCCAATTGCGTGTCGGATTAAATGTAGAAAAAATAAAGCCTGGAGGCATTGGCACGACATACAAACTTCCCGACCGCTGCTTGGCCATGTCGAACATCTTTTGGCTCAACTCTTCAATTTGTTCCAAAAACATGCCGTTACACTCAAGCCCAAGAAATGCAGTCAAATCTTTATCTGTTGTAATCGACTCTGGAATAAATTGTATTTCTGAAGAGTTTTTGTACTTGTAAATGTGCGGAGATCCGTATGTCATACGGCCATGAAACGATTGAAATTTACCGAGCATTTTAAGAAAAGATGGAATTGTGGTCTTCTTTAAATTTGGCAGCGTGTTGCGCACAACAACCCACTTAGAACCCGGATATTTTAAGCAAAGCAAATGAAGTATAAACAGCACAACATAGGATTTGCCTCCACGAATTGCACCCCCATAAAAGAAATAGCGATATCCTTCATCCTGTTTGAAGTTGAAGTCTTCGAAGAACTTCATTTGCTTCACATTGACTTGTGGACCGGCTACTATGAATTCGGTATTCGGGAAATATATGTTTTCTGATAAACTCATGAAGCGGGGTACTCTATTGTTCCTGATGCAGTCTTAATAACTACAGTTGTATTTTGTGGTACGACACTACCATCTGGACCAACAGGAGCCTTATTTACATATGCTCCATCCATCTTATTCAATTCGGCAATGGCTGCTTTCCTATCATTCCAATCCGGAACTACGTCAATTTCCCTTATCTCCTTGTCAACAACCATTGGCTTTTTTAAAGGAATTTCACCACGAGCGATTTGAGAAAGTATTTCCTGACGTTGAATAGCGTTCAATATTTCGATTTTACGGTCCTCAATGTCTTTCTTAATACTTTCCTTCACGCCTTCTTTGATAGCTTCCTGTTCGGCTCGTACTTCACTCTTGGCAGTATCCATGCGTCTTCCAAAGGTTGTGGTGGATACTTTTGTCCACTTTTTACCAAATTTTCCCAAAATGATGGCTCTTTTCTCACCTTTTCGCAAGCACTTCTTTATAAATTCAATCTGGGCGTAGGCTGCATCGTTTGGCATAAACCAATTCTTTTTCCAAAAGTAGTATTTTATATTATATTTTAGTATTTATTATTTTTTAAATATCTTCACATCATGAAGCGACATTTATTATTCTTGGGAGTGGTAGCATGCTTATCACTCTCATGCGTTACATCAAATGCGAGTCCTCCTTTGGATGTGACTTGTGATGATGTACCGACCACCCAATTTTCTCGATGGCGGCTATAAATTCTTGTTTGCTCATGATGTTGCTATTTGTATTTGATGATTAACGGCCTCCAGCAATTCATTTGGAACATTCCAAATTGAAAGCTGTCCTTTGCATGGGATAGGTTCTTTGAAAAGAATAGGATATGATAGTAACCATCCAAAACGATTAGGGGAATAGTCGCCAAATGCTAGTTCTTGTTCAGTAAAACTCCAATTATTAGTTGCAGTTCCATTTTTATCAGTCATAAATATCCCATCGCTATCCATAAGAAATTGATCATTTGTTGGAAATGTATCTACCAAATTGACTTTCCCAATGATTGCGCCGAATGGTAAAGTTCCACTCATAAATTCTCCATATACTGAATTGTTCATGAACTCATACATATTGCTAACCGAATCTTTTAAATGCTTCTTACCCATGCTCGCATGAATCAGCAAATCCCCTCGATGCTTCGTATTCCAAGAACGAGTTTCAATTTGTTTCAATGCTTTGCCGTTTTCATCTGTGTGGACGCAAAGCGATGCCCACGGTTGTAAAAGTGATATTGCTTTCATGATTTTATTTGGTTTTTCGTAATTGTTTTTTCTTGTTGATTTTGGCTGCGTATTTGCGATAACATTTAGTCATACATTTACCGTCAAATTCTCGGTAGAATAGATATGGATGTATTTTTACTTTGCCCTTATTTGATTCAGTTACAATTTCTTTGCATCTATGCCACTTTTCGTATAACTGCATTGAATTATCAGTCATACCAATTTCAGGATGAAAATACATAGAGTAATTAGCTTGTATGTAATATTCATCATTTGGATATTCTCTTACAATTCGCTTTGCTTCTTTTAGTGAAATTTGTTTTTTCATGGCTATTCTTCGTTTTTAGTTAAGAGTTCGGGAGATTCGTATATATTTCCGATGATTTCACCTACGTTTTCATAATGCTTTAGAAGATAGTAGCTGCAATCTTGAAATTCAAGTATAAAACAACCGTCTTTGAATTTAACCACTCCGATTTGTTCATTCAGCGTGCCATCTTTTACAATATCGCCTTCGCAATATTCAACGTTGTTTTTGCCTTTTAGTCCTGCGAATAATAACCATTCAAAACCTTCTTCAACATAATTATACGGCAATGTGAATCCTCTTGATTCAACACCTTCAAATACTTTTTGGGCTTTAAGGCAATCGTACACATTTTCAACATCGTAATGGAATTTTTTAGCGTGTGGATTCCATAGTTTTAATTTGATATTCATAATTTTTCTTTTTTAATTATTTACAGCCATCACCGACACTTTGCGGATTATTGGCATTTTGATTGTTTGTTCGATGGTG
>ERZ869921.467-NODE-467-length-25207-cov-5.833453_pt1 | contig 25207 bp, 33 predicted proteins | sample MGYA00579310_ERZ869921 | MGnify/ENA primary metagenome ERZ869921 (study PRJEB32216, sample SAMN09231816) | wastewater metagenome | place: USA: Maryland | collected 2016-06-21 | study: EMG produced TPA metagenomics assembly of the PRJNA472060 data set (Reclaimed... | reverse complement strand
CATGCGGATACGTGAAGATATAATATATTATATTATATATTAATAATATAATATATTAATATAATTAATATTATTAACTATGATTAAGTTAATTAAAGATATAACTGATACTACATTAGACTTTCTTACGAAAGCAATGTTTCCTTTTTACTACGACGAGAAGGGCTCCTACCCTATGAAAAAGGAATAAATGTACCTGCCAGAAAGAGACTTACTTACCCTTCTCCTACTTCGGGAGAATTACAATAAGTTCTTTCCCTATATAGACCTTACCTATATTAGGGATAACTACAAAGAACTACACTATGTCTACAAGGTCTTACAGAGCCTCCATGAGGAATATCCTGACAAAGACTTTGATTTAGACACTGTTCAGGCTGCTTTCTTTAATAAGTATCCTGATGCAGACAAGAATATGTACCTAGGACTGTTTAAAACACTCTCAGAGACGACTTTAGACAGTGATGTAGGGCTAGGTATACTGAAAGATATAAAAGCCCGTAAAACGGCTTTAAAGCTGTCTGAGGCTGCCTTCAAATTTAGCACAGGACATGGTGATGCCACAAGTATTGCTAATGCCTATGATGAACTAGAACACGCTGACGAGACAGTAGAACAGTTTGAATTTGTTTCTGATGACTTAGAAGTCTTAGTAAAAGATGTATACCAAGGAAAAGGTTTACGCTGGAGACTAGATTGTCTTAATAAGTCATTAGGCCCTATCCGAAAGGGTAACTTCGGGTTTCTGTTTGCAAGACCTGAGACAGGTAAGACCACTGTGCTAGCCTCCGAGTCAACTTTTATGTTGACGCAATTAGGGCAAGATGATGGTCCTATCCTTTGGTTTAATAACGAACAAGTTGGTGCGGAAGTAATGCTCACTGTGTATCGAGCGTACTTTGGTGTTACCCTTGAGCAGTTGTTATCCAATATCAAACGATACCGAGACGAGTTTAACGCTCAAGTACAAGGTAGATTTAAGTTAGTTGATAATGCAAATATCGACAAACTACAAGTTGAAAAGACATTAAAGCAATTCCAGCCGTCACTGATTATCTTTGACCAGATCGACAAGATCAAAGGATTTGCTGCTGATAGAGAGGACTTACGACTTGGTTCTATTTACATCTGGGCACGAGAATTAGCAAAACAATATGCACCTACTATTGGTGTGTGTCAGGCAGATGGTTCCGCGGAGGGTCAGAAGTGGCTTACGATGGATAACGTCGCCAATGCTAAGACAAGTAAACAGGCGGAAGCTGACTTTATTCTCGGTATTGGTAAGACCCATGATGAAGGCTCTGAGTATGTTAGATACCTTAACATTTCCAAGAATAAGTTACTTGGTAGCGAGGACACTATCCCTCACCTTCGTCATGGTAGATTTGAAACTTTAATCGAGCCGGAGATTGCGCGATATAAAGATATAATTAAATACTAATGAGAACATTTTTCACAAGTGACTTACATTTTTTTCATGAAAATGTCATAAGATTTTGTAATCGGCCTTTTGGTAGTGTGGAGCATATGAACTCCACTCTTATTACCAACTGGAATAATGTAGTAACAAATGAAGACCATATTTGGGTTCTAGGTGACTTTTCATTTGGTAAAGAGGAACAGACAAGAGAGGTTCTGGACCAGCTTAAAGGAATCAAACATCTTGTTGTAGGAAATCATGATAGAAAAGGCCGGAGTGAGCGTTTATTTAATAGAGACTGGAACGATTATTTTGTAGATAGACAAGACTATTTTAGATTAAAAGTAGGTCCGTACAAATTTGTTTTATGCCACTTTCCTTTCTATTCGTGGGAGCGTGGTTATATTAATCTACATGGTCACCTACATAGTTTAGCTGGATATCAAAACAAGTATAATCAGTGGGATGTGGGAGTTGATGCAAACAATTATACTCCCCTCTTACTAGAAGATGCCGTTATACGAGCTGAATCAGGAATTAAACCCACTAATGGACTTCTAAAAAGAACATAATATATGATGCTACAAATTTGATAGTAACATTTGACGTAGAAACCTCAACGAAGTGTAAAGGAAATCCGTTCACACATCCTTCTGATCTTTTTGAATATAAAGATGGTTCTTTATTCTGGAAAGTATCTCCTTCTGACTTTGTAAAAGTTGGGCAAAGGGCAGGCCGACAAGGCACCCGAGGCTATTGGCAAGTTAAGATCAACGGGAAGATGTATTCCCTTCATCATTTGATCTGGTGGATATTCCACGGCTATAAGCCTTGTTACATTGACCACATTGATGGAGATACCAATAATAATAGAATCGAAAATCTAAGAGAATGTTCATTATCTAATAATCAATTTAATTCTAAAATTCGTGTTACAAATAGTAGTGGATATAAGAATGTGGTTTTAGATAAGAGAACGGGCAAATGGATGGTACGTATTACGTGTCATGGGATACGTCATCACTATAGTCCATTTGATACGGCAGAGGAAGCTTCTATGTATGCTATGGAAATGCGAAATAAATTACATAAAGAATTTGCGAGGCATACATGATTGTTACCTTCGATGTGGAAACTTCCACCCACAATAAGGGTAATCCATTTAGTGCTAACGGCAAGTTGGTTTCCTATAGCGTAAAGGTTGATAACAAACCTACTTCGTTTAACTATTACAGTCAACTAGACTTTCTGAATGAACTTAGAGCTTATATACAATTCGCCAAACTAATTGTAGGGTTCAACATTAAATTTGATTATCACCATGTAAGGCGCTATGGTATTCAATTTCCTGACCGAGTACGAGTATGGGACTGCCAAATTGCTGAATTCATCATTAGAGGACAGCAGGGGTCTTACCCTAGTCTCAACGAATGCCTCACTAAGTACGGACTTGGTTCCAAGGATGATAAAATTGCCGAGTATTGGGCACTCGGACTAGACACTCAAGATATTCCAGTAGAAGAACTAGAGCTATACAACAACCTTGATGTGGAGCTAACCTATCAGCTATACCTGAAACAACAGGAAGTAATGACAGAGGCACAAAAGAAACTCTGTCTTGTCATGGGATTAGACTTACTTGTTCTTGCTGAAATGGAATGGAATGGGATTAAATTTGATATTCAGAAATGTGAAGAATTGGCTGCTGAGGCTGAAAGAAAACTTCAAGAGCTTAATGAGGAACTACTTATCTTCTCTCCGTTTCCAAATATTAATTTGGATTCTGGCCAGCAGCTTAGTTGTTTTCTTTACGGTGGTAATTTCGAGTATGACACCGTTACCACAGTTGAAGCCATCTATAAATCAGGACCAAAAAAGGGAACACCCTATCTAAAGAATAATCATTCAATTAATACTATTAACTGTCCAAGGTTATTCAATCCATTGAAGGACACTGAAACTAAACTAAAGCTAAAACTTTCTACTGGTGAAGAAACAACTATTTACTTCACTAATGGGGATACGCTTAAACAGTTGAAGTGTCCTACCAAACAACATAAACGTATTATTGAACTCTTACTAGAGCGTGCAGAGGTCGCCAAGCTGTTAGATACTTACTACCAGAAGTTACCTCAACTCTTGCAAGAAATGGAATGGGGTGAATACCTACATGGTCAATACAATCAAGTGGTAGCCGCCACCGGTAGACTATCCTCAACTAAACCTAATATGCAAAACTTCAGCGGAACTGTAGATGCATTACTTATAAGTAGATATGACTAAAATGGTTATATACAGCCCCGGTTATGGGGAAGGATGGAGTACTTGGGGAGATCGACAAAGTGCCTTAGATCAAGAATTAGCCCAAGCAATTGTTGATAAAAAGTCAATAGATGAGATAAACCAGATTGCTGAAAAAAACTGGCCGGGTCAGTATAAGGGTGGGCTAGCTAAAGCAAAAGTAGAGTGTTTAGCAGAAGGTACTAGGTTTAGAATCGAGGAATATGATGGCCATGAGTCAATAATCCTTTTTTCGGACGACACTTATCTTGTTGCTTAATTGCGATGTAAGGAATTTATATTGAGTACATGGTACGAAAGAAATAAAGAAGAACAATATCGTCGAAATAAAGAGTCCAAAGCAAGTAATCCAGATAAATGGAAGAAGTGGGCAAGAGACTCATACCATCGTCGTAAAAATGATCCTGACAAAATTCTTAGCTTCCTTTTAAAGGATCCTAGAGTTAGAGCAAAGAAAAAAGGGCTTCCGTATAATATAGAACCTGAAGACCTCCTCCCTTTGCCTGATGTATGTCCGGTATTCGGTGTTCCATTTGATAAATCTCGAAGATATTCTAGATCGTTAGATAGAATTATTCCAGACGTAGGATATGTAAAAGGAACCATTCAAATTATATCTCAATTAGCAAATGCAATGAAGTGGGACTCTACATCTGAGGAGAGAGTCGCTTTCGCTAAATGGGTACTGGCTTCAGAAGGAGGTTCGTCCCTTGCTTCTTAATTGTGATGTCAAGGGACTTCCTAGAAGTTGTTGTAGCAGCGGAGTTATCCGGTGATAAAATTCTCTCACAAGAGATTATTGATAAAGTCGATATCCATGAAACTAACCGAGATAGATTCAAGTTAGGAGAGGGAAAACCGGGTAGGCTTATTGCCAAGATATTTAAGTTCAGACTTATTTACGGCGGCAGTGCTTACTCTTATGCCCATGATTCTGACTTTATGGGTGTGTCTAGTTCTGAGAAATTCTGGCAGAGAGTTATAGATGAATACTATGCTAAATACTTTGGAATAAAGGACTGGCACACCACTTTAATGCAGACTGCTAGGGATACCAGACGACTAGAGATACCATCAGGTAGATTCTTTCCTATTGCTCCTAGACCGGGCTTTAGAGGAGAACTGAAATGGCCTGATACGGTAATCAAGAACTACCCTGTGCAGGGCTTCGGCGCTGACCTAGTTATGCTAGCAAGGTTACGGGCACATCAATTAATCAAAGAGTCTGGATTAGAGGCACTACTAATTAGTACCATCCATGATTCGATAGTTGCTGACGTACCCAATCATAATGTACAAGCTGTGGGTAAACTACTAAACCAAGCTGTAGAAGATGTACCCATGTTGTGTAAACAAACCTTTGGGTATGAGTTCAAATTACCACTAACCGCTGAGGTTCAATATGGTAAAAATAAACTAGAAATGAAAGACTTGACTTTCAACTAAAAATATGGTATACTATAAGTATGGATAAATTTAATATAGCACTATTAATGTGGCTTAATTCCCTAAGTACACATGGTAGTCCGTATATCTATATGCAATATGGAATAATGAACTCGTTTAAAAAATTAAAAAAGGATTAAATGCAAACAAAAATTAATAGTGTTAACGTAGAACACGTTTCCAAAGGCCGTACGGGCTATGATGTAGCCACTGTCAATTACGGTGATGGTAAAGAGAAAAAGATTATGTCCTTTGCAAACCCTGCGGTATTTGCTGCGGTACAAGAGTTTGTAGGACAAGAGGTAGAGATTACCGTTACTAAGAACGGTCAATACTTTGAGTGGAGTGCAGTAACTGCTGTGGGTGCAAAGCCTGCTAGTTCCTCTGCTCCTGCAACTAAGGTTACTGGTAGTAACTATGAAACAGCCGCAGAGCGTGCTGCTCGACAGGTGCTTATTGTCAAGCAATCATCTCTCAGTGCTGCTGTGGCTTCCCTTACTCCCGGTGCTAAAGCTGCTCTTGATCCCAATCAAGTTATTGAAGTTGCACAGAAGTTTACAGACTTTGTGTTTGACAACCAACTAACGACTCCCGAGTAAACCGAGCAGGTATAGTTTAATGGTAGAATTCTATCCTTCCAAGTTAGAGGCATCAGTTCGATTCTGATTACCTGCTCCATAATGCTGGATTAGCTCAGACGGTAGAGCAACTGCCTTGTAAGTAGTAGGTCGTAGGTTCGATTCCTACATCCAGCACCAATATGAAACACGTTATTTACATATCTCTTGTTTTATTTTCTAGTTATTTAATGTTTCATGTAGGTCGTAGTTACGAACGTGTAGATGTAATACATAAGAGTAGCCATGATCTTTGCTTTGATACAAAGACACATGAAGCATTTGTGGCACGAAAAGGAAATGAGATTCGTTGCTTTCAATTGCAACGACAATGGCCCCATCGGGCTAGGAGTAGTTTAATTCAGTGACGAATAATGCCAATTAAAGCCTTACTAGACGGTGATATCTATGCCTATAGATCATCTGCCGCAAGTGAGAATGAAGACCTAGCTATAGCAATCTATAGGCTAGAAGAAATGATCGACCTAACTCTACACGCTACACAGGCTGATGAGTTCAGTGTCTTTCTGTCCGGGCCTACTAACTTCCGGTATGATGTTTATCCGGAGTACAAGGCCAATCGACAGAAACTAGTTCGTCCAAGACATCTTTCCGACCTCAAAGAATACTTGCAGGATAAATACGCTGCTGTTGTTTCTGAGGGCTGCGAAGCAGATGATCTTCTTGGTATCGAACAATGCAAGCAATTACAGAATACGGTTATCTGTAGCCTAGATAAAGATTTACGTCAGATACCCGGTAATCATTATTCATTTCCAATATCGGGGACAAGTACAAATGGTAAGAAATGGGAGAAGGCTGCGGACCATGCAGTCGTTACAGAAGCAGAAGGGCTCAAGTTTTTCTATTACCAGCTACTTGTTGGCGACCCTGCTGATAACATTAGGGGCGCTGCTGGTATTGGTAAAGTTCGTGCTACCGCGCTTCTAAAGGACTTGACCACGGAACAAGAGATGTTAGAGGCTGTCAGAGATTGTTATTCCTCTGAGGAAGAACTTTTGATGAATGGCCAATGTCTCTGGATTTTTAGAAAACCTAACGATATATGGAACATACCTAACTTTGAAACCAGCATCCGAACATAATCGTAACCATACTGGAAAGTATTTACGTCCTTTAAACAAATATAGACAAGCGAAATCTATAGAAGACTACTGGAATCAACGAGTAGAGCAACGTAACGAAATACTTGCATTAAGGGGTAAACTACCTTGTACGGTAGTTGGCCCTAAGTATGGAGTATCATTTAGTAATGTTGCTTATTTATGGAGAAAGTATGCTACCGAGTAGTAGTAAACAAAAAGGAAGATTGTTCCAGCAATGGGTGAGGGATAGAATTTTAGCAACCTTTTTAGAGCTATCGCCGGATGATGTGCGAAGTACCTCAATGGGTGCCGGTGGTGAAGACATACAATTGTCTCCCGCTGCTAGAAAGTTTGTACCTTACCAAATTGAATGTAAGTCTAAGGCTACTTCACAAATACACACATACTATGAACAAGCTAGAGAACATGGTAATCATGAGCCTCTAGTCATTGTTAAACAAGATCGAAAAGCACCACTAGCTGTAGTAGATGCAGAGCATTTTTTCCAGCTACTTAAAACAATAAAGGAACAAAATGGAACTGCAAATTAAAACACAAGATGACAAGGGTAACATCATTCTTGAGGGCACTCTCTCAGATAAGGAACTAGACTTTGTAGTTAACGTAGGGATTAACTTCCTGTTGGCTAATGGCGCTAGTCCATTCTTCAAGAATAAAGAGTCTACTGAAACTACTATTGCACCTTCAACGGAAACAATTCAATAAGGATATATTATTAAGCACTTAATCATACCCGATTGTCAGATTAGGCCCGGTGATGATTTTACGTTTTTACGAAAGATTGGTAACTACATTGTTGACAAGAAACCAGATGTGATTATCTGTCTTGGTGACTTTGCTGATATGCCTTCTCTCAGTTCCTATGACTTTGGTAAAAAGTCGTTTGAGGGTAGACGGTTTCTAGCAGATGTAGAAGCCACTCAAGAAGCAATGCAGACGCTTATGGCTCCTATCTATGAGTTTAATGCTACTTGTCGTAAGAATGGAAAAAAGTTATACCGTCCTCGACAGATTTTAACACTAGGTAATCATGAACAACGAATTCTTAGAGCAGTTGAACAAGACGCAAAATTGGAGGGAGTTCTCACAATTGATGCACTCGGCTATACAGGTTTTGGTTGGGAAGTATATCCTTTCCTTGACGTTGTTATTGTCGACGATGTGGCATACAGCCACTACTTTGTTACCGGGGTTGCTGGTCGTCCTGCCGCTTCTGCAAGAGCGCAGCTACTAAAGACCCATATGAGTGCTATTGCAGGCCATCAACAAGGTTTGCAGATTGCTACAGGTAACAAGGCAGATGGTACTCTGATTACTAATATCATTGCAGGTTCCTGCTACGAACACGATGAATCATACATGGGACCACAGGGAAATAAGCATTGGAGAGGTATTTTAGTTCTGCATGAAGTAAACAATGGCTCATTTGATCTTATGCCTGTTTCTTTAGCTTATCTAAATAAGAAATACTAATGCTAAGAGTTACAATTGACTTACTCCCTTACGGAGATATTGACCGTAAGCGAGAAATTAAAGTTATTGATATTGCTAATGATGGAAAAGGCACACAAGAGTTTGGTAATTACCTTATTCGTGAGGATGGTGGTAAATGGCAACCTAGTGTATTAAATTGGCCTCGTAGTAAGTCTGCTGAGGCCCTAGTTGGAGAAGCATTGAGTATTTTTTATGCTAAGTGAAGTTGATATTAAAGACTGGAACAATAAACCAGTCGCCCCTGTAGGATTAAAATATGACAATGAAAAGCCACCTATGGCTCTCTTGGACCCAGAGTTTCTGGAAGGAGTGGCTAGGGTTCTTGGGTTCGGTGCTAATAAGTATGCCGCTGATAATTGGCGCAATGGTATTAGTTATCGTCGCCTCATTAGTGCTGCTTATCGCCATCTTGGTGCCATCAACAAAGGTGAGGATGTGGACCCTGAATCAAAGTTACCGCATTCGTACCATTTGGGTTGCTGCGTTATGTTCTTGGCTTCCATGATGAATACTCGGCCTGATCTAGATGATAGATGGAAACCTAAATGATTGAACCATATATTGAGACAGTCTCTGGAACTAAGTTTTACTTTCAGCAACCTGAGCCAGAAATGTTTAACATTGAGGACATTGCTCATGCGCTAAGTATGAATTGTCGTTACACAGGCCAGTGTGCAAGGTTCTACTCAGTTGCAGAACATTCTTATTTAGTCTCACTTCTCTTGGAAGGCACTAGTCTAGAATTAGCTGGCTTACTACATGATGGTAGTGAGGCATATATTACTGATATCGCTTCGCCTATTAAACAGTTTCTACCTGATTACTTAAAGATGGAAGATAACATTATGGATGCTCTGTTTACTAAATATGGATTAGAGTATCCTATGCATCCTGCTGTAAAGCACTGTGATCGTGTAATGCTGTCTACTGAGGCACATTACCTTCTTCCATCAAAAGGAAACACATGGGATATGTGGTTAAAACCTAATAGCCGTCCTAAAATTGAGGCTGGTATTATACCTTCCTGTGTAGACCCTAAGGTAGCCAAGAACCTATTCCTTGACCGATATACAGAACTAATTAATCGTATTAATGACAACAAGAACAATAGAAATTGATGAATTAAAAACTCTGATTGCAAGTAAGCTAGACATACATGAACTACTGGATATAATTGGTTTTGATATGTGGGAATTAGTAGATGCTCTGGAAGAACCTATTCTAGAACATTATGAGGAATTACTTGATGCCTGTAAATAAGAAACAGCTAGACGAACACTTGCAAGACATTAGAAACAAACATAAAGACGGTATTCGTTACCGTAGACGAGTTCAAGAAGACGAAGAAGCAAAACGCTATTTGGCAGAAGAACTACATGAAGAATTAAAAAAATACAAAAAGGACTATAATTGATTGTTCAAAGATTTAAAACCTCTTTTGCCGAAACCATATTTAAATCAAAGTATGCCCAAGGACCAAACGATAGTTGGGATGCACTCGCTGAACGTCTCGTTGAAGATGTGTGCGGAACCCGGTGGGGAACTCAGCCTGCTCTCATGTCAGACGAGGATCGTCGAGAGCTTACAGAACACATTAAAGCAATGAGGTTTCTCCCCGGTGGACGTTACTTATATTACGCAGGACGGCCATACAAGGCGTACAACAATTGCTATTTGTTACGTGCTGAAGAAGACACACGAGAAGAGTGGAGCAATGTAACATGGCGTGCTATGAGTTGTCTAATGACTGGTGGTGGTATTGGCATTGATTACTCACGGCTCCGACCCGCTGGTAAACCCCTATCTCGAACTGGAGGCACAGCAAGTGGCCCTCTCCCGCTTATGTATGCGATTAATGAAATCGGACGTAATGTTATGCAGGGAGGGTCAAGACGTTCTGCAATCTATGCAAGCCTTAATTGGAAACATGAAGATATTCCAGCGTTCCTTACAGCAAAGAACTGGTCCCCGGAAGTAAAAGCACTTAAAGAGAAAGACTTTAATTTCCCTGCTCCGTTGGACATGACTAACATCAGTGTTAATTATGATGATGCTGCTATGGAAATGTATCCTGATGTAAAACATGACGGATATGTACCGAATCTTGCGAATAATCCTGTTTTCTTACAGAACGTAAGACAGGCAATGGAGACAGGAGAACCGGGATTCTCTTTTAACTTTGGTAATAAACAAAATGAAACACTTAGGAATGCTTGCACGGAGGTTACATCTGAAGATGATAGCGATGTATGCAACCTTGGTAGCATTAACATGGGTAACATTACAAGTCTGGAAGAATTTAAAACCGTTGTACAACTTGCATCTAAATTCTTGGTATGTGGTACGCTCAGAGCCGATCTACCTTATGACAAAGTTTACAAAGTTCGAGAAAAGAACCGTAGACTTGGATTGGGACTTATGGGCATACATGAATGGCTCCTACAACGAGGACAAAAGTACGAGGTAACAGATGAACTTAGAAAATGGCTTGAAGTATATCGAGATGAAAGCAAACGAGCAGCCGATGAGCATTGTGATCGTTTCTTTATTAGTCATCCTGTTGCCTATCGTGCCATTGCCCCTACAGGTACTATCGGTATTCTTGCTTCAACTACTACTGGTATTGAGCCTCTGTTCGCAGTTGCGTACAAGCGTCGCTTCCTCACCGAAGGGACTAAGTGGAAATATTCCTATGTTGTTGACGCTACTGCTGATAGGCTCATACGTGAGTATGGTCTTAAGCCTGATGAAATTGATACAGCTTATAAATTAAGTCATGACTATGAACGAAGAATCAAATTCCAAGCAGACATTCAAGATTACGTTGACATGTCAATCTCCTCTACCATTAACCTCCCTGCGTGGGGTACTAAAGGAAACTCTGAATCGGATGTGTCACGATTTGCAAATGTCCTTGCAACCTACGCACCCAGACTTAGGGGGTTTACCTGCTATCCAGATGGAAGTAGAGGAGGTCAACCAATTACCGAATGTGACTATGAAACTGCTGTCAATAACAAAGGAACCGTCTTTGAAGAGCATGATGTGTGCGACATTACCGGTCACGGCGGATCATGCGGCGTGTAATCACGAACGCTGGACAGATATTGGCTTCGGTCGTATGAAATGTCTTTCTTGTGGAGAGAAAGCTAAGTATTGACAACAGTTGTATGTAATAAAGAGGAAATGTCCTGCGACTTACAATTTACAAATACAGCGAGTGGTAATAAATGGAAAGGGAAGACTAAGATATATAAATTTAGTCCGCATCCAGATACTTACCCGGTGTGTGAATTTATTGTAGGATTTGCAGGCAGTGCCTCACAAATTATAACTATTGCAGAGTTCTTCTCTGCACCTGATAACTTTAATAAGGCTCCTAAAGTTGGTCCTTGTCTTGGACTAGTCCTCACAGCTAAAGGTCAAATCTTTATGTTTGATGACTACACAAAATGGCTAGCCGTTAATGAACCTTATCATGCAATAGGTAGTGGTAGTGATTATGCTCTCGGTGCTATGGCCCTTGGAGCTACTACTAAAGAAGCAGTAAAGATTGCCAGCAAGCATGACAGTTATTCCGGTATGGGAATTAAAACTCTTAAGTTCTAAAGTACAAATAGAAAAGCCCCTTGGATTGCTCCTTGGGGCTTTTTTTTGGCTTACGGAATCTGGAAGTGTGGACCATCCTTAAAGGATTTCCAATCCCCTCCCCATTCTATCTTAACATTAAGTCGCTTTGCAGCTTCCTTCATAACAGATGCTAGCCTACCGTATAGAGGCCAGTCCCATCGGACTTCTCCATCTACCACAGCAGCTAGGTCTACTGCTTTACCAACAAGATGTTTACTATTCATTGTTTGACTAGCTCCAGCAGCTACCAACTGTCGTTGACGTTCTGGTGTGCGTAGTCCCTCAGTTACAATAAAAGCTAAGTCAGTTAGTTCAGCAGCCAGTCGAACTACTTTTACAAGGTTTTCGTCTACTCCGGTAAGGTTCTTTTCACTACGAACAGATAAGATCATTTATTCTCCAATTCTTTTAACAAGTCATCTAACCGCTTTATGTTCTTCATTGCTTGTAGACTCTTTGCGGAGTTTTTAGCAGTCTGAACAGCAGTAAAATATTCCTCTCGAACCTGAGCCTCAATCTGTCTTACATCCATAGCTTTACCAGTTATTTGAGTATAGACTTGAGTAATCTCTTTAGCTTTGTCAAAGTCACCGCGTCTAAGGGCATCATAGAATTTGTCAGGAAGTTCTTGGCTCTTTGAACGAGCGGTCTGAGTTGCTCTGTTTGCTGAGTACAGCATATCACGAGTAACTACCTCCTTCTGACTTCTAAATCCCCATCTACGCAACGACTCTTCTTCTGGAGTACGGGTATATCCACCTTTACGGTCCTCTAGGTTACTACTACGTAAATAGTTATTACCTTGAGGCGTACGGTTATAAGTAGTACCTTCCATCATTTCAGAAGTCTCTAGAGCACCTTGCAGTCCCACAGGAGCCACTGACATAGCAGCTTGGCCAACTTTCGTTGTATTCGTCGGGTCTAAGGCAGCCTTTGTTACGTTACCAACTTGCTTTGCAATATCAGTAATAGGCCCAATAGGGCTTTGTAACATGGCACCCATACCCGGAGCAGCAATACGAGAAGTCATACCAACACCGGTTTTATCAGACAATATTCCGTAGACACTAGCCTGCCCGAAATTCTTTACAGCCCACATTTTAGGGTCAGCCGTAAATTCATTTTCTTGAGCCTTAATCCATTCCTTTGCAGGAAGCATATCTTTAAGTGTCATATAGAGCTTGTAGGCATCTTCCGCATAGGGAACACCCATAGCACCAGCAATGGTTCCTTGTAACAGTAAAGCTACAATAAACGGACCCGGATTACCTTTTGCAGCTTCCCGAGCATAGAAATTCCATTGATTATAAAAGCTGATCGGGAATGTCTGTAACGTATTAAGGAAGTTACCGGCTGTACCGAGCTTACCAAACATCAAAGGCTTCTCTGTTTCACGATAGTCAACCATACTCTTATTGACCAATTCCTCAGCCTTTTGGAATAGTTTAATATCGTCAGAGAACTTTCCACTGTCCTTCAAATGTTGAACATAGGTCATGTAAGCGGTAGCACGCACAAGGGCTTCAGGAGCAGTCATAGTCTTACCAGCCATGTTAGCAATCCTACCAGTAGTAGAGAAGCTAGCATCAATAGGACTCTCGTCATACACAGAACGAGCTGTTACTCCATTATCCTCAGCATACTGAAATGCCTTAGTAAGGAAGTCTCCATCAGGCATACCCTTCATAATAGAAGAATAATCTCCTCCAGCTAAGGTAAGGTAATGCCCTGTAGTCATAGCAGCACCACCCCATAATCCCATAGCAAGGGATTTAACAGGATTACCTCTGTATCCTTGGCTTTGCAAATAAGCAATGTAAGGAAGGGTATTAGTAGATTGAATCAAGTTAGCGGCAGTATAGCCAGCCGAAGCTGCTAGTTTTTGTAAGATAAAGAAACTCTTAATTGAGCCAACTCCATCTTTAATTACTTGCGGACTAACTCCTAAATCACGAATACTGTCTTCAATAGCTGCTACAGCTTTAGCTTCACCATAGCCAATAGCATTCTTCCAGTAGTCCCTAATGTATTTAACATTGTTGGGTTGCTGTTCTTGTAAGTCTTTGTTACCTACAATAGCTTTAATATCCTCAGCAGCTTTTTGAAACTCAGCCCACTTAAAAGCGTTCTTTGCGTATTGAAGCTGTTCTTGGAACAAAGCTAGTGTTTCAGCATGACCAGACTTACCCGGCCTATCCCCCACAAATCCACGTACATTAGATTTCTCTTTGAAGTGTTTTTCTTGGTTAAGCATAGATGCCCCTTGGGCAACTGTCTGTTCCTCAATGGCAGTACGAATACGCTCAATAGCAGGGTCGTCTCTTCCAAGGATATCAAGCATAGTAGAATACATACTCTGCAAGTCAGTCTTGTTGTTACTTCCCCGAACCACATGGTCCTTCTTAGGGTCGATCACCAATTCAGGGTGTTCCTTCAATAAGGACGCCGTTTGTCGGTTCAGGCCCATCTTACTGTCAGCAGCCAGATACCACACCAGCTTACCTTCCTTGTCGTAAACAGGACGACGGAAATCTCCCTGCCACCTTGACGAGATGTATGCTTCCTTTGCTGTGATTTCTTTCTTACCCTGCGCGACTCGTGCCTCATTCTGGATACGCAATGTATCATCAAACATTTGGCGCATAGCCGTATATGCCTTAAGCTGTTCAAACGAGAATCCGCTTTGCAGCATCGCATCAGGGTCAAACTTAGTATCAGCAAACATTTCTGCTTTAAACACCTTACCAAGTGTATCTAACTCTTCACGAGTTAATTTACGCAAAGCTGTTTCCGTAGGAAAGACACTATTACGTATAGCTAACTCAGCACGCTTAACAGCATTCTGTACTATACGAGAAGCTCCTTCAATAGCAGCAGAACCACGCTTCATTGCAGTAGATGTACCACCACTCTGTAAGAGATTAATACCTTTTCCGTCTTTTCCTTCTTGTAACGCCTGTTCAATAACTTGGTTTACATCAGGATTCTCAGGAATTAGGTTCTTATTTTTCCCAATCACAGATTCAACAATTTTTCGTTTTTTCTGATTAGGGTCTATAAGTAGCCCACCACGTTGTTTATTACCGGGAGATTTAATTGTAGACGGAGGTTCGTAATCAAACACACTACGGACGTTGTCATCATTCCATGTAACAAACGAAGTAGGGTCTTGAGACTTGTTTAACACGGTATCCCAAGTTTTTTGTTTAGTGTTTACTTTATCCCATACATTAGATTTGTTAATACCTTTATTACTTAAAGCACGTATCTTAGCTACTTTGGGAGACTCTCCTTCATTTTTATAAAAGAACCCATCAATACCTACTCTACGAAGAATATCACTAAAAGCTTGATTTCGTTTTGCTCCTACTGGTTGATTTGCTACATAACGATACAAACCCTCTATGCTACTTTCTGAATAGCCTTTATCACGAAAAGCCTGTTCAATTATTCCCTTTGTAGGGGAATCTTTAAGGACTCTCTCAGGACTCCAATCACCTATATCACTAGGAATAAAGGGATAGTTTCCCTTTTTAATAACAATAGGACGAATATTACTACTGTCTCTTGTTCTTTTTGAATCAAGATAAGCCTTTGGTCCCATTTTATCCGTCATGGTAAACATATGAGGACTAGAGACAAAACCTGCATGAATACCTTGAGCAGAACCTCGTATATCTCCTTCAAAAGGAACAGTAGTGCCATGAAGCATTACCATAGGAGAACCATCAGAGTTCTTTTGGAAATCCCCACCAAGCGATCTTTTGATACGATACTGCCACTCACTATCCATTGCAAGCTTATCAGTTAAGCGACTTAACGCTTTAGCAGCCGCAACATACCCCTCTTTAAAGACCTCAGGGTCTAAAGCTCCACCCTGTTTTTTAAAGTTAAAAGGAATCTTAGGGCCTTCTGCTTCCATCATAGCAGCCTTAAGTTCTCCCGGTGCAGCAATTTCTCCACGTAACAGGTCTAAACCTTCATCTCGTTCAGTACGCCACGGAGCATCAGGCATTTGGTCAATAGCCTGTGTAATCGGAAAAGCTTCTTGTTCACTCTTAGGAGCTAGTTCATCACCCCACAAATTACGCTGTAACGGCTGTTGAAGGTTCTGTACTTCCATAGAAAGGTCAGCTTTAATGGGCATACCATTCTCATCAATCCGCCAATCACCAAACTCCGCTTGGTATGGTTGACGATTCTGAACCATGTCCTGTTGGTCAAACAAAGACATTTGTCCATTCTCATCTTCCAGACTGGTTAGATTTTGAAGAGGTTGTTCAGCTTTAGCTTTTTCAGCAGCTTTCTTAGCATCTATTTCAGCTTGTTTAGATAGCAGAGTATTAAACTTAGTGTCCTCAGCAGACACCTTCTTACGACTACCTATTGCTCCAAAGCCAGCACCCACTATTCCAGAAAGAGCAGCAGATTCAAGTGTAGGTTCAAACTTCTTCTTGGCTTCTTCGGTTTGAGCTAAACCACCTATACTAGCACGAGTAGCATAGTCCTGAGCAGCATTTATACCAAAACCCGAAGCAATTTTAGTAGCTGCCTTTTTACCCATAAATCCGGGCAAACCAATACCTACTGCATTCATAGCAGTATCAATAGCAGCACCACCTATAGCAACTGGTAAGGACTCACCAGAACTAATTAATTCTTCACCAGTGTCAAACGGTGAGAAAGGCATTGCCGCCATTTGGAAAGGCAAAGTAGCAACAGTACCAGCAAGTTTACCACCAAAGCTCTGCTCTTTATTTAGAGGGTTAGCGTCTTGTAAACGCTTTTTAACAGTATCACGCATTTCATTGTAATACTGGTCTGCAAGTTCTGTGTCTCCAAGTGCTGTTGCAATAGCACCTTTAGTTAACTGTTTACCCTTTGTAAAAGTATTAGTAACTTGAGCAAGACCTATCTTTACGTCTTCCGCAAAAGAAGTCTTTTCTTTGGACGTTCCTTCAAATAGGCCTAAAGGGTCTTTATCTGTGGAACTAGACGAATCAAATAGGCCTAATGGATCGTTCATTTTAACTCAACTCCAAATTTGTTTTTATACGCTTCACGAAGTTTATCAGCAGGTACACCCGGATACATCTTTTGTACATCAGCTAAAGAATTAACCTTAGGAGTAGGTTTGTTTCCTTGCGGCGAAGTTAATGCAAGTTTAGGTTGAGTAGTAGGAATACCTTGTGCGTCAAGGTCAACTTTACCTGTTTGTCCAGCAGTCTTCGGTGCAAGGTTAGCCGCTTCATACCGTTGTGCTAAGTCTTGATATTTAGCCTTTTCTTCAGGGTCATCCGACATAGCAGCCATAACATCAAAGGCTACTGCGGCTTTCTCAAAGGACAGCTTACCGGCTTTAACCTGTTCAACAATATCAACAGCTTTTGCTTTACCACTTGCAGCAGCTTTACGAGCCTCTGCTTGAATATTAGCTACCTTAATTTGAGTAGCATTATTACCAGCAGCAATTCGTTCCTGAGCCTCTTTATTGATCTTAGCAACACCTGTTGCTTGGAGGTAAGGGGCCGACATCTCTACCATATTAGTACCCATACGTTGCAGGGTTTCGGGTAACTGCGCTGTAGGAGTATTAGCTAATACACTAGCAAACGCCCTGCCTTCTTCCCCATCAACAGGAATACCTGCTTGTTGCATAAGACTTTTAAGAGCATTTATACGCGCTCCCGGAGCGTCTGGAATTTGAGCTAAAAGAGGAGCAAACGATACAAACGTATCTCCAAACATTTTAGTTCTTTTAGCTTTTGCCTCATCCCCTTTAAAAAGATTATCAAGCTGTTCTCTATAGACATCAGAGTCAAAGGTAGCCTTTTTCTTTCTAACGTCTATCCCCTTGCTCTCAGCATCAGCAGTAATACCCGGTAAACCTGCTTCTAGACCAGCATTAGTTAATCTTTGCTTTTCCAGTAACAAAGGATTCTGCTGTGAGTCAAAGGCTTGTTGCTGACGCAACTTTTCAATTTCCATTTTAACTTGCTCAGCATCAGCCATACTCTTTTCTTGTTCGAGGCGTTGGTTTTGGCCTGCCCATAATGCAGCAGTACCCGGACCAAGGAGTTGTGATAAATCAGTCATAATTACCTCAGAATAGAATTAAGGATACTGCTTAAGTTAGTGACTCCACTAGTCCCAGTTTTACCAAGAGCAGCAAACAGTCCTGCTAAAGTTTGATTACCTGTTTGAGTTGCAGACATATAACTACCATTAAAGTTTCCAGCAAGTCCTGCCTTTGTCTTAGCCTTTATTTCAGCAATCTTAGCAGCAATATCCGTAGAACGAGGGCCGTACTGGCTATTACGACCAGCAGCAGCGTCCTTACGTTCCATCTCTTGCATTAACAGATTATATTCAGGAGAGCCCGGTGCATAGAGTTTATCTACATCAGCCATTTGTTTATCCATCCAAGCACGTTGTTCTTGTGACGTTTGGTTTTGACTATAGCCACTATAGAGTCCAGCAAGTAATTCAGCAAGACCAGAAAAGCCTGCATTACCTCCACTATTATTGTTATTAATGGTGATACCAGAGCCTGTACCAGTTCCAGTGCCCGTACCTGTTCCCGGAGTAAGTAGTCCAGCGGTACGTAAACGATTTATAGCTTCATCTACTCCAAGACCAGCAAGAGACTTTCCAATTGTTGTCCAATTGGAAATAAGCTCAGGACTTAGTTTAAGACCTAACCCTCCGCCTACCTCTTTAATAAGATTTAGACCATCTCCCGGAGTAACTTTTAAACCTAACCCACCACCAGTAGGATTAAACAAATTTAAACCAGAGCCAATAGAAGCCTGTAAACCTGTACCAGACAAGCCTCCGGCTCCGGCTAATCCACCTACTGCCCCTAAACCTGTAGCAATTTGACCAGCCGTTAGTCCTAGTCCTGTTCCTACTGTAGAGCCAAAACCAGCACCAATTCCTGTTGTCGATAAACCTAATCCTGTAGTACCTCCAGTAGTTAGTCCAAGACCTCCGGCAGTTCCGCTTAAACCAAGACCACCAGTAGCACCTGTACCCGCTCCAGATAAAGAGTATAGACCGCTAGACCCACCTGCACCAGCAGCTGTAGTACCAGCTCCTGCACCACCTGCGGCGGCTCCACCACTACCTAATAGTCCGGGACTAGCCGGTAAGAGCCCAGTAGCTCCCCCAAGAACAGCGCCGCCGCCAGCAGCAAGGGCTAGCATAGCTAGCTTTTCCCAAGTACTAGTTCCACCAATTTCTCCAAATTGTCCCGTACCTGTCTGTTTTCCTGTAGGATCAAACTCAGTAAATGGAGTATTAGAGTATTGGCTACTGTTATTGCCGGGTAATCTATCGTATGCTCTCCAACCAGTTAATGCCCCAGAATCATAATCACCAGTAGCAGAGTTGTATCCACCTTGGCCATACACAGGCATTACGTACTTATTAGAAGCACTATCAAAGTAACTTCCTCCAGTACTACCGGTATCACCACTTTTTAACCAATCTTGTGCTCCAGTAAGCCATGACGGAGCCGCCGGAGTAGCAGGAGCAGCCACCGGAGCTGGACTAGGTGCTGCAACAGGGGCAGGCGCTGGTGCTGGAGAAGCTCCGGGAATGTTTAATCCAATATTGTTTGTTAACCACGACATATCTGCCGAGTTAAGCCCAAATTGAGATTGAATATCATTTGCAGTAGCACCAGAAGAATTAATCCAATTCTGTACTTGGCCATAATTACCCGCACGATATGCGGCAGCAATATCATCAGCTAAAGACATATTTATTCCTTATGTAAAGGCAGCCGACTTTTTTAAAGTGCCTGCAATGTTTGTCCAAATTCGTACCTCTGGTACTGTTGTGTTGTAATAAACTATCCATTGATTCTCAGGAACTTCCGCTACTGTAGGGTCAGCCGCACCAGAATAAATATTAAATCTTTGTGTAGCTATTCTAAACCAGTTATCAGTAGGAGGTGTCTCTAATGTATTAACTTTTGGAGCAATACCAAGCCTATCCATTACTGTTGTCCTTTATTAATATCCATCTCAAAGAATTTCCACCTTGTTCGGTTTAAGTTATTTGTATAAACCTTAAAAGAACGCTGTCTAAAAATACCAAGTTGGGTTGCAAAAGGAAAACCCCCCACTCCTGAAGCATTTGTACCTTGTGTAATTACACCTGCTGAAACTGAATCCCAATCATTATCAGTATACTGAAAACTAATAAGGGGCGAACTAGCACTAGTATTATTAGAGCTATATCCAATACCAAACCTTGACATTGTTTTTACATTTAATGTACCAGCATCAAATGGCTCAGTCCTAATTTCTTGATAAATTGTTGTAGTAGCTAGTCCATTAATAGTATCAGTATTAAATAAATTAGAAAAAAGACCAAAAAATACTTGTCCGTTTAGCGATCCAGCTACACTTGTTAATAGTCTATTCGATGTACTAGATGCTGTAAAAAATACAGGAAACATCGTAGACAAGCCATAAACAAGTTCAAACCATAGTCCAGTTGAAAATGAATATGCAAACGTAGGAGTAGTCGTTGATGTAGAAGTAGTTGTTAACGCCCCATTAAAACAAACTGCATAAAAAAGTTCCCCCTGTTGTCTAAAGAAATAACCTCGTACTACAGAAGGACCAGTAGCATTTACACTTGTGTTAAGTAAGTTTAACACAAACTGACATGGAATATCTTTGTATTTAAAACCCTCAATAACTTTAAAAACGCCTTCTCCATCGTTATTGTTCGCTAACAACACCACTGTGTCTTTATTAGTAGCAATTAAATTTGGAAAAGAAGTTCCAAAAGGTAAGTTACCTCCTTCGTAACGAGCTAAGGGACTTCCTGTAGCATTAGCAGCATCATAAAAATATTCACTACCTTGATTACCTATAGCCAGTAAATAGTTATTAACTTTTAAAATAGCTTGTATATCATCAGGATAAAGCTCAGAACTTATAAAATCACCTGCTGTCCAAAGAGCGGGATCGTTTAAATTTGAATTATAAATATCTCCTGTACCAGCTTTTGCTAAAAACAAATAACCGTCAATAAAAACAGGAAAGGGAACATGGGGTGTTGGGAAATCAGCATCAGTAATCTTTGTACCTGCTGCATTAGTAGTATATACATACCCTTCAACTCCATCAACTAATACCAGTTTTTTAACGTTTGTGCTATCAATAAACTCTGTAAATCTTACCGGAGTGGTGGCATTCGTTAACAAAGTATCAACCGCGGTCCAAGTTAGTCCATTAGTTGAGGTATATACTGAAGTATTTACTACAACAAAATAGTACGTTGCAGATGAAGTTTTTTCCCAGACATATGTCCCTCGACACACACTACCGGGAGAATTTACAACAGATACACCACTTAAACCATAACGAGTCTCACCCCATAGTTCCTTTGAGCCTGCCTTATTATTTTGAAATGGTATTACATTAATCATTCCAGCATCTTTGTTAGCTGTAGATACAGCCCCCGGTCGAAGATTTATTCCATAAGCTGCTGGAATACGTTCACTAGAGTAAGTAGATTGTTCTGGAGTTTTAGTATATGCCATTACTTTTGTCCATAAAAATTACCTGACCAATCAGGTTGTAAGTACATAGAGCCCTCTTCAGTACCAAACGATAAAGCTTCTTCTTTAAAGAACTTTGCTTCCGCAGCTAATAAATTACGATCTGTGGGAGGAATACCATACTCCGGAGCCATTCTCCATGCAAGATTATAAATTAAAGCCTCAATCCAATAACTAGGAAAATCAAAGTCATCCGTAGCTGTAGTCATATCTTCAAACGGAGACTGGTATACAATAGTAATTGTAGTGGTGCTATCATTTGGAATAGGCCACAGATTTATTGTTCCTGTCGTTCTTAACGGCTCATAATACAGATTAACCGGTACTCCACTATTGTTTTGTGATGGAAGTAGGTTAAAGTCATAGTGAGTGTAGATATTCATCGGAACACTAGTTGCACCAGACTGAGTACGTAACGCTTGAATCACTTTTAACGGAGTATGTGTATTAAGCGTTTGAGAAGGTCCAATAGTGTAACTACCCGTTCCAGAGGTTACTGTAAACGTATATTCACGAATTTTCCATAAAGGCATCCCATCCGCATGAAAAGCCTTAACCATTGCATTTAACGCTGCATTAGCATCACTAATTTGTGCTGTCGTAGGAGTACCTCCAGAAGCTAGTACTGCAAGCTTCCGTAAGGCCCCTGTAATAACTTCATTACGATTTTGTGTATAGACTGTAGTTCCTGAAGTAGCCATTAGTTTTCTCGCCTTCTTTCATAATCAATTAAACCATTGTGGCGCTTGGCACACTCTATATACATATCTGTTACTTCATCCAGTTTTCTCCAGACACCTCCAAAGTCCTTATAACTTCCATCCTTTGTTATTTTAGGACAAGGTACAAGTAAATCTTCTGTTGGTTTACTGGAGATCGAGTTTACGTTCATACTGCTGCACGACACCATCAGTGGAACGACAATCAGTATAAACCCTATTTGTAATAGTCTCACGTTGTATTTCCTTTGTGATTGGTTTAGCAGTATCAAGATACTTCTTTAAACCTGCCTGTACTTCTCTGCTAATTTCAGCTTTTAAATTATCATTTTTATTTTGTTTTTCAATGAAAGCATTAGCCTGTTCGAGTTTTTCTTTTGTATACTTTCCATCTATTACTTTGTAAGTAGCTAAAGATACAAAAGCAGTGTAAGCAACGATAGCACCAATTAAAACAAAAAGTTTAATCTTTGTTGTGAACATCTTTAATACTTTCATCTATGGGTTTAGATTCAAGTTTATCACGTAAATGTGCCAATCCCCCAAAGATACCCCAAGAAAGTGCTCCAACCAATCCATGAATTGCTGCATTATCTATTTTAAAAGGAAAGTAATAAGCTGCGAAAGCAGCTACAGAGTCTCCAAATAAAATACTAGCAGCAAGAGCAATTAATCCTTGATAAAATAGTTCTTCTTTACTTTTGGGTAGCCTCATTAATGCCATAATACCAGCACCTAAAGCAGCGGCACCTAAAGAAACTCCGAAGGCTTTTAATGTTGCTAAGACTCCAGTTGATTCTAGTGCTGCCATATTATTATCCTTAAACAAAAACATCTGTACCCTCCGGTCGTGCCCACGGCGGAGATACTTTTTCTTTTGGAACTCTTAAAAAATCTTGGGGATGACGCAACTCATAATCTGATTTGCAGACCATTAATCCATCCCATCTTTTTTGTAACATTCCGGATTTAAATTTAAATCCACAAACATCACAAATACAGCTCCATTCTCCAACTTTTAAATAGTCTGCATGTCCCATTAAAACACCACCTGTTCTAATTTTATTGTATGAGCGGTAGAATACCCACCTAATTTCTTGTATGTTATTGGATAAAGTTTTCCATCTTGGGGTTCAATAAACCAAGGAGTACCCTTGTTATCTATTGCTAATGCAACAGCATGGCCCCCAAGTAAATTACCAAATACATCATAAGCTGTGTATCCAACAAATCCAATAGCTAGATTACCTAAACCATTAAGAGCTAACCAACCTAAAAACCCTTTAGTAAAGTCATCACAATCCATTGTCTCTTTAGCCCATTGAATTGTGGAGGTAGGGGAGTGTTTAGCTATGGTAGTTAATTGTTCTAGACTTAGCGTTCTGTAATTAGCATCAGCATTATTTACGTATTTTGGTTTCTGTCCAAAACCATTTACAATGTCTTTGTAAATCTCTAACCAACCAGTTTTTGTGCCGTTAGTTAATACAAGATTTAAAAACTCATCTGAGACATTTCCACTATTTAATTGCTTAATATAGTCTTCTGCATCAGATATTGTTTCTAATCCTAGTACATTTACTACATCAATTAATTGTTCTTTTGTATTCCAAGAAGTATTAAATATTTGATATTCTTGATTAGCTAACGTTTGTTGTAGTTGGTCCCAATCAGTTGTTTGTAGGTATAGGTTTAAATCCATTACGCTGTCAGAGCTTGGAGTTGGGTGTTGGGCAATCGCCTTGGGAAATACTGGAGGGTGCGGATGTGGCCGTTGAGGTACGTGGCAACCGTTGCGCCGCCGCCGATGTAAAGCCTGTCCACGCCTACCGGCAGAGCGCCCGATCCTGACGTGACCGGCGTTACTCCGTTCACTGATAAGGCGCGGTCATTCAGCGCAAAAGCTGCTGCGGCCTTGATTACCGCGTTTGGCGTGTTTGCCTCTACAGCATCCAGCCGACCAGCGTTTGCCCCGCCACTGAATGAATTGATGGCGCAAATCTTGCCGGTGATGCCGGGCGAAAAAATCAACTGGCCGTTAGTAGTTTCTGATGTTGCATCAGCAGCGCACAAAACGCGCGGCCCGCTGGTGCTGGGCACTGCATACGGAATGTCAAACGCCGTTACAAACGTGCTTTCCGTTGGGTTGTACCAACTGGAGAAATTCGTTCCAGTCATGGAAGCAAGGTCAGCGGTTCGGGTTACGCTTGCGCTTGTGGTGGGGATGTAGCTGGTGGGGAATGAACCTGCTTCTATTTGAGCGCCCCAAATGTAGACACCGCTTGTGCCGTCACCCAAATACGGGACGGCAGCGAAATTAGCATTCGATGCTCCGACATATACAGCACACACCGGGTTTGCTACGGTCGAGCTTGGAATGCCCGAAAGCGAACACCTATACCAACCGTTCCCGGCTGGCGTTATTGATGCCACAGCCCCGGAGCCGTTGCCCAAATTTACCGGCGTGGATGCCGTTCCCGTGCTTACGTTGAAAGTGCAATAAACGTAGTTCGCACCATCAGGCGTCATTTGCAGACCTATATAACTGCGCTCCGCCGCTTTTGCGTATACAGTTATGCTGTTGGTCGTGTTTGCTGCCTGAGTAATGACCTCATAAACGTAGTGGGTAGCGTTTGCCGCTGATTCAACCAGCTTGTCAGCCGTAGTTGCTCCAGATGGTGCGACGACTGCATTTGCAGAAATACTTGCCCCAGCTTTTACCCATGCTGCGTTATCGAACTGCTCGGAATACGTGAACAGATTCGTCCGCGCCTCCTCCACCAGCAGCCCCTTTGCCGCCAGCGTTACCGGGTCATAGTCAAACCTCGGTGTCGTCGCCGCAACAATGTTGCCCGAGCTGTTGACGCGCGTGC
>ERZ869921.466-NODE-466-length-25222-cov-13.379982_pt1 | contig 25222 bp, 41 predicted proteins | sample MGYA00579310_ERZ869921 | MGnify/ENA primary metagenome ERZ869921 (study PRJEB32216, sample SAMN09231816) | wastewater metagenome | place: USA: Maryland | collected 2016-06-21 | study: EMG produced TPA metagenomics assembly of the PRJNA472060 data set (Reclaimed... | reverse complement strand
AAACAGTCTAACATTCAAGTATAGATAATACTTATACTTAAACAGTCTAACATTCAAGTATAGATAATACTTATACTTAAACAGTTAAATATTATAATATTAATATATATATATATTTAAACATTCTTAACAGTTAAGAAGGTTTTTAAAGGTGTATACCTATATAGATACTTTTTTTATCGAAAAGTGAGTAACATTTTTAGATGCTAATTTTAAAAATATGCATTTTTTTTTATTCGGTAGTAAACCCCAGTACTTTTGGGAAAATCTTATTATCGATTTAAATCGTCATACACGGCTATTTTTATAAAAGGGGACACTAACTATACATAGGAGTAGTAATTAGCCTGTACGGCCATTTAAATGCAAAAGAGAACATATTTACCTACAATCCTAAGTTAACTTCCGCAATATTTTAAAAATATTTGAATATTAGGGCTTGACTTATCGATAAAAAGTACTATATCTTAAATCAAGAAGCTAAAAACTTTTGGAGTTTAATCATGAAAAACAGTAAAACGGTATTAGAATTGAAGTTGGAAAATATAAAAATAGTTATGAAAGGGTATGATAATAGTATAGATGTCGAGAGAAGATCTGTGAAAAATATATTAAAGTTTATGGTGGATAGCGCTGTTCCTGTCGAGCATAAAAAGGTATTATGGGCTAACTTAAGGGTGGTTATGGCTAGGATAAAGGATTTAGAAATGGAGAAAGAAAGGTTTCGGGTAGGTATACCAAAGAATTTATAAATATTTTAAATTAGTATGTATATATTCTGTTAGCTTTTACAAACTTTAACAAGATATATAATATATACAAGAACAGTTAAGGAGGCTACCATGAGTAAAATAGTGCAGTTTCCACACAAAATATTATTGAATAAGTGTAAAAAAGTAATAGATTTTAATGTTCCTCACTTGGAAAGAGTTTTTAAAGATATGGGGGCGGCAATGGTTAAAGCCCACGGGGTGGGAATAGCCGCAAACCAAATAGGGTTGGATAAATCCATGGCTATAGTGGTGGCCCCAGGTGGTGATATTTTAAAGATTGTAAACCCAACAATTGTTGAATCAGGAGGGTCTTATATATCCGTTGAGGGGTGTTTATCAGGAGAGTTTAGAGCCCCAACGCTTGTTAAGCGGCCTAAAAGAATTTCGATAATGTACCAAACAGTGGAAGGGGATGTTAAATTTTTATACACAATTGATACGATATTTGCCACAAGAATAGATCACGAAATAGATCATTTAAATGGAATAACTATCTTCGATTATACAAAATCAGCTAATGGGATCGATAGATATATAGCAAATAGGCCCGAAGGATCTTATGAAATTTCGGATCTTACTGAACTTAGAACTAAATTGTACATACCACAATATTTACTTGATAGATACAACAAACAGCGCACAAACAGGAGGTGATTATGTTAGCATTACCAGGAGAAACCATATTCTTTAATGGAATATTTAACGATGAATCTTTGGAAAAGTTCTATAAATCTTTCACTGAAATTGAGCAGAAAGGTGCAACAGAAGTAACTATTTTAATAAATAGCCCCGGAGGGTCTGTGGACTCACTAAAGACCATGCTAGATATGATCTACAACACACCCATGTTTGTTACAACTGTTGTGAGTGGTACAGCCTGTTCTTGCGGTATTGCCCTGCTTATGGCAGGAGATTATAGGGTTGCTTTCGAAGGTTCACTGCTTATGAGTCATCAGTACTCTTGGGGAGCTTCAGGGAAACACCATGAGTTGCATGCCAGCCGAAAGGCACAAGACTTGACCTACAAGTTTATGTTGGACCACTACAAATTGCATACAGGTTTAGACGAGGCTACTATTAAACAAGATTTACTTCCCGCCGAAGATGTTTGGTTGGACCCAGAGGAGGCTTTAAAATATAACATAATTGATGAGATTGTAAAACCTGCTAAAGAGATTGGTAGTGTTGCCAGAAATGAGCGAAAAAAGCAGGCAAAAGAGGTAAAAGTATCTGAGATTGTAAACTCGATTAATGATTTGGATGTTTCAGAAGCAGAAGATGTCGCTAAAAGCATTTTAAAGGCTGTTAAAGAGGCAAAAGAGTTGAACAAACCTAAAAAACAGACAGAAAAGAGTAAAAAAGTCAAAAAAGTTAAAAAAGCCGGGCGTCCTAAGAAGGAGGTTTAAATGAAGTTAACTTTTAAAAAGCCCATAGGAGTAGCCGATCATAGAATCCGATCATTTATTTACCACTATTTAGAGGGTAGTGAACTATTGAATTATGAAAATTATATACAAATAAGGGAAAATAATGAAATTTACCTATTGACTTTTAAGAAAAATAAACTATATAGTATTTCGCAAGAAGAGCAACTACAGATTAATAAAAAACTTTTTCCATTAAAACTTTTAATATTGAACAATAACATATAAAGATTGGAGGCATATAATGTCTAATAAACCTAAAAAGTCACACATTTCTGCAAACTTAAAGTTGAGTGTTACCCCACTTAACACAGTTATTGCAATTGGTGCAGCGATAATGTTATCGAGGTTTCTTATAACCAGTGTAGATATTGGTTTAGAGGATGGGGTATTAAACTATTCGGAAGGCGTATTCAAAGAGTCGGTGAATCCAGCCGTGGATATTGTAAATGGGTACTCTCCTGAAGCTTTGGCTATCGATATATCTTCTCCCGGTGGGAGCGTCCTTGAGGGCAAGAGATTCTTGACTACACTTAAAGACTCTGGTAAACACTTAATTACCTACACTGGAACCATTGCCGCTTCTATGGGGGCAGACATCTTCTGTGTAGGAGATGAGCGAGTTGTTGGATCTGAAGCTGTATTACTATTTCACAGAGGTAGTGCTGGTGGTACAACATATAACACCCTTAAGAATAAATTGGAAGTAAAGATTAAAGAAAAAGAATCTTTAGAGGATAGGATTAATAAAGCAAAAATTCGTGAACAGCTGACCCCAATAGATATTATGCCAGCTGCTCCAAAATTAGTTCCATCAAATCCTATGGAGTCAGACCCATTTAAACTTTCTGTTAAGCCAGAGGACCCTCTTTTAGAGCCTACCACGACCATTAAGCTTGAACAAGAATTGGTATCAGTTAAAACTGATATTGAAGAGTTGGAAGGTTCCCTAGGAATTATGGATGCTTTAATTGTAGAGAATTTAAAAAGAGTAAAAAGCTTCAGAGTTTTGGCTAAGGATAAGGCTAAGTTCGATGAGTTCTATAATAAATTCAAAGGCGGTACTGTTGATATCACTCTCACGGCACACGAAGCTTTAGATTTAGGTATTGCAACCAAGGTTGTTACAGGTATTAAAGCGGTTAAAAAGATGGTAAAAGAGCACAATATGAAGAATCAATAGTGTATAAAAAAAGAAAAAAGTTTAAAGGTGTTGGGTATGGTAAAAAGTATGAACAGGCCATACTAACATCTTTAGAGGGTTTTGGTTTAGACTTTAAATTCGAAGGGGTCACCATTGACTACTTTTATAGAGCCAAGTATAAACCAGATATAACTCTTGGCTCAAAAATTCTTATAGAAATTAAAACTTACCTCCCATATGATGAACAGAGAAAACTTAGAGCTGTTAAAGATTCTAACCCTGGAATAGATCTTAGAATACTATTTCAAAATTCTGAGAAACCAATTCCTGGAGGTAGAATGACCCACGGAGAGTGGGCTGATAAATATGGCTTTAAGTGGGCAAATGAAAGTATACCAGATGATTGGCTAAAGGAGGCCTTAAATGAAACTTACGAAAGATCAACAAAAGTTAGATATACTAAGAGAAAAAATAAAACTAAATAAGGAGTTGGATAGACTAACTTCCGTCCGCAACGCTGCTAGGTTGTTTAAACCAGAATTAACTAAACATATAGAAAATCAAATAGATATGGTGACCAGCAAATTAGCGGTACTAAATTTTGCCGAAGAATATATGAATGTTGATATTGATAATGTGTAGGAGGTGATATGGCTGGAGTTTGTAGCGAATTTTTTACCAAAGGGGATAAAAAGTGGTTAGAGATGCGAAAAGGCTTCATCACAGCTACGGACTCACCATCTCTTTTTGGCTTAAATCAGTACTCATCCCCACAAAAGGTGCTTGATAGTAAATTAAACCCATCTTTTGTAGACAATGTGTTTACAAGGATGGGTAAAATATTAGAACCAGCGGTAGCAGAGGCAACACAGATGGCTCTCAATAAGCCGGTAAGTCTTTATGGTGACGGTGCCAATCTTATTTATTATGATAAAGATCTTATGCTATCCGCCACACCAGATGCCTATGTAGGCGAGTCGGAAGGTACAGCGTCTCATGTTCTGGAGCTTAAGTCAACATCACCGAACAAATTAAGAGGCTGGAAAAGCAGCCCTCCTCTGCACTATATTTGCCAATTGGCTGTTCAGTGTATTTTGCTAAATAATAATAAAGGTATGTTATCCATACTATCCCCACAATATCCAACTATGCCAATAGTTATATTCGAACTAACCTTGACCGATGCTGTTAAGGAATTAATAATAAATGAGGTTAAAAGGTTTTGGAGCTGTTCGTCAGTGGAGACAGGAGAGACGAAATTCCGGGTATCTAGTGCAAAAAAAGGCCTACTTACAATGGAATTTTTAGATAATTTAACATTAATATATGAGGAGGGTCTAGATGAGATCGTCTTCGATTCAATTAAGTGGTAGTAGTCATGATAAACAATAAAAATATAGAAACAAGAGATGACCTAATACAATTTTTTATTGAGTCGTTGGGGCCATCTTGGGTCAATTACGGTATTGAAGTGGTTGAGGCCGCCGACACCGCTTTACAAACCATGAACAAAAAGGAGCTTGACAGTGTAGAAGGGTATAGTAGCAGAATTCTATATAGGCAAATACTTAAGTCAAAAATAAAAGAAAATAAACACACAAAAGATCGTGAAGATGTGATAGATTTAGATTCATTACCAAACAGAACATCAACTTTAAATGAGTCGGCAATATTTTTTGATAAGTATATGTCTGATAAATTAAGTGAGGTTGAGTATGAGGTATACAGCCTTAGGTATGTAGATGGTTTAACAACAGGGGACATTGCCACTAAACTCGGTGTTTGTAGAAAGACCGTTAGCAATATGTTGCAAAAAATTTTAAATGTAGGAATAGAATATTAAATGGAGATTTTAAATGTCAGCCATATTTGATAACAGAGATGTAAGAATAGCTAAGATGAATGCTTTGACAACAGCTACCAATATGCACATCGCCAATATGAAGGGTGGTACAATCTCACTTAAAGACGTGGTGGAAGATGCTGAGAAGCTAGTTAGTTGGATATTAAATCCAAATTTAAAGTATGTTAAAATGAATCAACATGTTGAGACAAAGTAAAGGAGATAAACATGACAGCAATTTCAAGTCCTGTAGGTAAAGTTAAGTTTTCACGCCTATTGAACCCAAAGTCCTGGGAAGATAATCCAGATTTACCAAAGAAGTATACCATAGCGGTATCCTTTTCAGGAGAAGATGCAACAAAGTTGCGTATGATGTTGGCAGAGTATGGGAAGGCTACAAAGAAGCAACCAGATGGATCTGTTGTTATCAACTTTAATAGAAATGAGTCTAAAGGACCTATTGTTCTGGTTGATAAAGATAAAAATGTTATCACAGACCATGGTGACTTCTTGGCAAAAGACTCCGAAGTTAAAGTATCCTTCCAATTAGTCGAATATAAATCAGGGGTATCAATTATTGTAGATAAGGTTATGGTGATGGATCCCGCAGCAGCGCTTTCAGTGTCGACTGGATCAAAGGTTGTTTCTATTGATTCTACGGAGATTGACCCTATTTTCTATGATGCATTTTAATAATCGTTAGGAGTATGCCGAAAAATGACAATACTATATTTAGATTTCGAAACTAAAGACCTAGGTATAGCTGAAGGTATTGGGTCTGGCTGGGCATACAAGAATAAATTGAGTGTTATAGGGTACTCCTATGCTATGGATGATCAGCCTGCTAAATGGGTTGAGGGATCAAATAGATTGGAGGCCCTAATTTCTTGTGCAGATATTATAGTTTGCCATGAGTCTAGTTACGATGTTGGAGTATTGGCAATGTTAGGGGTGGATTACTCACACGCCGAAATACATGATACAAAGTTAATAGCTAAACTATATGACAATAGTTGGGGAGCAGATCCTGTGGACGGGGATGCCTCGGATGATGTTTATGGCTCTGCAAATGAAAGACAATCCTACACTTTAGATGCGTTAGGAGCTAGGTATGTAGGAGATACAAAACTTGAATCAGAGTTTAAAGATATTGCGAAAGAGCTTAAACTGGTTAAAACAATAAAACAAGATCCTGTTAAGTATTGTAAACAAAATTTGGATGTAGTTTATACGCACTATCCTCAAGTTGTTATAGATTATGCGAACCAGGATGTTGAATTAACCAGAAAGCTTTACAAATATTTAATGAAAAATATGTATGAGTTCGACTACAAACTATTAAGTGACCTAATAAAAGCAATGATAAAAAGTAGGTTAAAAGGTGTTAGGGTAGATGTTCAAAAGATTTACTATGCTTTAGATAAGATAGAAGAGAAATTATTTGAAATAAATCAATCTTTATCCTCAATTGCAAAGGGTAGAAGTATAACCAGTCCTACGCAGTTGGCTGAAATATGTGATGAGCTTGGAACCAAATATGAGTTGACTAAAGCAGGAAATCCAAACCTAGATAAAGCCTGGCTAAATAAACAAACCGGGGAGTTTTTCGAAAGTTTAAAACTCTTTAGAAAGCTTAACATATTAAAGACTACATTCTTAAATAAAACTATAAGCATGATCAGTTCTATTGAAGGTATACCCATTGAGGACGTAAAAAATTTAAAATATAGCAGAATACACCCCACGATAAATATCTTTGGTGCAACAAACACAGGTAGAATGTCGGGAACTTCCCCAAATATTCAGCAACAGCCCAAACGGGATGAGTTTAGTAAACCTTTAATTCGAGCTATGTTCGCCCCGGAAGACGGGGAACATATTTACGCTCTAGACTTTTCTTCACAGGAGCCTAGATTTCAAGTGCACTACTCAAGTTCAGTTGGTTCAAAGAGTGGCATTGAGATGGCTAGCCTGTGGAAATTAGATCCTACATATGATATGCACGGTTCGGTTGCTAATATGGCTGGGATCGATAGAAACTCGGCAAAGATAATTAACTTAGGTTTAAGTTATGGAATGGGCTTAGGAAAACTTTCAAACAGTTTAAAGGTGGATGTAGGAGTTGCTAAAGCACTTACTGCAAAGTATCATAAAGCTTCCCCATACTTGAAAGAGTTGACAACAGCTGCTAAGAATAACATATTGGGAAGAGGATATATAAAGACACTATTAGGAAGACGACTTAAAAAAGATAAGACCAGGGTTATGGAGGGTAAATTGCAAGACTTTAGTTATAAAGCAATTAATAAACTTATACAAGGATCAGCCGCTGATCAGACGATGATAGCTTTGGTGATGGCCTATCGAAATAATATTGATTTCTTATTTCCTGTGCATGATGAGGTTGTTATAAGTTCTAAAAGTGAATTGGATGTTTGTAAGTTGAAATATATATTGGAGAATGTAATAAAGTTGAACGTTCCGTCGGTGTCCGAGGTTACCAAAGGTTTGAACTTTTCTGATCAAAAACCTTTTACACCTAATTTAAGTAAAGAGGAGCTTGACGAACTGGATAAGTTTAAAAATAACTTTTCTCCATATCTAGATGTTAGGAAAAATGAGGGATAGTATAGATGGAAATAGATTTCGAAGTATTACCCTTAAGGAGGTATTCCACTTTTTGCCCAAGGTGTGGTCCTGATCGGAAAAAGGCTAACACAAAATCTTTAAGTGTGTTTAGGGATGATGATGGTTATATTAGAGTTAAATGTAATCACACCGTAGATTGCCCATACAGTATGATGACTCGCTTTAAAGACACCGACACCATCACAGAGTTGCCGAAACCAGTGGATGACAATAACATATTAATGCCTATACCAGATGGTATTGATCTGCCAACATCATGGCGATATGGCGGTAAAGAGGTTAAGACTTTATATTGGTATAAAGATGTTCTTGGCAGGCCTTTATATGCTGTGATGAGAACAGAGGATAAAAAGTTCCCACCTTTAGTGTTGTTGAAGACAGGTGAGTGGTCTTCTGAAAAGTTCCCAAAAGTTAAAGCTCTGTTTGGAGCAGAACTTTTACCTGGCCGGGATAGAGTTATTGTTGTTGAAGGGGAAAAGGCTGCTATTGCAGGTCAACAGAAGTATTCGGACAAAGGAATAGCTGTAGTAACATGGAGAGGTGGTGCTAAGAGCGTTTTAAATGGCGAATGGAGCCTGTTGAAGGGGAAGAAGGAGGTTTACCTATGGCCTGATAATGATGAGGCTGGGCGGGCAGCTATGAAGGAAGTAGCGAAGCTGATCCCTGTGAATGTGATAAAGATTTTAGATGTCAGTAAATTCCCAGAAAAGGCCGACCTTGCAGATGAGCTGAACCCTTCAGATGTTATGGAAGCATTCAAAAATGCTGAAGTGATTCAGTCTTCTAAAAAAGCTCCTATGACTTTAGATCAAATGAAGCAACAAAATGAGTTCTTAAACACTTCCACTCCGACAGGCTATGAGGTTATTGACGCTCATGTGAAACTTCCTCCAAGTGGGTTAGTTGTTATCGAAGGTAGAACGGGCCATGGTAAATCAGCATTTGCGGTTAACTTAGCAGATAACTTTTTAAGAGCTGATAAACGAGTTGTTGTGTTAAGCTATGAAATGCCAGCAAGTAGAACACTTGCTAGATTTATCAGAAGAAGTAATAAAGAGCTTAAAGTACAAGATTGTTTGGCCGAGGATAATACACCAGTTTATATAAAGAATGCTTTGGATACAGGGCAATTAGAGATATACGACCAATCAGCTCAGATAACGGCCCCGGATTTAATATCAATGTTGGATTCCCCGGAATATAATGGGGCTTTGGTAGTGTTGGATTATATTCAAATTATTCCGATGGGCAATGCAAGAGGTGATAAACACGATTTAATAAAAGAGCAATTGTTAGATCCAATAAGGGTTGTTGCTAACAATCATGGTTTTATTGTTGCAGCCTTAAGTCAATTAACCCCAAACTATGGATCACCAGAATTAGATTCACCTCGTGAATGTAGGGATATCCACATGTCCGCGGAAATGGTTTTACGAGTTTGGAATAGGGAAAGCTTCGCAGATCATCCAGTTTACGATGTTGCAAAAGGAAACTATACAATACATGTTTATAAGAATCGTGATGGTGAAAGTAATATGATTTTCGATTGTATGATGTACAAAGGTGCTTCTATTGATCCAAAATCTGCGATTCTACCACGAGATGTATTGATGCAGTTGAGAAAAGTAAAAAAGAATAGATCTGCAGAAAGAAAGACTTCTGCAGGAGGAGGTCATGATGCCTTTTAGTGTCGACAGAATAAGCACTCCTACAGAAAGGATTAAACGTATAATGATAAACTTTTATACAATGAGTTACGAATACTACTTGAAAATATTACAACACAATTATAGATGCTATTTAGCATTAAGGGAGCGCTAGGATGAAGATATTATTTATGGACCTAGAGAACTTTATACTTCCCGAGCATATCTTCCATCCAGGCAAGCAAGGTAGGTTCGGTCGTCCCGCTGGTTTTTGTGGGGATTTAGCGTATGTTTTGGTATTCGGGTATATGTGGTTAGGTGAAGAGCCTAAGGCCATCCACATGACTAAAAAACAAATGAAAGATAACCCTTTGACGGATGATCACATTCTTACGATGGCTAAAGAGATTATGGATCAAGCAGATGTTATTGTAACTTGGTATGGAAAAGGCCATGATGTCCCATTCTTGAATACTAGATTAGCAAGACATGGTTTGTTCTTAGATCACGCAACTAAACATGTTGACCTATATGATGCAGCTAAAAAGAAATTACGACTATCCTCAAACAGCCTGAACAATGTAGCTAAGTACTTAGGGGTTGAGGAAAAGAACACAATAAGTAAAACTTTATGGCCTGATGTGTGGGCTGGAAAATATGATTCATTAGTTTCGCTAGCTGAATACTGCAAGCAAGATGTGAGAGTAACTGCACTAGTTTATGAGAAAATGCTAGGTTTAGGTTTACCACTTCCACATATTGCTAAGCATGCCGGTAAAGAGCACGGGTGTCCTAGTTGTGGTGGAGATAGGCTTTATGGAAATGGATATAGAGTCACTAAGACTAAGCGGTATAGGCGTTTACGTTGTGAAGATTGCGGTTCACACCATAAAGGTGAGCAGGTGAGCTCTTAAGGAGGTGTTAATGTCAATTAAAGATAAATCAGGCAAGATTTCCCATAGGTTAATTCCACCAAGTTTAAATAAAGCTGTTGCAGAGGTTCTCACGTTCGGAGCTAAAAAATATAAACCATATTCGTGGCGATACGTACCACCAGAAGACTATCTGGATGCCCTATTGAGGCATATCCAGGCTGCACGTGAGGGAGATAAAACCGACAGTGAGTCGGGGATGTTGCACATAGCTCACGCCCTATGCAACTTGACCTTTCTTTTAGATATGCAATTAAGAAGCGAGGAGAATATATTAAATTTTGAGCAACAAATCGTAAGGGATGCTGAGAATGAATAAATATTTTAAACATAAAGTAGTTGGCGATGAACTGTGCATCAAAATACTAATTCCCAAAGGATATTCAGTTGCCATGGATTGGGATGATACCATTGTGGATAGTAGGGACCAGTTTTTAAATGCTATAAGTCAATCATATATAAAATACGGAACATGTGAAAAGTATTCCGAATTTGAATACGATATTCCATCAACCCTACCAGAATCAAGCAAAGCCATCTTGAACGAACTAAGAAGAGCCGGTGTAGATGTGCATTTAGTATCGAACAAGACCACAGTAAACTTAATGAAGTCAATCAATGACTTGAAATTGTTTGATTACTTTAAATCAATCCAAGGAAGTTGCGATAAGCCGAACGATAAATTCGTATTGACCAGAATTAATGATAAAGGAATAATGTTTGGCGATAATGCCCGTAATGATGGGATGGTTGCTTTGAAGGCTGGGTGGGAGTTTGTTAGGATGGATGAATATTTTTTTCCCTTCAGCAAGGTTAAAGTTAGTGTGTGCACTGCCCTTACAAACGATGAGATAAACAGATTTCAAAACATTTTTGGAGATTAGTATGCAAGTTAGATTAATATCAAAAACAGTAGGGGTTGACGGCCAGTCCCCAGAAGAGATGATTGGATATTGTGCAAGGGTTAGCAACCCTTCAAACCAAGATAACCCCAATGTTGAAAAGTTATTGAAGTTTTGCTTTAAGCATGGACATTTTTCAATTTTCGAAATGGCAGACTATTGTTTCGAAATTAAAACTTCAAGGGCTATTGCAGCACAAATATTACGTCACAGACATTTTAATTATCAGGAATTCTGTATTGCAGGAGATAGTCTTATCTCCACAATAACTACTGGCGGAAACAAGAAACGAATAAGAATAGACGCGCTGTACGAGAAACAATTTGATGCTAGGTTCAATCGGAAGATAAAGGTGTATGATGAGACTACTAAGCAGCACACGTATACAAATCTTGTGGAGGTCTTCAAGACAGGCGTGAAGCCTGTGTTCAGGGTAACGCTAGACAACGGCAAGTCTATAAAAAGCACCAAAGAACACAAGTTCTACAGGCTCGGAGAGTGGGTTGCTTTGGAAGATGTGTCTGTCGGAGATTTCTTAGGAACCAACGGTCTGCCCTTACATCAATCCGCAGACTATTACGCAGCCGCCAAAGATAAGAGGATGTCTCTATCTGAGAAGCTCCGTGGTTTTGAAACTGATGGTTGTTGCAGCTTATGTCCCAGCACTGATCGTTTGCAGCACGACCATATTATTCCTGTTTCTGTCAACCCACTGAAAGCGCAGGATTTGTCTAACATCAGAACGCTTTGCGCCAGCTGCAATGTGAAGGAGTTCGATAGGTTTAGGACAACAATGCATTACAGCCGAGTCGTCTCAATCGATTATGTTGGGGAGGAGGAGACGTACGATTTAGAAGTGTCTCACCTGTCTCACAACTATGTTGCAAACGGAATATCTGTTCACAACAGTCAACGATATTCAGCGGTTCAGAGCTTTGAAAAGTATGAAGCTCGTATGCAAGATGAAAAAAATAAACAAAATAGCTTGACTTGTGAAGATTCTGCTCTATCTATATGGTTTAAGTGGGCACAAAATGAAGTGGTGGCTAAGTCGCAAGAGTTATATAATAAAGCTTTAGAAGCTGGAATAGCTAAGGAGCAAGCAAGATTTTTACTTCCAATGACAGTAGAGACAACAATGTATATGAAGGGGAGCCTTAGATCGTGGATACACTATTTATCTTTGAGGAGAGGGCCTGAAACACAAAAAGAGCATCGGGACATAGCCAACGCTATTTATGATTTACTTCTTGTGGAAGCTCCCAATGTAATGTCTTTGTTACCAGAATACAACTCGATGAGCAGTAACCCATACGATTAAAGGAGGTATACTATATCTAAATATTATAAGTTTCACGTCTTTCAGAGAAACATGCTATTCGGAGAGGTTGTCGTATATCTTAGCTCTTTTAATAGTCTTAAAGAGGCTGAGGTTTATGTATCGAAACAGTCTAAAAAGAATAGGTCTTTATGGGATCGATTGATGTATGAAGAGCCAGATTTACTTATAGAGGAGGGTGTCTATTTGGTTTATAATATTTTCGGTACAAGAATACAGCACCTAGAAAAATATTCTAAATTAAGCGAAGCTAAAAAGCGTGTAAATAAACTAAATAATTCTAATATAGAATTTGGAAAACTTTTTAAAATTATGAGTGCAGGTTAATAGCCGAGGAGGTCACTATGTATACATCTATAATTAAAGATATGGCTAGAAGGTTAGTAAGACTTCAAATAGAAAAAGAAAATGAATCTATTGTAACACCTTACGTCAAAGCAAGAATGAAGCAGTTGATAATGGATTTATCCGTTCCACCGCTTCGAAACAAAACTAATTATATGGATGTGTATGAAGTTGATGTGCGAGGATATAAGCAGGGATCAGGTGGGTTAGACTTAAATATTATCTATGAAGATGTTTTAAGTTTGGATCCAAGAAAAATAAAAGATCAGAAATCTAAGTTCTTACTTGTTCCCGTTTTCGGGTTTACTGAGAGCTTACACTTCATAACTAAAGGTGGAGGATCTTTGTATGATAAATATATTGCCGAGCATCCAGACACAGTAACTATTGGAATAGCAACCGAGGCTAGGTCTGTGTTCTTCATACCAGAAGCCCACGACAAGCCTTTAGATTATATAATAACCGAAAAAAGGATTTTAGAATTATGCTAAGTGAACTACTATCTGTTTTATTAGTAACATTTATGAATCGAGTAAGAGGAGGTTTATTTGGAGACAAAATCCGCAACGTCATTAGCTTCTATGGGACTACTATTAGTAGGATTATGTATGGGTTATCTATCGCTGGCGCTACTTTACTCCTTGGTGGGAGTCTTACACTCGCTGGTGTCCTTGTTTTGACAACATGGCTTGGACATGCGATAGCTCCATTTGCTCCCTTCCAATTTATGGAGAGATCAAATGATATCCTAGTCCTGTCATTGCGTGGATTAATCCTAACTGGAGCCTCTTCCGTTGCAGTTATGGCGCTGCACTCACTAACTGGAGGTTTGGTTCTATTGGCTCTTGGTGCATTAATGGGGCCTGTGTATAAGTTGGCTACACTACTTCCAATTATCCCAGTTTTTAATGACGACCCTAACACAAGAAGTACAAACGACACAGCAGAAGTTTTATTTGGATTGTTAACAGGTTTAGCTATGGTTATGGCTCTTTTGTTATGATTGAACTAAACAGATAAGGAGTATGATATGTTAAAAGATGCTTTAAAATATTTGGATAACAAACGCTTTATTGGAGCCGTCATTCTCCTTGTGGTGATTGTAGTCGCAGAGGCTACACTAACGGTGTACATACCTGTATGGAGAGAGTATTTTTACGATATCTTGCAAAAGATGGAGGCTGAACAATTTCACACAGCGGTAGTATACTTTGTTACTTTAATCGGTAGTTTAGGGGTAGTTCAAGGTATCAAACTTTGGATAAGCCAACTTGTTTCTTTTCAGGCTAGAACAGCAATAAGTAAACTTCTGATATCTAAATGGCACAACAAAGGATCTAAACCAATATTGGGCCATGGTGTGGCCATGACAGAATCTTTAAGCACAGCGACAACTCTGTGGCTTCAAGTTTGGATGGAAGTTGTAATCTCTGCATTAATTTTGGTTGCACTTGTAGCTACTAACCTTCACCAACCTTTAGTTCTTATTGCAGCATCTGGATTTACGGCTATTATGTGTTTAGTTGCTGTTCTCTTTAAGAGACCTTTAGTCAATTCAGATAAAAATCGTCAAATAGCCGAAGGTGAATACAGGGAGGCAATTGCTAGGGTTAAATCGGTTAAAGAGGTTGGTATATTTGCCAGGTTGGCGGATTTAGGTATTGCATACTATAGAGCTGTTCGTATTGTTATGTACTTCACTCTGTTTTCGACTACAAAGAGTGCTTTATCATCTGTGATACCATACTTGTTCATGTCGGGGGCATACTTTTCGGGTGCTATAACTTTAGGGCAATTCATGGCCGTGGTATCAATCTTTGAATTGTTTGTAGTGAATGCAACTATCTTATTGTTAAAATATACTGACTTAATTAAATCAAAAGCCGCATATAATATTGTAAAAGAGTTTCACAAAAAGCTTGACTAATTGATATTTTTATCTATATAGTTAAATATAAACAACACATTAAGGAGACACCTCAATGGCAAGATCTACACAACGAAGCAGTAAGCGCGGAAGAAAAGTGTTACATCAAGGAGGGATAAACGGTGGTATGGATACAGATGATTTAGAACTTTTCGAATCTTACAAGCCAAAAGTTCGTGGAATGGATTCAAAAAAAGAAAAGAATAAAAAGTTATCAAAGCTGACAAAGGAGTCTGGATCAAGAATGGATAATGTAGTAGTAACTCCACAAACACCAAATCAACATAAATTGTGGGAGAATCTACAATCTAAAGTTTTAAATATTGTGTCCGGCCCCGCAGGAAGTGGTAAGACATATCTAACAGCCTATGCTGCTGCAATGGCACTTAGGAATAGAGAAGTTCTTAACATCTTCATCACACGAACAATGGTTACGGTGGGTAAAGATATTGGTCACCTTCCAGGGAATGAGATGGAAAAGATGTTGCCCTACGTAGCACCCATCATGGAATATTTCTCAGAATTCTTTGGCAAAGAAGAAGTTGGAAAGATGTTAAAAGCAGGAGTTATTCGAGTTGTTCCTGTTGGCCTTCTTCGAGGCTACACCTTTAAAGATACATTCGTTATTGTGGATGAGGCACAAAACACCACTCCACATGAGTTTAAAACTATTTTAACCCGTGTTGGAGAAAACTCTCAATTGGTTGTTCTTGGGGATTTAGATCAATCAGACTTACCGCCTAAAGCAGGGAAAAGTGGGCCACATGACTTTATTTTACGGATGAAAGAAGATAGTGAAAATATAGGATTGTCGATGTTAACAGACGATGATGTATTACGATCAGAACTTGTTAAAGAAGTTTTGGCAATTTATAAAAATGAAATTGAAGAGTAGGAGGTTGATATGTGTTGTGGGAGTGGTTGTAATGGTTGCCCATTTATGAGTATGCAAGAACCGGTTAAGGAGGTTAAAATGATTGAAGTTTCTAAAGACGATTATGAAATGTTGGTGATGGCAGCAGCCGAAACGTTGCTGGTTGATGTAATGGACCACCAAAGTATGTTGGATATGGCAATGGCCGGTGAAGTTCCTGGTGTGGAGAACATCACACAAGAGGATGTTGTGGCAGCGGATCAAGAGGTTGCAGACATTATAGAAATGATATCAAAGGGCAGCCTATCAGAGCTTGTGGAGACACTTCGACGGAAGGGCTATTAAACCAGGAGATTAAAGTGAGTTTATTGAAACCCAGAGACTATTATAAGCCCTTTGAATACCCTAAAGCCTATGATTTCTGGTTAACTCAGAATCAATCCTTTTGGCTACATACCGAAATGAATATGGATAAGGATATTGAAGATTGGCGATTTAAGCTTAACGAAGATGAGCGATTGATTATAGGAAACATTCTTAAATCATTCGTTCAATCTGAAGTATTAATCGGTGACTATTGGAGAGCCGTAGCTAGGGTATTTCCTAAGCCTGAAATATCTATGATGGCCTCCACTTTTTCGGCGTTTGAGACTATTCACATAGCTTCTTACGCCTATTTGAATGAGACGTTAGGGTTGATAGACTTTCAATCCTTTCTGCAAGATGAAGTGGCCATGGAGAGACTTGCTCGATTGCAAACACCTCCTGCTCCATTTAAGCCTTCAAGTTTTGATATTTTAAACAATCAAGAGGAAGAGTACTATGAGTGGAGAAAGAAGTTAGCTTTGTCTTTGGCTATCTTTAGCGCCTTCGGTGAAGGTGTAGCCCTTTATTCAGCTTTCGCAGTCTTACTATCTTTCTCTGTACGCGGGCTTATGAAAGGTGTAGGAGAGATTATTGAGTTCTCCAACAGAGATGAAGCTCTCCATGCAAGGGGTGGTATTTGGTTGTTTAAAGAGTTTATTAATGAGAATCAAGATATACAAGATATAAAAAAAGAAATATATGAAGCCGCTCGTATAGCAGTTAAGATTGAAGATAGTTTTATTGATTCAGTGTTTCAAGGTAGGTCTTTGGAGAATTGCAATCCACATGATCTCAAACAGTTTATCAGACAGAGAGCTAACGATCAGTTGGTGGCTTTAGGCCTTAAACAGAACTGGAAGAACATAGATAAAGAAGCTTTGGATAGAATGAGCTGGTTCGGTTATGTGACGGCTGCTGACAACCATGCAGACTTTTTTGCGGGAAGAGTTAGCGAATATAGTAAGACAGATGGATGGGATGAAATGTTTTAATAGAAAGGATATAAGAAATGCATATAATTATTTGGACAGTTCCCGATTGCGCTAAGTGTAAAATGTTAATTAAGACCCTTTCAGCTACTTCTATTTTACAATTAGCGGAGGTTATTATTATCGACTATAATACTAGTCGCAGAGCGGGCAAAACCCGCATAAAGGCTCCTGGTATAGCCACTGTGCACGGTAAAGATGATAAACTGTTAGGTGTTCTAACTGCAGAGACTGATGAGAAAAGTGTTTTGAAGTTTCTTGGGCATTTATTGTAAAAAACTTCATTTAGGGTCTTGACTTATCCATAAAAAATACTATATAGTTGGTATAGTCAACCATACCACTGGAGGTGTACCATGGATAAGATGAGATTTGAAACTTTATTTGTAGAACGCACTACAGAAGAGATAGATGAAATAATATTTCAGCAACGTTTATTATTTGCTGAAAAGTTTGAGGATATGTTAAAGAGGAAAGGTATAGTACATTGATGTATAATTGTTATTTTATGGAGGGCTGCTATGGATAAAGTGCCCTCCTGGATGGGTCCAGAAAGCCTACTCCAATTTAAAAAGTCCGCACTACCTGGAGAAACTCCTCATGATGCCTTTAAGCGTGTAGCCGATGGTGATGAGGAGTTATTTTCATATTTATGGAATGGGTATTTAGGTTTAGCTACTCCTGTTCTGGCTAACTACAAAACAGATCGAGGGTTGCCTATATCATGCTTCTCTTCTGTCGTAGAAGACTCACTGGACGGTATTTTTGATACAGGGCATGAGATAGCCCGTTTAACAAAAGCAGGCGGTGGTACAGCAGCTGACATGTCTGACTTGCGTGGACGAGGTGCTCCTATTCGCGGTTATGGTACTTCTAATGGGATTGTAGCCTGGTGTAAACTTTACGATGTTATTACTGATAAAGTGAGACAAGGAAATGTTCGTAGAGGAGCTTTAGCTTTATATCTTGATGCTAAGCACATTGACGTTGAAGACTTCCTTAGGATACGCCGACCAGAAGGAGATCCTAGGAACCAGTGTTTGGACGTCCATCATGCTTTAAAGTTTGATGACGAATTCATGAATAGGCTGATGGACGGGGATAAAGAAGCACGTAGGTTATGGGGCGAAACGTTGAAGACTCGCTTGGAAACAGGAGAGCCTTACATGTTCTTCACTGATAACGCAAATGCAGATGTGTACTTCCCAGCTAAACCTGATTATAAGGTGAGAGCGAGCAATTTATGTAATGAAATCTATTTACATTCAGATTACGACCACACTTTCGTGTGCTGCTTGTCAAGTTTGAATTTAGCTAAGTATGATGAGTGGAAGCATACAAAAGTTGTGGAGAGAGCCGTACGACTATTAGACGATGTTATGGAAGAGTTTATTCAGAAGGCCTCGAAGCTTCCTGGATTCACCAAAGCCTTAAACTTCGCAATAAAGTCAAGAGCGTTAGGTTTAGGTGTGATGGGTTTTCACACTTTGTTGCAATCTAAAAGACTTCCTTATGGAAGCAAGGAGGCATATAAACTGAACACAGAGATCTTCAAGTTGATAAAGGAGCGGGCTTATGATGAATCAAGAGTTCTTGGTGAAGAGAGAGGTGTTCCCGAGTGGGTTGAAGGTTTAGGTCGAAGAAACAGTCACCTTATTGCAATTGCACCAACATACAGTAATTCAATTGTATCAGGGTTTGTTAGTGAGGGAATAAACCTAATTCCAGCTAATGCATATTTACATAGATCTTCTCAAGGCTCTTTTATTGTTCGAAACAAGGAGTTAGATTCCTTAGGATTACTATCGGAAGATGATTGGAAGTCTGTGGTTGCCGCTAGGGGTAGTGTACAACATCTTAACTTAGATCCACATATTAAACAAGTATTCTTGACAGCAAGAGAGATAAATCAGTTGGACCACATTAACATGGCCGGTGTGAGACAACCGTATATCGATCAAGGTCAATCTTTGAATATATTCTGCAATTTCGATGTTCCAAAAGCTGTATTTAATAATTGGCATATTACGGCTTGGAAACTTGGACTTAAAGGATTATATTATGTTAGGGCATCCGCGGCCACAAAAGGGGATGTAGTTAACTACTCTTCAGATTGTGCAGCTTGTGAGGGTTAATTTATATAACTAATAAAGGATAGGTATAGTGGGTGTAAACACCTTCTATACGAAAGAGGGAGGAAAGATTATGTTTACTATACCTAATATGTTAATGAAAAATATACAAGATAAGTTAATTAATCACATTAAGGGTAGACTTAAAGAGAGTGCAGAGTCTAGCGACACTTTTGATTGCTTTCGATATTATACTGTAAAAGGCGACGGATTACTTTATTATAGTGAGTATGTCCCTAAATTTTTATTAAATGGGAATAATCCTGGAGATCCTATAATTTTAGATGGGATTCACATTAGTGTTAATGATATTGAAAAGGTGGGCTCCCCTGTTATTAGAGCATAGAAAAAAGTTTTAACATTGTGGGAGATGTTCTATGGAACTAACAATTATTCAGTGGGCTTCGGCCATAATAGGTATAACATCATGCTTTTTACTAACCGTCGTGCCAGAAAAGGTTTTGTTGAGTATGTTTTTAAGTGTTATAAGCTGTTCATTGGTTGCACTATATTCGATCCTAACAGGGTCTTATGCAATATTTTTATCACAGGCCATTTACGCAATTTTGTATGCATACGGCCTATTCAATTGGAAAAACAAAAAAGTTAAATAAAGGAGAAAGACTATGGAAGAATTCGTACCCATTCACAAGCATCTGATTCTAAAAGGTAAATTAAAGGACGCCATCAGTGAGCCTGAATTGGCAAAACAGTTATTATACCGACTGGTTCAGCATATTGGAATGGTTCCGGTAACAGACCCTCAAGCTGTTTATATTTATGAGACGGGTAATGAGGGATTAACAGGAAGCATCAACCTTGCAACATCCCACATTGCTTTTCACATTTGGGACCTAAAAGAACTTTTTATGGCGGATGTATATAGTTGCAAAGACTTCGACCATAACGAAGTTATCAAATTCTTTGGTGAGAACTTTGGAAGTTTGGTTGAGGTGGATGCTATACTAATTGACAGAGAAACTGGCGAAATAACTAAGCTTTAGTAATCTAAATTTGGAGGATTTAACTATGATCATAAAATATAAAAAGCTCGATAAAAATGCAGTGATGTTCAAAAAGCAGACAGATGGATCCACCGGCTTTGACATAACTACACCTGAAACAGTCACAATTGCCCCTGGTGAGCTTGTAGCGGTACCTACCGGCATTGCACTTGATCTCACAGGACTTCCTAGTGGTGTAGAGCTTCAAATTAGACCTAGGTCGGGCCTTTCTAGTAAAGGTATAATCATGTTGAATGCTCCTGGAACTATCGACAGGGACTACACTGGAGAAATTAAAGTTCTTATGACAAACCTAACGAAAGAGGTATACACTATTGAGGCTGGGTCTAGAGTGGCTCAAGCAGTCTTTGCAATGTATGTTCCATATTTAACAGCTTTCCCTGTGGAAGAACTTTCGAAAACAGAGAGAGGTGCTGGTGGCTTTGGAAGCACAGGTGTATAACTATGAGCAATGGTAAAGTAATATTTATTAACCCAGGGACCGCAATAGTGGTTCACAATGTGGCCTCTATCGAAATGATACCTGGTGGTGAGTGTATTGTATTTATGGTAAACGGCAAGGCTTATTCTGCAACAAAAGATCAAGCATCTGAAATACTTCATACACTGTTGGATAATGAGCATGAGGACTACAATTGATACTTAGGGAAATACGAGAAAAGATAAAATCTGGAGATTTAAAAAATACTCAACAGGTTGTAGATCTATACCATTCCTTAATTGGAAATGTGTCTAATTCAGGATGGGCCTTAACAGCAAATGATGGTGTGGCCCACCGTCAAGATTTTATAGAATTTAAAAAAGGGAATGTTATTAAGTTCGATTCCTGGTATATTGACCCTGATACCGGTCTTTGGCTTGATGGGGCTATAACTGTTGAATTCGGGTCTGATAATCACGACACGATGATCACTGCTACAAAACGATATCTTATTGAGGGAATCAAAGCTGCTAAGGTTGGAAACTCTATTGGAGATATAGGAAGAGCTGTTGAGGCCATCGAAGCAGAGCATCACAACCTAAAGATCATACGGTGCTTATCGGGCCATGGAATCGGGGAAGCGATTCATAAGTTTCCTAGGGTTTATAATTATGCAGATGGCCCTGATGCAGAGGTTTCCATAAGCGAAGGTATGCGGTTGGCAATTGAGCCACTGTGTATGCAGGATGGCGCAGAGTTTCTTGACGATACCTGGTCCGTATCACAAGGTGTAGCTACTCACTATGAGGCAACCATTCAAATAATAAATGGAAAACCGGTAGTTTTGTATGGAGATGTGCTACAATCAGAAATAGACGACTAAATATATTAGGGAGGACACACTATGTTTGAGGATGTTGAAGATAAGATTTTTGCTATGATAGATTTGGAGCATGAGCGCCACCAAAAGAATCTTGAGATGATAGCCTCGGAGAACTATGTATCCCCCGCGGTAATGAAGGCCCAAGGATCCATCCTAACCAACAAATATGCTGAAGGTTATCCTAAAAAAAGATTCTATCATGGGTGTGAAGTTGTTGATCAAGTTGAAGAGCTGGCAATAGATAGGGCTAAACAGTTGTTTAATTGCCTATATGTCAACGTACAGCCCCATTCTGGATCCCAAGCTAACCAGAGTGTCTTGTTAGCATTACTAAAGCCTGGTGACACAATTATGGGCCTAGATTTAAGTGCTGGGGGACACCTAACACACGGATCAAAAGCTAACCTTTCAGGAAAGTGGTTCAATGTGGTTAGTTATGGGGTTGATCCTATAACACATCAGATGGATTATGGGCACATTGCAGCTTTGGTAAAAAGCCATAAACCAAAACTCATAATTGCAGGAGGTTCAGCCTACCCACGGGCTATCGACTTTAAGCAGATGAGAGAGATAGCTGATTTAGTGGGTGCATACTTGATGGTGGATATGGCGCACTTTGCAGGGTTAGTTGCAGGAAAGGTTCATGAAAATCCAATACCCCATGCTCATGTGGTGACATCCACTACACATAAGACCTTAAGAGGCCCTAGGGGTGGAATAATATTAACGAATGATAGTGAAATAGCCAAGAAGATAAATTCCGCTGTATTCCCCGGGCTTCAAGGCGGACCGCTTATGCATGTTATTGCGGCTAAAGCTGTAGCGTTTGGAGAGGCTTTGCAGCCATCATTCCGAAAGTATGCGCAAGACGTCATTGACAATGCTCAAGTCCTTGCAAAGACACTAAAGCGCAGAGGCTTGACCCTAGTTAGTGGGGGCACCGATACACACATGGTGCTTGTGGATCTTAGACCTAACAAACTAACAGGCTTGGAAGTGGCCGATGCGTTAGCCCACATTGGAATTATTTGCAACAAGAATGGAATCCCTTTCGATACAACAAGCCCATTAATAACATCAGGAATTAGATTAGGAGTGGCCGCCGGAACTACAAGAATGCTCACGGCTAAAGAGTTTAACACTATAGGAAATTGTATAGCTGATGTTATAAAAGATATATACGTAGGGGAGGTCTCATACCACGTTTTAGAAAGAAATAGAAAAATAATACTTGACATTTTAGAAAATCACCCTATATACTAAGTATATAATATTAAATAGGCATATAGATGATGGTATTTGATTTAAACTTATATAAAATATATACAAGAGAGTGGAATAGGGCCCTGGTAAAATATAAAATACCATCCGAATCTGTTTACGACGCCTCTTTACATATATTCGAATTAACATGTGCAAGATATGATGAGAATAAAGCCGGCTTTAGAACATTCAGTAGGATGGTTATCGAATCTTATATGCTTTCCTATTTAGCGAAATTTGCGGTTGGAGTTAGAAACTCTCAGTCCAATACAGCTTTAGGGTATCACACCTATTTTGGGGAAGATAATGATGAGAATTTTGTAGATTTTGAAGAATCATTATTAGAGAGGGACCTTCTTGAATATCTAATAACAGGATCTAATTTAACACAATCTCAACAGCACCTCCTACTTGTAATGCTTCGTGAGGACTTAAAATGTGGAGAATACCGAGAGAAGTATGAACCTAACTCAACCCTTCAAAGCATAATAATGCGAAGGCGCCACGCTATAAACAAGATTAAGAAGACAATCGAAGAAGGGGAAGATACGGTATTATGAGTATTGAATATGAGATATTATTGTGGGTAGTTGCTACAATAATGATGGTAACTTTCATTATTAGTTTGGACGAATAATGAAACAAGTTTATTCACTAAAAGGAGCTTGTGCATGATTATAGAATCTTTACAGTACTTTGGAACATCTTTAGGGATGCTTGGCATGGGACTATTGACTTTAGCTCCTAATAGTGCAAAGTTAGCCCTTGTAGTATTAACGGTAGCGACAATTTCTATGATGGTATATGGATTTTCCACTAGACAGTGGAGCATCGGAGTATCGCAAACAATATACACCATAATGAACATAGGTGGTCTTGTTAAAAGGAGGGTACCCAATGAGAAATCTTAGTTGGAGAATTAAGTATGCAAAAGCAAAGAAGACAAAAGTTTTAGCCGTACTTGTGAGTGAGAGTGGTAGACAATACTTCGGGGTTAATGTTGAATCTAGTTGCCACTCTTTATCGATATGTGCAGAGCGGGCCGCTGTATTTTCAGCTGTGACTAATGAGGGCCCTGATATGAAGATTGTATCTCTTGATGTTTATGCAGAGAGGCGTGGAGATCCTATAGAAATACTTCCTTGTGGTGGTTGTAGGCAGGTTATAGGGGAGTTTAGTACCGAAAAGCCTAAACTGATGGGAAAGCCAATGGAATATTGGATGCCGAATCCATATAAATAAATTAAAAAAGACTTGACTTATTACAAAATAAAACTATATATTATATTGTAAACAACCAAAGGATTGTATATATATATATACTATGAAAACAAAATTGCTTATATCTGGTGTGGTGCTGTCGGTAGCATTAAATGCAGCAACAGTAGGTCTATTTCTTGTTACAGCAGACAGTTCAGAGACTTTAGCTCAAATAGCTGTAGAACATAAGAATAACACCGCAATAAAAACCGAATCGGTATTACGGATGGCTAATGATTTGCAGATGAGTAGCATCTCAGATCGTGTCACTTTAACAGTAATAGATGAAGTAGAGAAAAAATTAAAAAATAATACTTGACTTATTAAAATAAAAAACTATATTATATTTTGTAAATAATTTAACCTCTAACATTAAGGAGTGCGTGTCATGGAAACCTCAATCGAATATGACTTAGACTTCAATGAAACTTTAGACAAGCGTCAAGCTGAGATCCAAGCTATGATTTTGAATGGATGTATGAGCTAAGAAAGGAGGTAGACCCGGAGTGGTTCACGGGCACAGCAGCAAACCATAACCAAAGGAATAGTCCGGAGGTTATTTTTGGAGATTATTACGGAAGATATTAAAGAACCATGGAAATATAGGCACGGATATTGGAATGATGGCCCTTCTATAACCTATAAATCCTGGGATAATATGAAGCAAAGATGTCTAAACCCTAATGCTATAAATTATTGTAGGTATGGGGGAAAAGGCGTTACAGTCGATGAGCGCTGGCTAGTCTTTGCTTCGTTTTTAGAAGATATGGGCGAGCGGCCAGGCAAGGAATTTGTCCTGGATAGGATAGACCCACAGCATGGATACACGAAAGATAATTGCCAATGGATAACAAAAAAAAAAGAAAACGCTCTGAAAGCAGTGCAAGAGCGCGTCGCTCGAAAAGGTGACCAGCTTAGCCGAGCTGGATAAATATAGGCTTACTCATTGTTTACTGTTTTTATGATACGAATACAAAGCCTTAAAACACAAAAACCCCTAAGGAGTAATTCCCTAGGGGTATTTTTATACATATAGTTGTTTCACGTGAAACATTCTGTTAATGAAACATTCTGTTAATGAAACA
>ERZ869921.465-NODE-465-length-25359-cov-6.350617_pt1 | contig 25359 bp, 19 predicted proteins | sample MGYA00579310_ERZ869921 | MGnify/ENA primary metagenome ERZ869921 (study PRJEB32216, sample SAMN09231816) | wastewater metagenome | place: USA: Maryland | collected 2016-06-21 | study: EMG produced TPA metagenomics assembly of the PRJNA472060 data set (Reclaimed... | reverse complement strand
CACGACTGACCGTCGAGGCGCTGCCGGCGAGATTGCGAATGACAGCAAAGTTCGTCGTCACCGTTTGGGTGCCACCTGTCACGGTGAAATCCAGAATGCGTTCGTCGCCGCTGGAACCGGCAGAGGCGAGTGTGAGGTTTTTGGTCGCGCTGATTGTCTCGGTCCGCGTGATGCCGTCGTGCCCAAGCGTGATCGCGTCGGAGGCAAGGGCGGCGTAGGTGGTGAGGGGCTGCACCGTGACGGCGCCGGTCTGGCCGTTGACGGAGGTGACGGCCCCGCCGCCTCCGCCACTCCCCGCCACAATCCAACTATGCGGCGGTCTCCCGGTCCCCGTATAAATATACAGGTCCGTCCCATCGCTGGCAAAATCCCCAGGCTTACCCGGAGAAGTCAGCGTAGCCGGCACCGGCATCCACCGGAATTGCTCCGAGATAGGCTTGTTTGAGGAGGACGTAGAAACAACCTGGCCCATGAGCCCGCTCGGAATGAGCAGGCTGAAGGCCAGACAGATCCACGCCATAAGGATTAGGCGACGGGGTTTCATTGAGGACAAAGATTAGACGGTGATGCTGGTCACGTTGCTGGAATTTTTGAGGAGCCACTTGGTCCCGCGGGCAACGAAGGTCAGGGACGAACCCTTGAAGGCGGTCATCGTCACCGTGAGATTTGCGCCGGTCGTACCGTCGAGGAGCGTTGAGCCCGTGAAGGTGATGACGTGCGCGTAGTCAGTGTTCGAGATGATCGTCAGTTCGTCGCCGTCCTGACTGGAAGGAGCGGCCACCGTCATGGCAGCGGCGGAGGTCTTTTCGATGACGTGGTAGCCGGGCGTCAGGGCAATGGCGCCGTTAGCCGTATAGACGGAAAGGGGCTTGCGCAGGGCTGGGGCGTTGTCGGCAACGAGGGCGCCGGCCGCATTGAAGCGGATAATGCCATTGGCCAGCTTCGGCAGGTAGCGGAGGGCATCGAACTTCTTCGATACGAACTTGAAGAGGACGGAGCCGGGAGTGGAACGCTTGGAGAGAACGGTAGTGGACATGATGATTTAGTGTTGAGATTTGGGATTCAGGACGCGCCGAGGATGCCAGATGGGTATAGTTCAGGGCGGTTGCATTTACGTCTTCTTGCTCCGGTCGAGCGTGTCGGCTGCGCTTCTTGCCTGAGCAATCATGCTCTCCAGCATCTTTTCGGGCGCGTGTGCGTCGGTGAGGAGCTTCCGGGCTGCCCTGAGCGTCCTGCAATCCTCGTCGCTCGTCTTCAGGTCCCATATCTTTTCATCAATCTGGGTCTCCAGAATCTTGGCGAATCGTTCGCAGTAAACAGACCAGCCGGGATTTACCCGGAGAGAGGAAAGCGCAAGCTCGCGGCTGCGCGGATGTTCATTGATGGGATTTTCAGCCATTGGCGGCAGTAGGGAAGGGGACTACCGCGCCATTCTCAGGACCGCCGGCAGGAGCGGCAGCGGGCGCTGCGGCCGGATCTTCCGGGGGAACCTGATTGTTCTCAGCCGGCGCGGCGGGGTTTTGCGGCGGCGGAGTCGTTGAAGCTGGGGCCATGACGGTTTGCCCGGTCATCGGGTCGATCACCGGCATCATGGGAACAGGCAAAAGCTGTTCCACGTCGTCATGTCCGAGCAGATACAGGATTTGCTTCATCACTGGGCGGACAATCGCCTGTACCTGCGGCGGGTAGGTCACATACTGGGTGATGGTTTGCAGGGTGAGCTGCTGTTCCTGTAGCTTCTGGGTGCTGTTGTCCTTCGTGATGTTCAGCTTGGCGTTCACGAGGAAGTCCCGAACGGAGTCCTCGGTGATGAATCCCATCTGCTGAACGTCGCCCTCAAGGTAGGTGTAAACCTCCTCCGGGTTCATCGTGGCCAGAACGATTTGAACCAGCTTCGTGAAATGATCCTCCAGCCCGTAGGCCATGCGCCGGGTCCAGCGCCGGGACAGCTTTGAAGCCTCCTTCAGGGACGCCTCTTGTCCGCCAAGGGTGGTGTTCTGGGGCACATCCGAGTAGTCGCCGCGGGCAATGTTCGAGATACCAAGCCAGAAATACAGGAATTCGATGGCCTTGGCCACGAGGTCTTGCGTGTCGAGATCCGCATTTGGGATGACAAACGCCTGTAGCCAGTCCTGCACCGACTTGTTGCTCTCCAGAGTGAACACGTCGCCCGGCTTGAGTTCCTTGTACGGGCGCTTCTCCTGAATGGCCTCCGGGTTCTCCGCAATGATCGGGTTGGCGTTCATGGAGTTCCGGTACGAGTGGCGGTTCCACTGCTTGTCAACGTACTCCTGAAACTGCTCCACCATCTCCGGCATGGACGGTCCCCACCAGTAATTCTTGTGCTTCGAGACGGCGATTGCGCTGTAGGGGTGGCGACCGTGCGGGGTGATCTTCTTCTGAAACTCGTAGTCGATGAGCGTCTTGGTCTTGCGCTCGTACCAAGCGACGATGCGTTGCGGGGTGCCCCAATCGAGTACGTCGCGATCGAGCCAGATTTCAGCAATGCCAAAGCTCGGGTTGTCGAGGTCGAACGCCTGGGCATCCTTCGCCAGCTTTTGCCGTTCATCCTTGGTCTTGCGTGACCCGCTGGCGCCACCGATGACGAGAGTACGGAAATTCTCCCATTTCATCCAAGGGCGGTCGATGAAGCGGTCCCTGATCCAGTGCTTGGGCTTGTCGTAGAACTCAACGATCACATCCGAGTCATTCAGGGACCGGACCGAATTTCTGGCATAGAAGCAGTCGCTATCCACCTCAACCGACTTCGGGCCGGAATAGTTCACATCCTTGAACCGGATGGGCTTCTTGCTCGGCGCGTAGTAATACTTCTCTTGGTCGAGAACGAGGGTGGGGTCCTTCTCCAATACCTGGACGGACTGCTGCGTCAGCGGGTCAACCACGTCCATGAACTTGTCCACACCCTCAATGACGTAGCCATGATCGAGGATGATGACCGGCTGCTCGTCGGCCTTGGAGTGAAGGACACTGACATTGCTTTCCTCCCACTCGTCAATGTCCTCGCTGTAGATGGCCTTGAGGATCAGGGCGCGATGACGGAAAGCACTATGGTTGGCGTCGAGCAGGGATTCGCGAACCTTGGCCTGCTTGAAAAGCTTGTACTGGCTGAAGCGATCGAGCCCGCGAACAAGCTCCTGATCGGCCGGACCCTCGGGGCCAAAGTTGACCATGGGGCTCCGGCCGTAAATCTCCTCCTCCGTGCGGGATGAAAAGTGGTCAACGACCGTGCTGGTGATCGGAACGCTGAAATTCGACTCGGCGTAAATGGTGTCAGGTTGGGCGCGGGCCGCACGGCTGTTCTCGTAAGCCTCATCGCTGCGCTTGTCCGCCTGAATACGCCCCTTGTTGTCCTGTTCGAGTTCAGGAAGGGTTTTTTCGATGTAGGTGACTAGCTTGGCTTCCTGCTCCTTCGTCAGGCTGAGATTCCGCTGATTCGGCATAGTCGCCATGTTGCCCTAGTCATAGGGCGGGCTGGCGGTTGCATTTACCTACTTGAATGGGTTATAGATCGGTCCGGACCTGCCGGGAGCCCGGGTCACGGTCTGCTTGGCCAGACGGTTCTTCTGCTCTGCCAGGCGGGCCAACTCTTCGCGCCGGGCCTCTGGGGACATCCCGCGGGGGTTGGCGTAAATATCGCGCTCCCGGCTCCGGATGGCGCTCAGGGCCTTGGCTGTTGACTTCAGGACAGGCTCATAGGCCATTTGGCTGCGGTTCTCCTGTGTGACCTTGGCGGCTTCCTGTAGGTCCCCGCTTTCACGGAGGGCCTTTACCTTGGCCATGATCTCAGTGACATCCTGATTTAGGTTGTAGAACTCGGAGACGTACTTGCTGTCCCGAAGGTCGCCCTCTGGGATGAATCGCTTGGCCAACCAGTAATCGCCGGCCTTGTTCGCTGGCCTCTCCGGGTAGCCTGCCACTGGCCGAACAATCGCGTCTGCAACGTCCATGGCGTACATGCCAAGGGTGCCAGTGTATCCACGGATAAGGAAGTCCAGCGTCTTGGGCGAGCGCAGCCATTCCGGGGCATTGTCCGGCGCCGCCTGGGCTATTTCACGGGCGAGGGCGCTGGTGAAGTTGTTGTACTGCTGTTCAGGGCTCTTGTACTCGTCGCCTTGGCTGATGATCTTCCCGCCGGTCAGCAGGTTCCTGTTCATCGCCCGTTCTGCCAGCGGCTTGAATGCCTGCGGAATAGGATTCATGGCGAACGTGTCGCCAATCATGGAAAGGATTCTCTTTTTCAGAATGTTCCCGTCGCCGTCCTTGGCTACAAACTGGAACATGCGCTCCGGCATGGTAGAGAAGATTTGCCCGACCTCGAATGGCTTAGGAATGCGGATATGCCGGCCGGCAATCCAAAGGTGGTAGTACATATCCCGGTCCCAGTCGGGCAGGTCCCAATAGCGGTCGTCGTCCCAGTTGGAAGCGAGCAGCGCAAGGGTGGCACCGATAATCATGGCGCCATGAGTGGCAACCCGCTTGGGGTCGTTCATCAGGCCGCGGCCGAGACGGTAGAGCCCCTGAATACGGGCGTTCATAAATGGCACCGTGTCCAAGAAGAAGGCGAGGGCCTTGCTGTCACCGCGGAGCCCAAAGTCCATGATGTCGAGGGCTTGGAAAGCGGCTTCTGCCGGGCTGGCTCCTCTTTTGGTCGCGCTTTCTGCAATGGCGATGCGGTTGGCGTTTTCCGATGCGCGGCCGATGTCCTTGTAGAGGCGGGCCAGCTTCATCGGACTGTCGATGATGGAAGCCATGAATCCGTCTCGTTCCTCGCGGGTCATGCGCAGGAAAGCCCGGCGGACCTCGCTTTCCTTCATGTTGTTGTAGTGCCCGGTTCCGCCACCGTTGACCATGATGCTGAGTTTGATTGGGTCATTCTTCAGCGACTTGGCAAAACCACGCATTGAGTCCCAGCCGGGTTTGATCGGGCTGTCAGAAATCACCCAGGCGGAGAAGGAGTCTCGGATGGTGTTCGCGGCCATGAAAGCCGGGTCCAGCGTCACGAGAGAGGTCAGCGCCTTCTTTGGCGCCATGAGCATACGCATCCACCAGCTATGGCGGTCCGGACCGAGGGCGAGGATGGAGCGAAGGAGCGGCTTGTCCTTCACCCGGAAATAGACCGGCTTTCCTTGGTGCATCACCGAAACGATGTCATTTCCCTCCGGGGCACGCATACGCCAGAAGGTGACAACCTCCTCCAGTTCAGGCTTAGATAAGGCCGATGTATCCACACCGGCCTTTTCGAGGGCGTCAACGGTCTCCTCATAGCTGGTTTTGAACGGGACTGCCTTGTACGGGATCTTCACCAGCAAATCCGTATTTTCCTCTGTCATGTCGGTAATTCGCTGCATGGCGATGTTCTTGAACGACGCATCTACCATCTGCTCGATGTTCCGGAAGATGTTTTCGAGGATGGCAACCTGCTGGGGACCGCCTTTGAGCTTTCGGATGCCGGCAGTCTGGCCAGAGAAGCCGCGGCGCTGGTTCGGACCCTTGATGCCCTTCGGGTTGTCGAGGGCGTCAACAATGCGGTAGAACGGAACGTAATCGCTGCGCTCCCATAGGGCTCGCTTGGCCGGGTCAATGAGTCCGGCCTTGGTTGCGAAGTCCAAGACCGACTTCTGGAAGGCAACGTAGTCCTGCCGGACCTGCTCAAACTCTGGGTAATCCTTGCCGAGTTCGAGGAGGGTGTTGATTTCCCTTTGGGCGCGGGCCTTGTCCCACTCCCATTCACCAGTCTGCTCGTTGAACTGCTTGCCGAAGTTCTTTTCCTTGCCTTCAGCGAGAAGGCGATTGGCGCGGAAGGCTGCAATGTATCCCTCCCAGAGGCGGAGTTTGCCACCTTCAACGACCGGCTTCAGTATGTCCACGAGGCCCTTGGTGTCGTTCACCATTTCGATTGATCCATTGCGGTAGGTGAATTGGCCATGCTTCAGGAGATATTCCATGACGCCGGCAAGGTTGCTCGTCAGTCGGCTCCACTTGTACGGTGATATTGAAGCATCGATGTCATTCGTCCCATAGGTGGCTTTTTCTGCGCGTTTGATGGCAACTAGACGATCGAGGATCTTTTGCTGTACCTCGCGCTGGATGTAGTCGCCCAGGCTGGCAAGGGCGTCAGTGATCCTTTGACTGAACGTGCGCTTATCCTCAAGGGTGCTAGTGACCTTGTTGATGATCTTTTCCTGTTCGTCGGTGCCTTGGACTGCGGGGGTGCCAAACAGACTCCCCTGAGCATCATCCTGCTTTTTCTTCGCCTCGGCGGAGGCTTCCTTCTCATCGGTGATGCCCTCAAAATCTTGTGCCTCGCCGCCGGACAGCGTGAACTCCTCGGCCGCTAATCCGCTATCAAACATGTCGGTTGTCTGATCCTTTTTCTTTTTTGAGGACGGAGTACCTAGAAGCCCGTCGCCTTTCCATTCATCAAGAAAAGCGTTCCGCGCCTCTTCGTTCTCGAAGTGAAACCCCGGGATAGCTCCAGCTCCCTTAAAGCTGGAATAGTGTCCTCCATGGCGAACTGCCATGCGCTTTGCATTCGCGTAGGTGTCGCTACCAAGATAGCGGGCCGGGCGGGCGACATATACAGATGCCCCGGTCTTTGTGTGCTTGAACTCCTCTGAGCTGAAGTCTGAAATCTGGCCAGGTGTTTGCGCCGTTTGAGAAACCGGCAAAACGACATCACGGCCACCTTGCAGGGGATTGGATTGTGGAGGAACAACGATATCTTTTCCGTATGCCCCTTTTCTAACCTGCCATCCTTCAGGAACGGCCATTCCCGAACGATCAAGCAAGTGCTTGTTGAATGGTTTGTTTCCAGCGATATATTTGGCCGCAAGTTGTGCCTGAGTGATCCATCCCCCGGGAAGAGCTTGACCGGGAATTGCATAGTATGAGTACGCCTTTGGTTCAGACGGGTTGTAGGCGACATCCAAAGCGTGAAGGTCGGCAGCTTGACCAAGGAAGTCCACAAGCTCCTTGAGCCCAGCCTTGTTTTTGAATGCCTTCTTTACTTGGTTCTGAATACTCGCAGCGCGAATCCATGGAAATGCCTCGATTGCATCGAATACCATTCCGGCGCGTTGCGTTTCAATTCCATTGGCACCGGCAGCGTCCACATAAGTCTTTAGTGCTGCATCTGCGGCCATAGCCAGACCGGAACCAGTGTTGGCGTTGGTCGGGCGCTTCCTTTCAGGAACGCTCAAATTTTCAATTCGGTTGAAAAGCTCATCGACCGTATCGGCCTCGATGTCGATTCGGCTCTGGGTCTGACCGGAAGTGCGCAGGTCGTCGTTGTCGATACGGTCTATAACGACAATGCGGGTCTTTACTTCGGTCCCGGCCCGCTCGAAAGTTACGCGAGGAAGCCCGAACTCGGCTACCTTCACAAACTGCTTGCCGGCGTCCTCGTACCACTTGTTAAACTTGGCGTCGGCTGACGGGCCTTCAGGGATAATTGCGATGACGCGACCTCCATTCTTCAACTGCTTCACTGCCTTTTCGAGATGATCAATAGCGGTTCTGCCAGCAGTACCATAAGGCGGATTCATCGCAACGCCGTCGAATTTGTTAACGATGTTGAAGTCTTCAAACCGCTCAACGTGCGTCGTGCCCTTCACGATCTTGATTCGTAGTTCATTGGCGAGATCCATGGACGGCTCGACAAAGTGATTTGTCGTGAAATTCGGGAAGAATCGCGCAACAGCACCATGGCCGGCGCTCGGCTCAAGCAGATGCTCGTCCGACTTAGCTCCCAACCATTCCACCATCTTATAGCCCAGAGGTTCCGGCGTCGGTAAATAGTCAATGCCCTCGGCGCTCTTGGTCTTACTGGTCTTCCTCTGCCTGGAAAAATAGTAGGATTTTGCCTGGTCGAAGAACGACATGACGCTGGCCCGGCGGTCGGCTTCTTTTCCACCCTTTCCTTGGTTCAGGCTTGGCGCGTCACTAATGGGATTCAGGTATCCCTGCTTAAACGAGTTTTCGAGCGCACGAGCAGAACCACCAAGCGCAAGGTTTTCCGCCGTGCGGACGCGCTGGTTAATCTTACTGCCGTAGGCATATTTCTCGGCGTTTGTGTGCAGGACAATGTATTCATGGGCAGTGTTGCTGGCCTGGCCGATCCGATAGCCGCGGCCCTCCTCCTGGGTGGCATCAGTCGGACGAATAGGCAGCTCATAGTGGACACCAACGCGCATGTGCTTGCCTGTCGTGTCGTGCAGGGAAACGCCTTCCTTGATGCTCTGGGTCTGTCCGACGATTATTTTAACCGGCGAATTGTCGTCGTTGAAGTCTCGGACGGCCTTCGATCTGTTCTTTCCGCTGACTGTGCCATTGTAGAAGGCAACCGCATCCCCGAACTCACGCTCAAGGAGGGTGAGCGGGTTGGCCATAGCGCCGAACTCCATGGAAACGAGTTCAGGATAACGCTCCTCAAATTCCTTTACTTCATCCAAACCATCTTGGTTCAGGGCGAACTCACTCAGTCCGCGGAATGGGTGCGACGGCATGGCGTTGACGTAGCTGTGAAACACGATGACCTTCCGGCCAAGTGCGATGTGCTGGCGAAGGCGCTCGATACTCTGGGTTGCCTTGATGCTTTCCAACAACTGCTGGACGACATGGTATCGGAATCGGCCCTTGGCGATTTGCCCCATGTACTGCCAGTCATTTTGCTCGCGGTCGATCCAGCCAAGGAGAACACCCATGCCACGGTCTAGTTCCGCGCCGAGGCCGGCATTCACAAGGACAAACTCGCGGGAATAATCATAGGGAACGTCAATCGCCCTGCCACTCATTGCGCCGGTCTTCATTAGCCGGTCGGTAAACGCACGCTCCATCAGGTCAATGTCCACGCCGCTTTCTGGCTGGGTGAGCTTATTGTAGCGCATCCGGTAGCCGAAATTCTCAACGAGAAATTTGTCGAAGCCTTCAGGTGTGTTATAGTTCTGCGCGTTCAACCGTGCATCAGACGACTTGAACAGGTAGCCATCAGCATATTTCAATGTTTTGTGGTAGGCAAACGGGGTGGCAGACAGGAATACGGTCTTAGTCAGGTCTTTTAGTCGCTTGGCTTCGGTAGCAATCTCAGAAAGCAGTGAATCCCGCTTTTCATTCCATGCGTTCATCTGCTCCTCGTAAGCCTGAAGTTCCTGCTGGATGTCCTCGCCACGCGGACGGACTGGCCTCGGTCCGACAATGCGTTGCTCTACCTTGTCCTGTAGTCGCTCCGGATGATTGGTTACGAAACGATGTCCCTCGAATCCGGCTGTTCCTTCACCTTGCTCATTCTCCATGAGCTTGTGCGACTCATCGTAAACGATCAGGTCAAAATCACGATTCCGCAGCTTATCATTCATGCGGAAATTTGCGTAGGTGGTAGCAACTACTCCGCTCCCGGCGGTGTTGGTATCTTCTAGGATGCCAATTTTTACGCCCACCTTGGGGCCGTCTTTGTTCGCCCAATCATTCGCTTTTTCCGCGCTTGGTACTAGGATAAGCACGTTGTCCTTACCTTGGCGCACAAAACGCTTGATTATTCCGAGTCCAGTATAGGTCTTGCCGGTGCCGGTGCCGTTCGTGAATAGGATTCCGCGCTTCGGGTCCTCATTTGTCGGCTGTTCGATGAACAGACGGCGCTCGGCTTTCAGAACATCGTCGCGCTGCTCGGGAAGCAAAACAGGCAGAGTGACGTCAATATTGGCGGCATCGCCAATGATTATTTCTATGCCGTCCGCTGCTCGCTGGTCACGGACTCGCCCTGCAAGGCTTTTTTCGCGGATTCTAGCCACCACGTCTTTGCTTGGCCTGTCCGCAGCAACCGCTCCAACTCCTGTGTCTGCGTGGGCGATAGCGAGAGTTCCTTGTTCGCCAAGTCCGCCGCCTCCTTCGAGTTGTTCACTTCCGGCAGTGCTTGTCGCAGGCCCGATCGCTCCGGGTTTGAATTCAGGTAGCGGCTGATCGCTGTCCTCTCCTCGTAAATCGGTGTCACCAGTTGCAGGGCTGAGTTCAGTCCGCCCCGGTACTCCGGTTTTGCCCACGTCTCGCCCAGACGATCCATCTCGGATGGGCTCATTGCGAACGACAGCTTGCCCGCCTCGGTCGCCAGGGTTTGCTCCTTGGCGATCTCGTTCCAGATTTGTGTCGGGACGTGGTTCATTTCTGTTTTCCTTAGTAGGCCCAAATTCGGAAGATTGCGAGTAGAAACCATGCCAGTCGGATACACTGCCGCTCTCATCGGTTTCGGTAGCCGCACTGAGGATCTTGAATAGCGACTCAGAGAACGGCTTGGCCTTGGGCGAGACTTCGGCAATAAACTCGGCCAGATCCTTGCGGCTCCTGATTGCCGGGAAATCGCGGACAATCTTGCCAATAAGGGCGTTCGCCTGGTCAGTTCGTTCGCCAAAACGGCGATTATATTCACTTAGGGTGGGAACGGCAGGCGTTCCGAAAAGATTTTCCAAGTCTTTTTTCAGGTCGTCCTTAACATCAAATTTCTTCTTAGGCGCCGGGGCTGGAGTGATAGGTGGGGCGGGCTGCTCCGCAAACGGGTCGTCCTCGGGATTGGCCGGCGCTTCCGCCTTGGCCTTCGTTACCTCTCCCTTATCCGGGTAAATAGGCGTGCCAGGGGAAAGAGTCTTTGTGATGCCGTCCTTCACAGTAACGTTACCGTCTTCATCAATGGCGATGACCTTGAATTTCTCTCCGTTTACATCGAATTTGTCGCCAACATTCAGGTCATCGACAGTGATCGTTTGACCGTCGCGAACGTATTTCTGCTCATTGCCAAGGAATGCCATCTCAAACTTGGCCTGATACTCCTGGCTGGCCTTGTCGCGAAGCTCCTTTTTTCGGGTGACAAGTGCTTTCTGGATCGCCGTCTCCATCGTGGAAACGAGGCCGTCAGAAATCAGGCCATCGTCATGCAAATATTGCGCCATATCGTCCGGCGTTTGACCGCCTTCCTTGCGGAGTAGCAGTTTTGCGGTGCCTGTAAATGTCATGTCCTGCCGGTCGTAATGACCTCCCTCGGTATTAATGCCTGGGGTGTTCTTTGACTTAACCCCGCCGAGTTGTTCGATTCGCGTCAGAATGTCCGGGCCACTCAAGGGCGACTGTCCGACACTGAAATTTTTTCCCGGTTTTTTGGCTGCCATAAGGCGCACCAACTTGGATCGTTCGACGCGAATCTTGGCACGTAACCTTTTTGCCTTCCCTGGGTTGATTCCTGCAAATCGCTCAAGGTCCGCCTCCATCGACTTGATAAGGGCCTTTTTGGCGCGAATCTTGGGGCGGGATGACTTGATTTCTGGCTCGCCTTGGGCCGGCGCTTCCGCTTGGTTTTCAGGCGTAACCCTACCGGGCGCATCAGAATCTCGCGGGGGTTGATCTGCAATAGCAGGCGGTAACGGCTCCTGAGATGCGACAGGCGCCGTTCCTGCTTTTTTTTGGGCTTTCTCCACATACCCCAGCATCTCCAAAATTTTGGCGTCGAGAGCCGGCGTGGTCAGTTTGCCATTGCCAACCCAGCGGTTAACAAGTTCCCGAATATCAGCCAGCAACTTCTGTAGCTTGGCCTTCATGCCTGCACCCATGCCCTCAGTGTCGCCGCGGACTACCCGGGCGAACTGCATAGCCACCCACTCGGAGCGGGAAAGCTTGCTGGTCTGTAAGTCTTTTTCGCCACGATCAATTTCTTTGGGAGCGTATTCATGCCATGCTTCCTGACGCTGTTCGTGCGTCAGCTTCTCCCACTCGCCTTGCGTGAACTTCTCGCCCAGGTAAAACTTTTCCGCAAAGTGTCCGGCCTCGTGAACGATCGTGTTTACCACGGAATCCCCGCTGCTCTTGCTGGCGTTGATATACAGCGTGTTCGTGTTCTGGTCGTAGGCGCCGGCACTGTTTGGAGTTTTCCGACCTATATCCTTGTGAGCGTCCCACTGCTCTTGCGTGAGAACATGAACCTCCATGTCCGCAAATGCCGTCGGAGCGGCCTTGTGCAGCCGGCGTGAGAAATCAGCTAGGAACCTTCCTGCCTTGTCGCTTGCCTTGATATTCGCCGCCGTCGTTACGGCCTTTGTGAACGAGGCGGGCGAGTTCTTGCCGCGGGCAATGACTGGTGCAGGAGCCAGAGGAGTTTCAGCGCCGGACCTCGGGTTGGATGCATTCCCGGCTCCGCTCTCCGACCCCTGCGTAATTGGCTTCCCAGCCGGTTTTGCAGTCGCCTGCGGTTTTGACACGCCAATGTTGGGACCGGGCTTTTGCGCGGCCGGCTGGGAAATGGGTGGAACAGTGTAACCAGCGTCCTCAAGCGTCTTGCGGCTCACACTGGAACCTTTGACGTGACCGGGAATGTCTTCAGTCAGGCGGTAGGACTCGAAAGCCTTGGGGCTGCCTTCGCCCTCAATACCAAGGAACTCCGCCGGGGCGGGCTTGCTGGTTTTTGCCTCAGTAGAGCCCCCTGCGGTCTCCGCGCTCGGGAACTCTTTCACCGTATCGAGCAAATCCTTGACCGGAGCATCCAGCCGAATGACCCGCATCGGCTTGTTCGGCTCGTCGGTGAGCTTGGCCATCCATTGATGATGCCCGTCGATAACGTGGCCATCCTGTGAGACGAGAATTGCACGATCGCCACCAGTGAACCCACGGGCCTTGTCCACCTTCCCCTGTGAGAATTCCGCCTGGGTGGGCTTCAGGCTGCCCGGAAGGACCGATTCCTCCGTTGAGGTAATCCCCTTGCCTTTGAGAAACTGAGTGAGGGCGCCGCGGTGCTCGGCTTTGACCTGCGGCATGTCGGCACGGGGAACGCCAAGGGACTGCGACTCCGGAGAGAACGCCGTCCATTCCTTGTCGATCTGGTCGCCGGCAAGGTCATGCGTGGTCGCGTGGTCCTTTGGCGCCGCAACAGTTTCCTGCCGGGGAGCCTTGGTGAGATCCGGCTTGTAGCCTTCAGGGAGCTTGGAAATGGCATCTTTGAGCCCGGTAGCGGTAACGCTCTGCTCCTCGCCGGCCTTGTCGGTGAACGTCCAGCGATTGACCACCTTGCCGTCTTGGCTGGCGACGGGATGGGCAGGGGGGGTATTATCCGCCCCCTGCTCGGAGCCGTCAGGGTTTAGCACCCCTTCTTTTTGCAGGACCCCTTGCCCTTCTTTTTGCACGTTGCCATTTGTGGGTTTGGTTTCTGCCGGGCGGGATTGCCCGGAAGCTGGTTGCGTAGGAGTAGTCGGTGAAATTGGCGCGGCTTGCCCATTCTGACCGGGCTGCTGGCCATTGCGGCGGTCCTCGGCACCTTTGTTAACGGCCTCGCCAAGAGCCTTGTAGCGGCGGGTCTGTCCGGGGAGACCAAGGGCCTGCGTGAGCGAAGAAACAATGAGCGTGCTGATCGCGGCGGAACCGGCGGCTTCACTCGCGCCGGGAAGGATCTCCCGGCCTTTGTCAAAGGTGAGGCTGGCGTATAGGTTCTCTGCCGTGTTCTGGCCAAACTCCTGTGCGCTTTCCTCAAGCATTTCGCTCGCCACGTCCACGGCAGCCTTTGCACCGGGACCTTTGAGCCATTTCGCTGCGCCGGACGCGCCTTTTTTGCCGGCAACGTCGAAGAGTGTACGCAGGAACGAACGTCCAACCTTGCCCTCGCCAATGCGCTTGGCCATGCGACTGATCCCGGTGAAAGCCTCGGAAGACCCAACGGCCGCGCCAAATACTTCGGCCACGCCAAGGGAGCGGTCCATCTCCGCCTTGGTGATCTCTCCGGAGTCAACCAATGGCTGAAGGTGCATTTCGGCCTCGCGGCGGAAATTGTTCGACTCTGACGCTGCGCCGGTAGCCGCAACGGTGGCGGTCATCAGCTTGGTAATGGCAGCATCCGTCAAACCAGCCATCTTGCCCACTCCGCCAACAATCGAGGTTGGTCCGATGAAGCCGATGGTGGAACCGATGCCTTGGCCTACGCTGCTGGCAAAGCTGTCGTTGAGTTTCTGGGCGACTTCAGCCGGAACGCCTTTCAATCCCCAGCCGGCAGCTTCATCCCGCATGGCATTGGCAAATTCCTTCACCACCTTGTCGCCGTCCGCCTGTTGCTTGCGCACAAAGTCAGGGGTGAAAGCGGTAATTCCCGGCAGGGCCAGATTCGGAACGTACTTGGCGTTTCGAGCCAGTGATTCAGCCGTATCGAGGACCGTTGTACCGATGCCGCCAGCAATCTTTCCGACGAAGTTTTTGACCTGCTCGCCCAACGTAGGATCTCGCGTGATGTCCATGACGCGCTGCTGGCTGATCGGAGTCTGAAGCGCCAATCCCTTGAGAAACTGTTCCTTCATCCTCTCGTTCTTTTCCGTGAGGGCCTTCTTCAGGTTCGGATTGGTCGTCTCCATCGCAATCACAGCCTCATTGTCCTTCATGCGCTGGTGCATCTTGACGAGGGCAAGCGGCGTCGGACCGGCCGGCTGGGATGCCGGAACCGTGCCCGGCTGAGTCGCGGTAGGCTCAACCGGGGGCTGACCCGCTGCGGGCTGGGCGGTGGTATTACCTTGGGGAATGGGAGCAGAAGGTGGAATCGAACCACCGACCGGCAGGGTATGAGTCTGCTGTTCTACCACTGAACTATTCTGCTGTGTGGGCTGCGGCGCTTCTGCCGGAGTCCCGAAAATATCGACGCCATCCCGGGCAAGACGCTGGGCGGCTAACTGTCCAAGCTTCATCTCAACGTCATCATGGGCGGATTTTGCTCGGGCTACTTGCTCCTGAATGCGTTTCCACTGGTCGAGTTTAGCCTTATAGATTGGCTCCGTTTCAGCCAGTTTGGCAGCCGCGGCCTTGGCCTCCTCTGTAGGCTCGCCGGCTACGGCCGATGTCAATGCGCCACGAATCAGGCCAACTTTCTCGTTGGACTTCTCGCGCCAGGTGTCGATGTCGGCGCCCATCTTTGGAATTGGATTCCCTGGATTAAGGGCGTCATCCAAGAGCTTCCCTTTCGCGTCACGCTGGAATAGGTCGGCGCCCGTGGTATCCAGAAACTTTTGCTGTAGCTGCTCGGCCGCTTGCTTGACCTGACCAATATAGGTCTTCCGATGCGTCAGCTCCGTCATTTGCTGCGCCAGCGGGTCAACTCTGGCCTGCTTGGCTTCCGCACGCTGGAAGTCTGAGACCATCCCGCGGGCGCCGGAGGTCATTACGGAACTGTCGTCGTAGGGAGACGCGGGCTGCCGGCTACGAGTCGAGAATGGGTTGGTTACTACGGGGTCCATCAGCGGTGAAGCGCCATCGGGTTCAAGTCCTCGGCCTGTTGCTGATAGCCGGTCTTGCGCTTCGGGGTGCCAAAGCTGCGGTTCGCGGTGGCAAGATCAGGGAGGTTGGGCTTGAAAGTCGTGTTCAATCCCCGGCCATAAAGAGGGGAAGGAGGTTGCGCCTTGGCGATCGGTGGCTGTGCGACGGCCTGCGGAGTGGTAGGCTGTGGAGCTTGCAACATCTGGTCGCGAACAAACGGATTGACCGCATAGGGAGTCGTCGGCGCCTGAGATTGGGCGGGCGGGGCGTCAGCAAGCGGCTCTCTCGGGTTTCCGCTGGGCGGACGAGCGGGAGCGACCGGAGCCGGACCATTGGCAATACTCGTAGCAAGCTGCTGAGTCGGTGAAGTCGTCCGGGCCGCGGCAGGGGTTTGCGCGGCAGCACCGGAAGGAGCAACAGGGGCAGGCATCGCTGTGGCGGGCGCCGGAGCCGGCTGTGCATAGGCGGCAGGCTGGCCATTGTGCGCGGTCATCACGGTCGGCGGCGTGCCAGCCGGACCATTCGGAACAGGCATGGCCGGTGCCTGTTGCGGCTGATAGTACGCCAACGCTTCCGCCTGGGTGCCGAAACTCTTGATGTTGGAATTGTTTCCGACCACTCCGGAAGCCGTCTTCACGGTCCCGTCAGCCATGGTACGCATGGCAAACCCGCGGGGAGCCGGATCAGAAGGAGCGGCATCGGCAGGAGTGCCCGGGACGTTGACGGTGGTATTGCCGCGCTTGATCGTCCCGCCAGAGGTCGCTTTGGTGGTCGAGGGGGTAGGACTGCCAGTGTCCGAGGATGCCGCGGCCTGTTCCGGGGTGATCTTGCTGCCGTCAGGATTGCGGCCGTTCTCGGCCAACGTCTGTTCACTGGCGTTCTTGTACGCCAAAGCAGCCTTGGTCTCGCGCCGGGCAATATCTGGAGCGACTTCCTCGTTGATAAGCTCCTGGGAAATGCCGTTCTGAACGCGGCGACCGCCCTTCATGGCGATCTCCTCATTGCGGCGGCGAACCTTCAAAGCCTCGCGCTGGGCAGAAGTCCGCTTTTCAGGAGACACCGAAAGAGCATCCTGAACGTACTGCGACGGCCCAAGTAGGCCGGGAATGGCCTCAGATACGTTCGTGCTCAGGCCGGTCGGGCGGTTCGCCTTGGCGTTCTGGTAGCCGATCGAGCCCGGTTCATAGCCAGCAAGGTAGGAATCGTCCTCCTCGGGCACGTTCTTTTTCTCCTCCTCATCGAGGAAGGACGAATATGCTGACTGCTTGGCCGACGTGTCGAGTTTGGGCGTTTTCAGTGCCATTGTTGAAAGTTACCATTCCCGCCGGAATTCAGGCGGTTGCATTTACCCGTTCACCATGGCCTCTTTCCTCTTGAAGCCAGCCGGTGCAAGGTAACGGGGATCATTCCTCAATCGAAGCTGGCTGATCCCCTGAACAAGCCCCAGCCGGTACTCGGTGGCTGCTCCCAAATTGTAGAGCGCGATGCACATGGCCAAAACATGGTCATCGTGCTTCCCGGGGGCAGCCTGGGCCTTGCCATTGTCGGTGATGATGAAACTTTTCAGTTCCTCCACCACTTCCGGGGCATAAATCTGGATGGCCTCCTGTCGGATCAGTGGCGCAGTCAGGTCGATGATCCATTTCCGCGTCATCTGGTCGGTCTGCCAGCCGTAAGCCTCCAGCTTTTCTTCCTCGCTCTGCTGTTTCCTGCGCGTGATGTGCTGACCGCGGCGATAGACGTTGCAACCGTACTTCACCAGGCACTTGACGATGTGCAGGCCGGAGTTGTTGACCTCGGGCACGATCAGGCAATTCCCGTAATATGCTGCCATGCTGGCCACGATTTCCGATAAAATGTCCGTGTCCTCCCGGCTGTGATGTAGGGCAACCATTGCCGCCGGCATGTGATCTCCGCCCGGCGTGACGTATTCAGCCCGCCAGACCTGCGCAGAGTGGTAATCCGGGTCCGCGGTGGTCCCGCCTATCTGCTGGTCCTTCCCGGTGCAGGTATCCACGCTCACGAGGTAACGGCAGCCATGCCGCGGCTCCTCCCAGCGTATAACGCTCCCTCGATTGTCGGGGACCCACGATGCAACTCCGCGCCGGCCCTGCATGACAAGGTTTCCAACCTGTCTTTCCCGGGCGTCATTGTTCTTCGCCCAGACCAAGAGATTCGCAACGGCCTCCTCATCGAAGCGCATCCGGCTCGATGACAGGAACGCGCCGTCCGCCGTGCTTGGCTGCTCCTGACGGAACTTCCCGATGTCACCCTTGTAGTCCGTCATTATCATGTTCCGGCGCCAGTTCAGTTGCTCCAAGTCCACCTTGTAGAGCTTCTGTTCAAGCACTTCATCCGGCGTCATGGTCTTCTCAAAATTGTGCCTTTCATCTTCCGACGTGAAAGGAGTCCGGGCATCATCGAACTCGAACCAGGCGGCGAAGACCTTGAACCACCGATTTTTTGCCTGCCACGTATCGTAGAACCAACCGGAGGCGCCTGCTGCCGTCGAGGTTGCGAATCCAAGGGAGAACGGGGCATTCTTGAAAAACGAACCGAGAACGGCGGTCGTCGGGTCCTTGCTGGCCGAACTCGGGAAGTAGGCCACTTCGTCCATGTGGAGGACCTGTACCGTACCGGACCGGCCGGCATTCGTGCTTCCGGCGGTCTCCTTCCACCATTTAGACCCACTTCCAAGGGTGATCTCGTCAGCAAGATCCTGCCCGGGGAGAATGTTCGGCTTCTTGTCAGCGTAGGGATACTGGTCGCCCTGTGCATAACGTCTGAACATCTCGAAAACCTTGTCCGAGGTCGCTTGCACGTCGCCCATGAGCACGCCGTTCAGATTCGGGTAACGGCGCATGTGATGGTAACAAATGGCCTCTGCGATCGTGGACGCCCCGCGCTGGCGAGGTTTCAAAATCATTATCAAGCACGGCAGCCGATTGATCTGGCATTTCCGGTAGTGATCCACCGCCCGGATTTGCAGCTTGTTCAGCTTCATCCCGTGCTCTGGCGTGCCGTCGATGCCCTTGAAGCAGGCGAACGTCTTCGCCCACATCTCAAAGTCCTGAAAGATGACCTGGGCGAGCTGTTCGGTTGTGAGGTTGTTCAGGGCCTCGATCTTGGCGGCGTGCTCTGGAGACGTGATTTCCCCTACTGGCAGTGCATTATCCAACATGCTGCCAGCCTACCCGGGTTCCACTCCACCCGGGGCGGTTGCATTACTCCTCGTCCGTCTCTTCCCAAAGCCGCCGCGGCCCTCGAATCACGGTCACATTTTCAGCGATAATAGGATAAATGCCCTGACTGAGCATTGCCGCCACCGTCATATTATTTGGCGTCTTCGGCCGGCGCTTCAAAGCCTCCATGATCCTCGGCATCAGCCAATCCGATGCCGTGAAGTCCACAAAGTAGCACAATCGCGTGCTCCCATCGGGCAAAATCGTGGCCTGTGGCTCCTCTTGGATTATCGGGACGTACAGGGCATTGAAATACTCGTCCCAGACCTTCGCCCGGGCGTCACCGTCCTTGATGGACGCAACGATTCCCTCGGGTTCGTCAGACATAGTACCTCATTCCGGCCCGCCGTTCCGCCTTGAGCCTCTTCCGTCGCTGCCATGGCTCCTCGATGATCTCCCGCGGAATCACCCACGGCCGTAGAACCGCATCGCTTTTGACGTACAACGGGTGCTTGGGAGATCCGTCCTTGTTTGTGTCGAGGCAAACCAGTTCAGCACCGAGCCCCTTCAGTCGTTCCGCCACTTTCCGCCATCGGCTCAGGTGTCCGCCATGATTTCCCCAGCAACACACGATTTTTCGGCCCGGTTTGGCCCATGAGTCGAGCACGGCATCATTTTCCCGGCCCACCGGGTCCATGGCCCGCATCATCTCCGCCGGGTCCGTGTCGCGCCAGGCGAAGAGGTTCAGCATGGCGAATCCGTCGTAGCCAAACTGCTTCGAGAATCCGGCAATTCGGCGCAAAGTTGGATCAAGCTGCTGCTCGTCAGCGGTCGAGGGATTGAGCCCGATCCATGGCAATACCCGGTCCGGCTCGTACCCGCCGGAAAGCAGGTCGTTCCAATGGTGGATCAACTCGTATCGCCAACGGCGGTCGGGACTGAAGTGACAGCGGTTCATGGCGTTGTCTTTTTCTCCCAAAACAGATGAAGAGCCCTCTGTGCGCAAATATCCTGAAACTGGGCAGGGGTCATTCCGCCTCCAACTTTAATGACTTCTTCTATATGATCCGGAAAATCCGAGAGTATGTGGCAGGCAAGCGACCTTCTCTCTCTTTCCATCATGTATCCGAGTTCAATGACACGATCAATCCTTCCAGGCCGGCTGGATTGTCCGCATTTTATAACACCAAGTGCAGGATCTAACGTCTCGGGGTGATTGGTGGTCACAATAAGAAACACGCCTTCGCTATTCCCTACTCCGCTGATACAGTTCAGCAGGCAATCAAACGTGAGATTATCCCGATTCTTGTTGGTTGCTGAAACGTTCCTTCTTTTGTTGAAAACGGCGTCAATGTCCTCGACCAGTGCAATGCAGGGAGCGGTTTGGGTAACATCCTCCCACGCCCGAACGAATGATTCATTATCGTGCGTACTCAAATCTATAGAAAAAACTGGCAGGTCAAAATTCATGGCCATGGCCCGGACCAATGTGGACTTCCCGCAACCAGGCGGCCCATGGAGAAGCCAACCCCTGCGCCACGGGATAGATTTCGTGCGAAACCATTTCTCGTTCTCGATCCATGCCCTCATCTCCTCCATTGAGGACAGAACCTCCGGCGGGAAAGCATAGCCGTGAAACGCCGACCTATCCGGTGTCGCAGCCACAAGGTCCTCTGGCTTCCAGCAAAGCAGTCGCAGGGTCTTCTGCGTGATGCGTTCGATTACATCACTATCTCTATCAGCAGGAGAAACAGCCATGTCTGGGTGTGCTGGACTGGGACGCTCTCCTGCATGGCCACCCATTCTTCTGACAAAGTATCTCTTTCTTTTCATGTCTCCGTTCTGGCCGCGTTTAATCTGGTTATAGTTCTCGACCGCCTTCACTACCAGTTCGTCTAGGTTGACTGTCCCCCTGATTGATAGGACAAATAGACTCTTGTTGTAGTCGTTGGCACTGTCAGATGCCCCCGTATTAGTTTCGTCATTTGGACCGCCCTTCCTTCGCCTGATAATTACCGGAGCGCCACCAAACCAGTAAAGAACCGGATCTGAACTAATGTTCTCAAAGGCGATAAGTTGGCGTCGGCTTTCAGGCTGGACCCATGACATGACGCCACCAAACGAGCGCATTCCGAACGGGCTACGGCGCCCTCGTTGCCAGCAATACGCAAGCAGTGCGTCTCCTGCTTCTCCGGTCACGGCTGTTCTCATAACAACCATATCAGACACCCATGAGAGGATCATACGAACGTAGCTCCAGCCAGCGGTCGCTGCGGCCACCAATGCACCGATTCCGGCAATTCCTGTAATTTGGGTTATGTTCATTTTTACTCCTAGATTTGGATGTTTTGCCCGCCGAAGCCACGTTGAGCCTGTGACCATTCACGGTAGAACCAGCCGTCATTGCTCCCAGGCGTGCTCGTGAAGATCATCATGCCGCTCCTATCCGAACCGGGAATCCCCGGATCAATTCCCACAACGTATTTCGGCTCTGCGCTCGCCATCACCACGGCAGTAACCGCGGCCGGAGTTGCCAACAGGGCCTTGAAGAATGTTCGGCGGTTCATGGTAGTTCCTCATCCTCCTTCCTCACATTCAGTCGCTCGCACTCATCATGTTCAGTGAGCCACAAGCTGACCTGTCCATATCGAGCATACCAGTTGCCAGAGCCATAATTGACTACTCGCGTACCGTTCAACTCCGCTGGCATGTGGCGAGTCACGAATATCTGAACCGTGTCGAAATGCTCGGAAAGCTGCTGCGTGTGCTGCTTGAGCCTTTCAAGGTCCTCTTTGCGTTGTTCTTCGTTGGTCATTGGCGTGCAGTGATCCCCGGGTGGGTGTGCCTGTGCAGTTCCACCCCTTTGAACATTGGATGCGGAGGAACCGGATAGCTGGTGTTTCTTATCAGCAACCCCGTTGCCTTCATTTCTTCTTCCCAATATTTCATAAGGTGCCACTCTGTTGTCCCAAGTTCGAGGCGGGTTGGAGGATGCCCATTTTGGCAAAAGAAAGCCTCAATCTTTTCGGTCATCCGAACGTCTATCGGTTTCGCACTTTCATGGATTTCTACGGTTGCTCCTGGGTGTCGCATCTTCAGCCAAGCCTCCATCTCTTCGAGCGAGTGTCCGATCCAGCATACCGGCATTGTCGTCTTCATCGGAGTCACAAGCGCCATGTGACCGTTGGCACTCCCTCGCTCGTACAGGCACCCGCCACTTTCAAACTCCATGCCGGTCGAGTTCATGGTGTCCACACCCTTGAAATCAACATAGTATCTCCCGATTATGATGGTTTTGATTTTCATGGCTGAAACGCCTCCTCCTTCCAGCCCCCGCCGTCCTTTTTCTTCTGCTTCACCACGGCGATGAACTTCGCCCATGGATACAGCCGCGCCGCGACCTTGATCTTCACGCGGGCACTGGCACGCCAATAACCTTTGCACTCCCAGAAGGTGATTTGATGCAAAGCGGGCAGGCCGGGGTTATCACCACACGGGACCGCATTCATTTCGCGGACAGCAACGCAGAAATCCGGGGTGTACGTCGTATTGTTCGCCAGGCGCAACCGCATCGGCTCGTACTCGATCCACGCATTCGGAAAACGCGCCTTCAGGACTTCATGGAACTCCCGCTCCCACTTGGAACGGTAACGCGGGCCGGGGGGCTGCTCCTTACACGCCAACTCCTCCGCAACTTCATTCGCGTACTTCAACGGCTTCACCTTCGGCGCGACCACGGGCGGACCTCCGAACAGCTCCGGATTCATTCTTCTCACCGTTTCACTTACCGGCAGGCTCTTGATGTCGCTTAGGCGGGTCATGGGGTTAAAACTCCTGCTCCACCGCCACGCTGATGCGGTCTGGGGTCGGAATCTGATCCAGCAACTTCTGGGTGATTTCACGGGCGCACTTCGCGCAAATGTCTGGCTCTGAGGAATCGGGAACGTCCTTGAATTTGGTGATACCAAAACCAACGCACGCCACGGCCTCCGGCTGCCAGTTGGATTCGCAACCACTCCCGTTTTTCTCCGTGCGGTATCCGCGCCACGGCTGACCGACTGGCACTCTCACTTCTCGCCACGTATTTCCTTCCATCGCCGGGGCGCCGCAAATGTCGCAGAATGGTTTTTTCATGGGGTTATCCTTGTCGAGGGTTGCCGTAATCCTTCCACGGAATGACCGGAACGAAGGAAGGTTGCGCTGCCGCTTCCCGCTCCATCTCCGCGTCAAGATCGCTGAAATCGGACAGCGTTGCCAAAACCTCGGCAGCCTTCCCGTTCTCCCACTTCACGCGGTAAATGCCCCACTCGTAGCCTTCGGCATCAACCGTGTTTTCCGAGCAGCTATGGAGCCAGTGAAGGCGAGCATGACACTTCTCGAAATCCTTCGCCATTAGTTCCAAGGACTGACGGAGAGCCTTCGCCTCCTCCCGATGCTTCATCTCACGGCCCACTGTCGCGCACATATCGCCGTAGGCAACCGTCCAGTATGGGTTTTCCCGCCCAATTCTGTGCTTCACCGTGCTCTCCGTGTTCTGCATCGCCGCCGTGCTGATTGCGGCAAGATGCATCGTGTGGAGTTCTTCTTGCTCCCGCAGGCGCGTTACTTCCGCACACAGCGCCTCAATTTCCTCCCGGGTCAGCGGCTTTGCGACATGACCCACGATCTTGCCGATATGCCAAGTTCCGGTGCCGACGTTCAGGACTGGTGATAGTACGTTCATCGTAATTTCTGGTTGTAGCTGAAAATCGCCCGGCACAGGTACTCCCGCTCATTGTACGGCCGCGCATGCAGCAGGCGCCGGAACCCGGGCAACTCGATAAGCAACCACCGACCGCCCGCTTTTATCCCGCGCAGGTTATCCCCCATCCGGTCCACCATCTCCAACTTGCCAGGCCGCGGACCTACCTCCCGGCGAAAATGCTGAAAATGCGTGAGCGTCACCGACAGGACCATTATATCCTGATCCGGGTGCAGCTTGATCGCTTCCGCCATGCGCGATTCCGCCCGGTCTTCGCAAACCCGCATCTCCTCGTACTCTTGGCGCGAGAGCTGGTATAGCAGGTCTTCGAGTTTTTGGTTCATTGTCGTTCGGAAATGCGTTTCAGAAAATCACTCGATTTTTTCAGGCCGGTTTTGAGGCGTTAGGAGTCCCGGACTTCTTCCACGTATAAATCTTATCGAATGTATTCACGTCGTACTCCTCCCTCAGCTCCCAACCCGACAGAACCTTGTATTCAGGATTAAGAAGGCTCGTCTCGGTGATCGGCGCCCCGGCTTTCCTCAACATCTCTGGTTCCTCCCATAGGCTGAAAGTCCTCAAGTCGTGCTCACCAATTCGCAACGTGCCAGGCTGATAATCTTTGGCTGCAACCGAATCCCGCTTATCCAGCCACTTCTTCACCGCACGGTGCTCGAGGAGTTCGTCCAACTCACGCCGATGCCCCTTGTAGAAATTCCAGTTCATCATCGCAATCAGCACGTCAGCGAGCGCCACGAATGGTTCAGTCGCCCACTTCATCCCGGCGAAGAACACAAAGACCCCGGCCAGTATGAAAGGAATCAACGTCCAGAATTTTGCCCACCAGATTTTTTTGGATTCAGGGGTCATGCAGATAATATCCCTACGTTTTGGCTCCATTTCACTTCACCGTCTTCTCTTCGCGGCAATCCTTCATCTCTAAACTTATCATCTATTTCAAAGATGGTGTTCAGCTTCGGATTAAAAAATGGCAAAAGCTGCTTCATCCTGGCCGGGTGCCTCATCTTCCTCAGCCCTTTTGCGCATATCTGCCGCACTCGCTCCTGACTTACTCCGAGCGCTTCCCCGATCTCCCTGAATGTCGCTTCACCAAGAAATCTCATCCTTAATGCTATCTCCTCCTCAGTATTCAGGCTATCCAGGGTGTAATTTAGCGCCTCTTTCAAATCATCCACATCTAGCCCGCTATCCTCGACCTCCTTCATCCCCCGCGCCGCCATCAATGATGCCGCCTCAACCTCTGCGTATTGCTCTACTACTGGCGCAACTATCATCGGGCTGAAATCTTCCGGCCACGCTTCAGACGGCTCAAGAATTACACCAACCTCCGCAAATGCCATCACCAGCGCAGTGACAACTTTTTGCTTTGGTGCCTTCTTAAGCAAATTTACTTGCTCCAGCACAACTCGGTAACTTACCCCGCTCGCTTCCGATAACTGCCGAACAGTCCACTTCGCATCCCTAAGCGCCTTCCATAGCGCCCCATTTTTGTACCGCGTTATTGCTGCGATTTTCATGCTGGATTTTTTTGGGATGGGACCCGGAATTTTTAGGCCAAATTTTTTTTGGGTTTCGGTTCGTTAGGAGGAGGAATGAGAGAGGGCAGGGGGTGTCAGACTATCGCGCCCACTTCCGCCGCTACGGGGTGCGCGAAAAAGGGGTGACGGGTGTATCCAGGATGGAATGAGGACATGGCAGCGGGTCAGAACGGGACATCGCCATCATCTTCGGGCTTCGGCTCCTGCCTTCTCGGCCCCACGTTGCTCGATCGTGACAGGAACGAGCCCGTGCCAGGCTTCTGCGTGCCTGTCTTCGGCTTGTCCTCGGCCACTTGGGCAGATCCGGAGATGAATTGACCGTTCTTCCCCTCCTTGAGCCAGCCAGACAGCCAGTATTTCACTCCTTTGACCGTAATCTGTCCCCGAAAGTCAGGCCGGCTAGGGTTCTCGCCCTTGTCGTTCTCGGAAAGCGTGAACGTCAGCTCGGGATCTCGCGTGGCTCTTGGTTGGTCGCTCATTTAGGTAAGGAGTTGGTAAGACAGAGGCTACTTAGAGGGAGAACCGTCAGACTGTAACTCTGGAGGTTGAGAGGGCGAAGACGGCTTAACCTCTTGAACAGGCGTGGCTTGCTTCATTTTTG
>ERZ869921.464-NODE-464-length-25388-cov-23.499072_pt1 | contig 25388 bp, 44 predicted proteins | sample MGYA00579310_ERZ869921 | MGnify/ENA primary metagenome ERZ869921 (study PRJEB32216, sample SAMN09231816) | wastewater metagenome | place: USA: Maryland | collected 2016-06-21 | study: EMG produced TPA metagenomics assembly of the PRJNA472060 data set (Reclaimed... | reverse complement strand
TAACGACTAATTATAGGACTGAATACCGATTTAATCAAAATAAAGAACTCATTCTGTCCTATAATGAACTAGCGTTATGTTAAATAGAGAAGCGTATGCAAATTATTTTCCTTCGAGTTTTCGGGCTGCTGTAAAATTGCAAGGATTGAGTAGTTTGTTTTTCACAAACGGAAGACTTGTAATTTTACAGCACACTTTCGCTAAAGCGCGGAGGCAAATAACCTCATTTTATTTGGGTTAAAAATAACCCTTTACAAATGCGTGGTATTTATATTTGCCTTATGTACCTACGTAAGCAAGACTACGACCGTTTTATTCAAGGCGACAATTTAAGTCAGATAATTTCTAAGGATGAGACTATCCGCCTGACTGCTGAATTTGCCGCTAAAGAGGAAATCGAATCGCAGCTTTCAGGTAAGTACGACACGGATGCGGAGTTCACGGACACGCCTGTTTTTTCAATCACAGAAACTTATACCGAAGGAGCTAGAGCGCAATATGAGTTTGATGCTTACGCCGAACAAACCTATGCAGTAGGCGACTATGTTTCACGTTTTGGGCTTGCCTTTGTGTGTAACACAGCAGTAACCGCCCCCGAAGAGTTCGACCCTGCAAAATGGACGGAAATAGGGAAAGAAAATAACCTTTACTATTTGTCAAATGTTTATCCGGTGTTCGAAGTTAAGAATGTGTATAAGACAGGAGACACGGTTTTTTGGAAAGGAAAAGTGTACACGGCAACCACACCGACGGTCATTCCCGACGACTACACAAAACTTCAATCGGGTGTTATTTCCAATATACCCCCGCTTAACCCGATGCCCGGAACACCGACCGGATTAAAGATGTGGGGTTCGGGTGTGGTATATCTTATTTCAGGTGCAAGACCCGATCTAAAGTTGCCGGATTACTCCGCTTGGAGTTCGGGGACAACTTACGCAATCGGGAACAGGGTAAAATACAATAATGTGCTTTACCAAGCAACCGCAGCAAGTACCGGAAAAACACCGGGCGACTCAACTGCTTATTGGATTGCCTTTAATTGGACGCTAGGCGATAACCGCTCCCAACTCATTGTTATGAATATGATTGACATTGGCTTGTTTCATATTCATAGCCGTATTGCACCAAGAAACATTCCCGAACTACGGGTAAAGCGATACGATGCTGCTAAAAAGTGGCTCAAAGACGCGAACATGGGCAACGTAACACCTAAACTTCAACTCATTCAAGTGCCAAACTCAGGAACCATGATTCTTTACGGCGGCAATGTTAAAAATATCAATACCTACTAATGGCTAACGAACTTGTAAGAAGCAACGGTGATTCACAGGCGGCAACCTCTTTATGGGGTCTTATTTCTCAATGGAACTTTGTGCCGCAACGTAAGCTATTGACCGATAAAGACCTTAGAACCTACATTGCGCCGGTTCAGCTAACACGTATCCGTCAGGACGTGCAAACATGGAGGCAAGGTGTTCAGGAGGCGGAAAACGCTTGGTATCCGCAACGGGTAAAGATTCAACAACTACTAATTGACACGGTTTTAAATGGTCACGTTGAGGCGTGTATGAACCGCCGTCGGAATATTACCCTACTTCGAAAGTTTAAGTTTGTCGATAAGAACGGCAAAGAGAATGAAGAGGTAACCAATCGTTTTGCGGGTAAGCAGTGGTTTCATAATTTCATGCACTACGTGTTAGATGCACAGTTCTACGGTTATTCGCTTATTCAGTTAGAAGATATTATCAACTCGGAGGTTTCGGGTGTTAACATCGTGCCTCGGTGGTTCGTGTCACCCGACCGTTTTAATGTCGTTCAGTTCATTTACTCCATCAGTGGTGTGCCGTTCTTAGAAGAGCCGTTTTGCGACCATTCGATTTATGTGGCATCTATTTCCGAGGACGGCGTTTCACCTGCCGGTTACGGACTGCTTTACAAGGTAGGTTTGTACGAAATCATTTTAAGAAACTTGCTAGGTTTCAACTCGGATTATGTCGAGGTATTTGGCTCACCACTACGTTGGGCCAAAACCGACAAAACACAATCAGATCCCGAACGCCAAATCTTAGAACAGGCCATGCGGGAAATGGGTTCTACCAACTACATTATCACTTCGCCGCAAGAAGAGTTAACGTTTTTGGCCCCACAAAAAGGCACGGGCGAAAATCCGTACGAAAACCTAGAGAAACGCTGTGAGGCAAAGATTAGTAAAATCTTACTAGGCCATGCAGACGCATTAGATTCAACACCGGGCAAACTCGGAGCCGAAGACTCGGTCACCGAAGCCTTAGAAGATATTCAGGCTAAAGATGGAATGTTCGTGACCAATGTCGTTCAAACGTACCTACTGCCCAAATTGGCTAAACTCGGAATCGGCATTCCCGATGGCCTGACTATGGTATTCTGCAATGACAAAGAAGAGCAAGAGCAAAGGATACACGAAAACACTCAAAACAAACTGGTTGCCGACACCATACAAGTACTTGCATTGGCAGGTTTCGATGCTGACCCTGCATGGTTCACCGAAAGAACCGGTATTCCGGTGGTAAAGAAAGAAGTTGTTGAAGTAGACCCGACACCGCAGCAAATAAAGAATAAGTTAAAAGAGCTATACGAGCATAACCATGTACATTGATGGATTCCGAAAGAATAGCCCGACAAATATTCACAGGTGAAAATTCAATCTACAATCCACCAACGGAAATCTATGAGTTTAACAGCCGAAAACTAATAACGGCGGTTAATACGGGTTTCAAGAAAGGATTAAGCGAAGTAGAATATATGTTCGGCGACAAAAAGCTGATTGCTAATTTAAGGCAAAACATTTATTTCTTTTCAGGAGCAAAGACCTTTCAAGAAACACTGTTAATGACAAAAGCATTGGTCAAAGACGGCGTTCCGCTTCAGTTCAATGAGTTCAAGAAAGAAGTAGAACAGATTAACGATACATTCAATAAAACCTATCTAAAGACAGAATACGACACGACAATCGCTTCCGCTCAGTGTGCTTCGGCATGGTCACGGTTCGAAAAGGAAAAGAAAACATTAGAACTACTTAGGTATTCAACTATTGGTGATGCGTGTCCCATCTGCGCTCCATTAGACGGAATCACCGCCCCTGTTGATAGTCCTATATGGAAAAAAGTTGCACCGGTGAATCACTTCAACTGCCTTTGCTTACTTGAACAGCATAGTAGTGAAGATGAAAGGCCAACCGAAAGCGACAAGATGAAAACAACGGTTGATAGTGTAGTTGAAAAGATGGACGACACGTTTAAGAATAATCCGGGAATTACAGGACAGGTATTCACTAAGAAACACCCGTACTTTTCAGTCCCAAAGAAATACAAAGACCTCGCAAAAAGGAATTTTAATCTAAGAGTGCCAAAAGATGACAACTAATAAATTTGAGTTCGATAAGGTGGTGGCTCGTTTCAAGTTTAAGAAGCGGGACTTACCGACGTTGATAGCCAACGATAGTCGAAACTTCTTTTTGCAAGGCTTCAAGAAGCAGGGTTGGGATGACGGAGTGGTGAAAGCGTGGAAAGAAAGAAAAGATAGTAATTCGACAAAGCCGATACTTGTTAAGACGGGTAAATTACGCAGGGCGGTAAGTAATTCAATTCGATTAGCTAACTGGGACATTGTTAAACTAGCTATTGGTAGCGAAGTTCCTTACGCCGCCGTTCATAACGAAGGCTTCAAAGGAAAAATAAAAGGTGTCAATTCGATGCGAAAGATGAATATGCCACAACGTAAATTCATGGGGAAAAGCAAAACGCTGACAGATAAGACTAAGAAACGTATTTCGGATGAAATGAAAAAGATATTCAAATGATAAAGAAAATTAGAAACTATTTCAGGGTGATTCGTGTCCTTCGCCGTATTCATAACGATGGATGGAGGCCCACTTCACGAAATAGTCAGTATTGCACACGGGTAAAACACGCAAAAAGAGAAATCGTTTTGATTGATACGCTATTCTCTCACTACGCATGAAACAGATATATATTGATATTCGAAATAAGCTACTCGCCATTCCAAAGCGACCATTTAAGCCGTCCATTAAGTTTACAGGCACTGGCGTAAATGATCTTACTTTTAGCGGCGTTTATTTGGAAAATCAACTCACATATTCGTTCACGGTCGAAGTAACAGACACGGCAATAGGTGGTGACACGGTGAAAATCTATGATTCACGTCCTGACTCATTGGTTGAAAACATTATACTAACCGGTGGCTCACAGCCTTACGCTTTTGGACTTTATTTCAAGGCCGCAGCACCGCAGGGGCATACGATTGGCGACAAATGGGAGTTCAAGATAGTATCTGAACCTCTTTTGCAATACGTTCAAATGTATAACAACCAAATATTTGACGAAGAAAGTGGTCAACTCTACGATTACCCAAAACCCGCCGTGTTGATTGAGTTTGAGTCGCCTACAATTATTCAACAACTCGGTAACGGCTCGCAGTTGTACGACGAACTACTTGTTAAGCTACATATTGTTGATAATTTCATGAATTATACCGGTGACGACGGTATTGAAGAGTTGAACCTAGAAATATTCGATAGAAGAGACCGTGTATTTACGTCGGTGCAAGGCTTTGAGCCTACTAACTGCGCTGCAATGGTAAGGGTTAACGAACAGCAGGACTACGACCATACACAGATTTACCACTACACACAGACATATAAGACCAACTACGTCGACACGCTAATGGATAGACCAGTCAACGGTCAAATCATTAACCCGCCGTTAGATGCTACCATAACCACTATTTTAGAAAAAGACAATGGCTCGTAAGATACCAACCATACAACAGGAAATAATTGATAACGTTCAGTCGGACGCTACACTTTACGACCCTACCAATACCACGCCTTCAAAACGTGGGTTAACCTCAACTTCTGCGGTTGCTATTTGGCGGTTATGGACGTTCATTGTAGCTACGGCAATCGGAGCATTTGAACAGTTACTTGACATTTACCAAAGCACGATTGAAGCCAAGATGATAGAGGCTCCGGCAGGAACAAACGCATGGCTACGGTCACGCGTATTGTTATTTCAGTATGATGCTGTTACACCCCAATATATTCAGTTCAACAATACAAATTACAGTTTCTACTACGACGTGCCTAATACCGCGCTTTGTATCGTGACATCGTGTGCCGTGATAACTAACCCCAATAAAGTTGTTTTGGTAAAGGTGGCGAAAGGCGGCAGCACGCCGGTGCCTTTATCATCCTTAGAAAAAGCGGCTTTGACCACCTACCTAGATTATATCAACTTCGCGGGTGTGTACTTCGAGTTAATTTCGGCGGATGCTGACTTTATCATGGTAGGTGCCGACATTTACTACGACGGACAGTTTGCGAGTGTCATTGTTCAGAATGTAAAAGATGCAATTAACAACTATGTTCAAAACCTACCATTTAACGGGCTTATCGTGCTTTCGAAACTAGAGGACGCTATTCAGTCGGTGCAAGGGGTGAATGATGTAGTATTTAGCAATGTCGAGGCAAGGCCAAACGCTACGATTCCGGCAAATGCTTTTAAATTGGTTTCTGCTTATGATGTGTTACTAAGAAATTACTCGACTTTCGCCGGGTATTCGATCACAGACACCGCAACAGGCAGAACACTCGACGACACTCTTAATTTCGTGGTAAGCTAATGGGACTTTTCGACCTCGACTTTTCAAAACTATCGACTAATTTGCTTCCGGCAAATAAGCGAAAGCCCATTTTCCAAGCATGGTTCTTTGCGCTGCTTTCGCCCCTGCAATGGCTGCGTAATGCGTGGTTCGATGCGTATGATGTAAACGAAGGCGACGCGTTATATGATAATGGAACAACTTATTCTATTGGCGACCGTGTAGCGTATACGGATAACGCGGTTTACGAATGTCAAGTGAACGGAACAGTTGGCGTGCCGCCAGACCCTAGCAACAGAGACACTATTTGGTGGCTTGTTTCACCTGACTACCGAGGCGTTCAAAACCGTGTACTGTTCAACTCGCAAAGACTTAATTTCGAAACCGTAATTAATCAATTCTTTCGAACCACTTACAAACAACCGCCTTTGCAGTCGGATATTTACATAGGCACAAATCAGTTAAATAACTTTGTGTTCATTGTAGGAGTGGACGAAGGAGAAAGTAGCCGTTCGTTTGCCCTAGAGCAGTTTTGTTCGCAGTTCATTATCGACGACTATGATTTCGACGGCGACGCATTTACGATCTATGTACCTGAAAGCGGAGGTTCGCCACTGCCCGGATTTTATTCATCCTTACAGCCGGGAGCAGACGCAAAAATCAGAAACGTAGCGGATAAATTAGTGATAGCAGGAATTAAATACAATATAACCACATACTAGAATGAAAAAAGTAATAACTACCGATATTTCCCAAACCGTAGGGATGCCCGTTAAATCAGGAACACTTATTCACTTGCAAGAGTCGTTTCAAAATCAATTTATCGGAATGACTCAGGGGTTAATCAGTAACTACAATAGTTCACTTATCAATATTATTTTCGGTGTTCAAAACACAGGGTCGGGAAGTAGCTATATTATTTCTGCCGGTTGGGTGTCGTATAACGACGAGTTATTCGAAGTGGACGCAGCTAACTTTACGGCGGCTGTTGGAGCGGTGGCGGTATTAGACACGACCTACTTCACAGCGACCAATGCAGATCCGGTAAAGTTCACAGACGGCAACAACTACAACGTTCATGCGATTCGAAAAATATTAATTGTCGATGGCGATTCTGCTACTGCCGGTTATATCGACGACTTTGCAAATTTATTGCAACCGATCTATAAAGCAAACACTCCTACATGGTTCGAAGTGGGTCAAGGCGGAAACCCTGCATTTCAAAATTCGTGGGTTAACTATGATGAACCCAACTTCGGAAGACTTCGCTATTCAAAAGACGCTAGGGGCGTGGTCACCATTACCGGTGCTATTAAAGATGGAAGCATTAGTACCGCAAACCCTGTATTTACGTTGCCTGTCGGTTACAGACCACTGACGAGATATGCTATGGTGGTGGTGGGTTCTAATACGGCAACCGGTGGCGACGGATTTTCAACAATTATCGTTTTTCCTAATGGTGATGTGACTATACGCTCAAATCCTTCGGCAAGCTGGGATTTAGATTCGTCGTTCGTTGCTTTACAGGTAAGTTTTCCGACGAACTAAAAATAGTCTTTGTTGTTGTTCTTTGGATGCGAGCGAGCGTTTGACTCTAAAGAATTATATGCCGCAATCAATTTATTCTTTTCCTCTTCGGACATTCGACTGAGTTGCTTTTCAATGAGCGACTCAGCCATGTCGGACTTGGACATATTATTTTCAAAAGCTAAAGCGGTTATGATTTTTGCGTTTACAGGACGCTTACAATAGACATTAATTCTAGTGTAGGACATAGTTAGTGGTGTTTGAGCAAACATACTAAAAAACGCTTTTTCTTGTGTCAGATTTAACCCAAAAATTCTAACAATCGCTTTACCCTAATTTACATTTGAACATCAATTCATTTAGCGAGTGGTAACACCTATTTACACAATTAATCTTGACTCGGACGAACCGATTATGCTTATCAATAAGCATATTGGTTTCGATAAAGAAGACGGTGTAGGAATTATGGGTGACCAGTTCCAACAAGAATTACTGTTCCTTGACACACTCGATAAAAAACGCATTCAGGTGTGGATTAATTCACCCGGCGGCAGCGTCATTGACGCTATGAGTATTTACTCGGCAATCCTAAAGAGTTCGACAAAAGTTGACACGTATTGCGTCGGTATTGCAGCAAGCGCGGCGGGGTTAATCTATCAGGCAGGGCGTAAGCGTTACATTTCCGATTATGGCAAGGTAATGATTCACCCACCTAGCGGTGGCGACCCAAAAACAATGAACGCTTTTAAAGATTCCGTTGTGACTATGCTAACAAGTCGTTCAAAAATGAGTTCTGAAGATTGCTCTTACTTAATGGATAGAACGACTTGGATAGGGGCGGATGAGTGTATCAAACTAGGACTTGCGGATGAAATTGAGAACAGTAACGACCTGAACAAAAAACGTCAGCTTTCAGAGCCGGTAACGGATGCTTGGAAAGAGGCAAATAAAATCATAAACAAACACTTTACAACAAACAATAAAATGAACAAAGAATTAGCACTATCGCTCGGACTTGCTGAAGATGCAACCATTGAGCAGATTCAAAACGCGGTCAACTCTTTGAAGGATAAAGCTACAAGAGCACCTGAAAAAGTTGAAGTTCCTGTAACAGATGCTACGGCAGTTTCTGCGGCGGTAACTAACGCTTTAAAGCCATTGACAGAAAAAATCGGAACGATTGAAACCGAACTATCAACGGTAAAAAACAAAAACGTTGAACTTGAAAAAGTTTCTGCCAAAGAAAAAGCAGTTGCAATGGTGAAAAACTATTCAACTCGTATCGGTTCTGACGAAGCTATTGTAGCTAAGTGGGTAGAGCAGGCGACGAACGATTTTGAAGGCACTGAAACGCTTTTGAAAGCTATTCCGGTGAACATCAAAACAACAAAGCTGGTAGAGGTAACAAACACACTGAAAGAAGGCGAAATGCCTACGTCTGCCGTGTCTTTGATGGCTCAAATCAAAAACAACCTTAAAAAGAAATAATCACAACCCTTCATAAAAGATGAAATCACTAAACTTAAACCCTGTCACTAAACACGCTAAAGCGTTTATTGGCCTCTTATCACTCCTATTCATTGGGGTTGTTGTTTCTTCCGTTACCGGATGGAATCCTATTGTAGTTGCTTCGATCTTATTTGTAGCTTCTATGTTTCAGTCGCATAACGAAGGCGCATTGAACGAACTTGTTATATCTGATACAAGTTATTCAGGTACATACGCTTCTTATTTTTGGGTTCCTGCAACCTTCGGACTTCAAACCATTCAAAAAGGTTTGGTGTACGTGCAAGATGGAATCAAAAAGAAACACACGATTGACCGTATTAACTTTGCTAATCCATTACAACCAAGACAGGCCACTCCAACAAGCGCAGGGTCATTTACAATCGACGGACGTGCATTGAATCCACAAGACATGATGCTTTATACCGAGTTCAACCCTCGTGATTTTGAAGCTAACTTCTTGGCGGAACAACTTTCGCGCACATTGCTTGCTCGTGAGTTACCCGTAACTGCCGAAAACTACATGATGCAAATGGCATTGAACCGCACGTTCGAGCAAATTGAAACAGGTATTTGGATAGGTTCAACACAGTACCAAGCTAGTGGTTCAGCACCGGCAGCACCGGGAACGGCTAACTATCAACTTCAATTCTTTGACGGATTCATCAATAAAATGGTAAGCGACTCGGCGGTGAATCAAATTTCTGCTCCGGTAACACTTACCACTTCAAACATCTTAGACAAGATGAACGCTTGTATTGAGAAAATGACTCAGGTAAAGAAAGCGATTGTGTCCCGCGCAAACAAATACGAGCGTTTGAAATTCGCAGTGTCACCGCTTACCGAAGAGCTTTATACGTCCGCATTGACTACCGGCTTAACATTCAAAGGTAACATGACCAATGAAGGCGGTACAAAGCCGTGGAGAGGTTACGACGTGGTAGCGGTTGCTGGTATGCCTGACAATACTATCTTATTCTGCGAGTCGATTGCGGATACATCTTCTAACCTTTACGTGGGCATGAACTCAATGGAGGATAACAACCTTCAGTTGATGCGTTTACAAAACAACTCAGAACTTTTCTTCTTGAAAGGCCTAATGAAATACGACGTTCAGTATGGTTTCTCTGACGAGGTTGTTCTTTACACAACGCTTACTCCATCCGACTTCGGTAACTAATCACTAACTGAAAAACAACTCATATCAAATGAAAAAAATATTATTTCTCTCTTTATTCTGCATTGGACTGATGGCAACGTCAGCCAATGCACAACGCTTCGGAACGACTGCCAATGCAGATAACACAGGCCGAACATTGACATACGCATATTCAACAAAGACCTACGCAACACCAATGACATTGAAGCCAAACGCTTCGCAGACATGGTTTAGCGTGGATTCTTTGACAGGAGTATTGACCGTGAACCTTTCAACTTCTTACGCACAAAAATGCGATGAGGTGACATTGGTTTTTGTTTCGGATTCCGCAAGTGCCGGTCACGTTGTAACCTTCGGAACGGGTATCGCCCCATCTGCAACAACGTTAACGGTCGATAAGAACCAGCGTGCTACATGGACAGGTGTGTTCATGAAAGGTATTTGGATTGAAAAAGCGAGAGCAAAAGAATAACGATGACTGACGAGCAAAAAGAGGCCATTATCGGTGTGCTAAATTCAAGAGACAAGATCACTAAAGTTCATTTCGATGAAAAGGGTGATTTTCACTTCAACGCATACCCTGACAAAGACGGGAATCTTTATTCCCCTGCAATGGCTAGTCGTATTGTAAAGTCACTCACGCGTGAAGAAGTTTTCCATGTCAACACTACTGAAGAACTCGTAAGTTCGGAAAGTGGCGACCAATTAACAGACACCAATGATAGCAACACAAGCGCAGGCCGTAAGTCACGCAAAAAATAAGTTAACCACTCGTCAATACGATTCCGCTAAAAGCATTTATGTTTCAAAGGGCGGCAACGTTTACGTTAACTCGGAGGCGGGAGCCAAAGAAAGTGGCGAAGAACTGTTCACGGTAAAAGGTGAACCAATAGTAAAAACAAAACCTAAAAAAGAAACAACCGATGTCGCTTAATGACGTAAGAATTATAAAAGGTGAAGGTGGTTTAGGCCGAACGCTTCCCGGACAAGACCACATTTCAGGTATCTTGTTTTACACGGACACCGTTCCTTCGGGATTTTCTGTTGACGCTACCAAAGAAGTGTTTTCCATCCAACAAGCCGAAGCACTCGGCATTGTAGGCAATTACTCGGACGAAACACAGGCAACGGGTACTTTTTTAGTGACCAATGCAGGTGCGGCAGGAAATACAATCGAAATCTTTATTCAAGAGCCGGTTAATAACGTAAGTCTAGGTGTTTATACACGCTCGGCGGCGGCTACAACGGCGGCTTTGGTTGCGGCTGGTATTGCTGCTCAAATTAATCTAGGTCAATACCAACACGGCTATACTGCAACGGTGTCAAGTGCTACGGTAACAATTAAGGCACGCAAAGGACTCGGTATTTTCTTAAACTCAGGCGCACCAATTACAAAAGTAGTAGTAGGAACGATTGCTGGAACCATTACACAATTCAGCGGCGGTGTTGCTTCTGAACTTGCTCAATTTCATTACCACGTATCAGAATATTTCAGAATTAACCCCGAAGGCGACCTTTGGATTAGTTTTGCGACATTGACCGGAAATACATTTGACTTCACCGAGCTTTATAATGTTCAGGACACAGCGAAAGGCAAGATTCGCCAATTTGGTGTTTATCTTGGTAATTGTGGCGCGGCTGCGGCATCGGATTTACTTGACTACGCCAATAGCTTACAGGTGGTTTGTAACTTACTTGAAACACAACACACACCAGCATCAACGGTATTCTGCGCAGATATTTCAGGTATTTCAGATCTATCAACTTTATCCACGCTTGCTGACCTTGACGACAAAAACGTTTCTATTACAATCGGTCAGGACGGGGCCAATTTAGGTTTCGAAATATTTAAGGCTTCGGGTGCTTCTATCGGTAACGTAGGGACAATTCTCGGTGCCATTTCGCTTTCTGCCGTGAATGAAGATATTGGCTGGGTGTCAAAATTCAACCTATCGGATGGCAACGAATTTTCTGTTCCTGCCTTCGGTAATGGTGTTCAAGTGAATATTGTAACGCAAGACGCTTTACTTAATCAACTCAATCTTTATCGCTATATCTTCCTTCGCTACTTTGTAGGAGTGACTGGAACATTTGTAAACGACAACCATTGCGCTATTTCACCCAACAGTGACTACGCGTATATCAACGACAACAGAACGATTGACAAGGCCTCTCGCGAGTTGTACGCTAACATCATTCCTTTCTTGAATGGAACGATCAAACTAAACTCAAACGGAACGCTCACAGACGTGACTATTTCCTATGTCGAAGGACTTGGAAATACGGCACTCGACCCTATGGTCAGAGCCGGTGAAATTTCAGGCCGCCGCGTAAGTGTGTCGGCTACTCAAAACGTACTTGCAACAAGCACATTAGTAATCACTGTTTCTGTTCTTCCTGATGGAGTGGCACGAAACATCACAATCAATTTAGGCTACGTAACATCACTATAACATGACTCCATTAATTAACGGAATAAACTATTCTTGGTCAAACATTACACTAGTGTTGTTTGGACAGCCCGTGAGAGGCGTAACCGCTATTTCATACAAGGCAAAACAAAAGAAAGAAAACAACTATGGTAGCGGCGTTGACCCTATTTCGCGTGGATATTCCAACGTAGAATACGAAGCATCCATTACCTTGTATTTAGACGAGTGGAAAAACATTATCACAGCTTCGGGCGGAAATCCGTTAGCCTTACCCCCGTTCCCTATTCAGATCGTGTACGGAAAGAGTAGAGCGGTTGCGCAAACCGATACATTATTAGAGGCGGAATTTATGGAAGATCCGATGAGTTCACAGCAAGGCGATTCAAAGGTGACTATTGAAATCCCTTTAATTATTGCCGGCATCGCTCACACGTAAAAATTACAAACAATAAAAAAACCATGAACCAAGAAGTAAGCGAAACATTAAAAGAAGAATCAAAAGAACTATTCGAAGCCAAAGAGGCGGCAGAAACAAAAGCGGCAGAATTAAGTACTCAAAAAGGAGCAAAAGTTTACGCCCTTGTCTTTAATACGCCCGAAGGAATAGTAGTAGGTTACGTTCAACAGCCGAACCGAAATACAAAGCTCGCGGTGTTTGATGCGATGCTACAAGGCCCAAGCGCAGGGGGTGAGTTAATTCTAAACACTTGTTTGTTGAAAGAGGAGTCTCACCCACGATTAACAACGGACGACGACATTTTCACCTCTGCGTGTATCGAATGTTTTTCTTTATTTAAAATCTACCCGAACGAGCTAAAAAAAAAGTAGACGACCATAGCAAAGAATGTGATACCTCAATGATACGGCACTGGTCGGCATTATTGAGGTTTTATTTTAAGGTAGAACCTGATGAATTAAGCGACGATAAGTGGTGCGAGTTAGTAGGTGAATTACAATACGCTCTGAAATGGAGCGGGAAAATTGAAAACTATGGCTGATAATACGGTTGAATACATAGTCAAGTTACGGGACGAAATGAGTGGTACACTTGCGGCCATTCAAAAGCATACCGAGCAAATGAATAATTCCATGCAACAAACGCAAGGAATTATGTCACGTTTGCAAAGTGTCGCCGGGGTAGCCTTTGCCGTAAATGCTGTTAAAAGTTTTGCAGGGTCAATCATAGAAACAGGGTCGAATATTGAGCAGTTAAACGTCGCTTTTTCTACGATGTTAGGTAGCAAACAGGCCGCCGTTCAAATGATGGCAGACATTACAAAGTTTGCCAAAGAAACGCCGTTCGAATTAACCGATGTAGCAAGCTCTTCTAAGCAATTACTGGCCTTTGGCATTGAGCAGCAAAAAGTAATATCTACCCTTCGCTCACTTGGCGACGTGGCTGCGGGCGTTTCAGCTCCAATAGGCGACATCGCTTATTTATACGGGACGATCAACACGCAGGGTAGGGCTATGACAATGGATATTAATCAATTTGCCAATCGCGGTATTCCTATTTGGAAAGAGTTAGAAACGATAACAGGAAAGAGCGGATTGGCGTTAAGAAAATACGTTGAAGATGGAAAAGTAGATTTTGCGACCATAGAAAAAGCGTTTCAGAATATGTCGGGCGTAGGCGGTAAGTTTTTTAACCTCATGGACGCTCAAAGTAAGACCACTGGCGGAACCATTTCCAATTTAAAGGACTCATTAGGCCAACTTGCTAACGATTTATTTGTGACCCTTCAACCTGCCATCAACGCAGTGGTAAAATCAATGATGGGTTTTGTTCAGTCGATGAGATCCGCCATTGAATGGGCCAAAGAAAACCAAGCGGCAATAAAAGCGATTGGCGGAGCGATGGCGGTGCTAGTCGGTGCATATATCTTGTATAATGCACAGGGAGCGATAGCGGCTGTTATCACAGCAGCAAATACAGTAGCGACCTTTGCGCAATTAGTCGCCACCGATGGGCTGGCGGCGGCCTTGTATGCAGCCGGAATAGCCGGACAAGTAGCATGGGCCTCCATTACACTAGGGCTTTCTTTAGTGGTGGCTGGATTTATCTATGCGTACAATAAGTCCGTATGGTTTCGCTCGGTTCTTCACGGGATTGGGGAAGTGGCAAAATCACTCATGCCTTTATTTATGGGTTTGGGTGAAGTTATTTTAGGTGCATTTACGCTTGACTCTAAGATGTTCCTCAAGGGAATGGCTGATTCCGCAGAAGGGCTACTCAATTTTGCTTTGATTCCGGCAACTTTTGTCAAGGGTCAAAACGAATACATTTTGGAGGATACCAAAAACAGCGCAAGGGAGAAAGCGAAACTAGCCAAAGAAGCAACTGAGACAGCGACCGATCCGACCAAGAATTTTGACAAGAGTAAGCAAAAGGCACTGGCAGACACCAAAGCAAGCGTTGATACCAAAGCACCGGCAGCTAGCACGACCACTAATAAAGCCACAACAATCAATATAACAATTCAAAAACTTGTTGACGGCGGAATCAATGTTCATACCACTACTATTGAAAGAAGCGTAAGTAAGATAAAAGAAGTGGTTACACAGGCTTTGATTTCTGCCGTAAATGATTCACAAATAATCGCCGATAGCTAATGCAGAATATTATACTAAAAAAGCCGGGCAATAATCCATACGAGGGCCAAACGCCGAAAGCGATTAATGTCGACAAGCCCCTTTATTACGGGGTACTAGGAACAGGTGTTTATTCGAACCTTGACATCAAAGGCGGCGAATGGACTGATCAATTCGGCAGGGTTCAAGCCTGCCCCGACTTAATATTCGACACCGTACTCTTTACGGTCGAAATGAGTAAAAACATTGTAAAGACACCCATACAAGGGCGCAACGGAACAGTAAAAGAATACATAGCCGACGGCGACTACTATATACGGATTGAAGGGTTAGTTACCGGATTCAATAATTCGCGGCCCGATGCTGACATAACTAATTTAAAAAAGATGCTTGACGCTCCAATCCCGTTGCAAATCAACTCCAAGTATTTAACTCAATTAGGCGTTTATTCGATTATCGTTGAAAGGTACAATTTACCGCAATTACCCGGTCAATACTCGCAGCAACCATTTTCGATAGATGCCATTTCAGACGCACCAGTAATCTTACTTATCAAATAATGTTACGCCCAAAAATAGTCATCACTTTTACGCAAAAACCCACTACTACCTTTCCTGACAGAAAACAGGTGTTGGTTATGGATTTTGTGACCGAGTGCGTGATTGTTTCTTCGTGGCGAAACCTAACCGATACGGCAAGACTTAGTTTTCCAAAAAAAATTTATTTAAGGGACAAACTCGGTAACACGTTTGATTTAGACGGGAAAAATATCATTGCCGGTAACTCGGTTGCTCCGTTTTTAATGCGTGGCGACGGTGTTTCAATAGCGGCGTGCTATTGGTACACGGATGAACAGGGCAAAGAACAGCGGCCTGCACCCGTCGAGTTATTTAAAGGATTCGTAACGAAGGTTAGCGTAAAAATACCTATTGAGATTGAGTGTGAAAACTCGATGTATTTGTGTAAACAGGTACAAGCCCCTAATAAACTATTCCGGCAAAAGGACTACACACTAGAGAAAATGGTGAAAGAGTTAATTGATGTGGTTAATTCTTCAAAAGGCTCCAATCTAAAGCTAGTAGAACCGCCTGAAGGCGTAACAACGTCTATCGGTGACTTTCGGTGCCAAAATGAAACCGTTGCACAGGTACTTGACCGCCTTCGAAAAGATTATAAAGTTGAATCATGGTTTAGGGGCGACGGCCTTCACTCGTCGGCTATCGTGTATTTCCCCAATGAGGGTAACACGAACGTCTTTGTGTTTCAGAAAAATATTATTTCAGATCAATTACAGTACACCCGTATTGACGACGTAAGGCTAGGGTTTAATGCTTTTTCAATTCAAAAAGAAGAGTTACACCAAAACAATAGCAAAGGCAAAAGACAGACGTTACACAAACGACTCCAAACCTTCGTTGGTGATAAGGACGGAGAAATTAGGACGCAATTCTTTTTCGGTGCAAAGACTGTTGATGAATTAAAGAAACTAGCTGAAGAGAGACTGCTAAAATTCAGATACGAAGGATTCAAGGGAAAGTTTGTGACATTTGGCGAACCGGTCACCTTTCACGGCGATAAAGTAGAAATACGGGACACGGTGTTACCTGAAAGGAACGGAACCTACTTTGTTCGTGGCGTTGAAACAACGTTCGGCCAAAACGGATACCGGCAAGAAATAGAACTCGACTTTAAAATAAGTGGAGTATTTACACAATCAGAATTAAACAACGGGCTATGAGTAACAGAGCAATTATTGAGGCCATCGGAAAACTAGCGGCAGCAACGCCGTCCGACCGCGTTACGCTGGTCATTGCAAAAGTGGATTCTGTCAACGAGGAAAATAGAACGTGCGATGTGTCGCCCATTGACGACAATGCAGATACGTCAATTCCCGACGTGTCGCTACTTATTGAGGACAGTAACGGAATGTTATTAATACCGGTCATCGGTTCAACGGTGGCGGTTATGTACAATAAACGCGGGATTGCCTTTGTGGCTTTGTGTTCAGAATTAAAAAAGGTCGAATGTTACGCCGAGTTATTCCAATTCAACGACGGAGGGTTTGGCGGCCTTACGAAAACGCCTGAATTAAAAACAGGACTTACTACCAATAATGACATTCTTACTAAACTGCTTCAGATGTTCGAATCATGGACACCGGTTGCAGGTGACGGCGGTCTTGCATTAAAAACACTTGCCACTCAAACGCTTACAGGCCTTACAGTAGGGAATTTTTCTAACATTGAAAACGAAAAAGTAAAACATGGCTAACATCTTCCAAGACATAACCTCCGATAACGACGGCGACCTATTACTAGATTCTGCTTTCGGCGACCTTACTATTACACCAAGTGACGAGCAGCATCAAATAGATATTATTGAAGCATTTCAAGGGGAATGGAAAGAGTTTCCGGGCGTTGGCGTGGGAATATTTGGATATTTAAAATCTTCGGGCAAAGAACAGGAACTTTCACGGGCGGTCACGGTTCAGTTAACGGCAGACGGTTTCACGGTCGACAATCCGAAAGTGGAGTTCGACGCGAACGGCAAAGCACTTGTTTACCCTAACGCTTATAGAAATGGCTAACATTCCCGGTATAACATTGCCAGAATCAAAGGCCCCTACAAAGGGACAAGGCACAGTGCTACCCAATCAATCGGTATACGACCTCTGTTTAATGACATACGGCTCACTTGATTATTTGGGAAAATTCATGACCGAAAACAAAATTATTGGGTTAAATTCCGCGCCTTTACCCGGCTCTCACTTTATATTTGACCTAGATAAAAGGCAAAACGAGGCGCGGAATAAATACAATTCACAAAGCGGTATAAAGTATGCAACCTTAGAAGTTGCGCCGCCTTATGAAAAGCGTCCACCCTTTTGTACGTTCTATGAAATATTAACCGACACGGATTTTAATGTACCTTCAGATTGGACGGTAACGACCAACACGGGGAGCGGCGTTATTAGCGGTGGAAAGTTCATTCAAACTACCGGAACAGCAGCCACGATAACAAGGGCCATGCAGCCGCTAATATTGCCAAGCGGCGACATCAAACAGTTGCACGTAAGGTTTATTACGGGTTCTATAAATGATAATGTTGGTGGTGGCGTAAATATGTTCAACGGAACTATTTACCAAGACATCTATACATTTCTTGACCTAGCCCCGTTCACGGTATACGAAGCGACGTTTCCTGTTCCTTCAAATTATTTTAACGGACAAACCAGTGTTGGTGTAGTATTAAAAAAAATCAATACCGGCACGGCGGGAAATATAAACGAAATAACATTCGCATCTATTCAGGTGTGTGTATAAATATAAAACAAAATGTATCTATCAGTTGACGAAATAAAAGACCAAGTAACCAAGCTCACGGGCAAAGCGGTTGTCGCGGTCGAGTTCAATATTTATTTGAGTTCATCCGAACTTTCGGCTATCACACCCGGAACGCCTCGTTATGTGTACTATGGTTCTATCTGCAATATGGGTGCGGGTAACGCTACTATCTTAAAACTTGGAAGCGTTGTTACTTTTGACAATAGCGGCGTGTTTGCCTTAGGCGCGGCCCAATCGACGACGTTTAACAACCGTGTGTTTGACAAGTGCGAACTAAATACAGGCAATATCGACGGTACGATTACTTTTCAAGGGTATAAACTTTTAATGGAAGCGTAATGTATTTCGACGAACAGGACGAAGAACAAGACGGGTATTTCGGTGCGTTTTCGCCGCCGAGCAATTCTTTTTTATTACAAGAAGATTCCTTTTTCATAGAGCAAGAAGATGGAAGTAAAATCATACTCTAATGGCAGACAAGAAAATAAGTCAATTAACAGCAGCGACTACCTTAGACGGAAGCGAAGTATTTCCGATCGTTCAAAGCGGCGTAACAGTTAAAGCGACCATCAACGATACAAAACCCCCAATCACCTCCTCATGGACAGACGCTATTGCGCGAATAGGCTCTATCGTACCCAACCAAGCCTATAAAATCGACACAAGCGATAGTGTTATTCCCCCTAACATCGACTACATTTTAGTTTGGGGATTGGACGCAGGCACATACAATACAAATTGCCAAGCGTATATCACAGGGCTAGGATTGGTTCCGTGTTCTTATGATATTGTGGCCAATACATTATCTGGCAAGTATGTTATTTGGGCTGGTAATATCTCTCAAAGCGGAGGAGCAGATGCAACGATAGACTATACGTCTGTTAACTTACTTGGAGAAACTCCTATATTCGATGCCCAAAGTAGTGGATTATTAGTAGTACAAAACACTATTTTTTCGTTTCCTCAATATAAAACCATCCTATTTTCTCCTCATGTTTTTATTGCGCCTAATTTATGGTCTCCTGCATTAGAATGGTCAAATGCCCATGAGCTGTTTTTATACATGGTCAAGGGTGACGGCAGCCCTGCTGACGATATTTACAACAACACTTATATAGAAATACAAATCATACTCTAAACAAAAACAACCAATGGAAATTAATCAAGAAGTACTATTCTTATTGTTTATGGACTCCAACAAATGGAGCCGAGTAAAAGCGAACGCTGAAAGAAATTCAGTAAGCGAAAAACAAGCGTTACTCAATTCAACAAAAGACGTTGTGATTGAAAACTACGACCCGTCGATGCTGACAACGTGGGCAGACACTATCTGCGAATGGATGGACGCTAACTAAATCTTTACCAAGCCCCGTAAGGCTTACTTAAACCAAAAACCATGTTAAACTCTGAATTAGAAAACAAAATAGCAAACGACACCCAAGCCAAAGCCTATGTTGGTGTCATTTCGAATGCCGATAAGCTAGACGCTTTGAGTATTGTAAAAACCGCTTCTGATTTTGCTATTTACAAAAATCCTAACGAAACTGATTTGAATAAACTTTTAAAGTCAGCAAATGAAAGTCTGATAGCGAAAGTTCGTGAAATTCAGAAACGATAATTAAAATCAAAACCATGAAAAAAATCTTATTTCTATTCTTACTGATTGCAAATGTTGTAGCAGGGCAAACCACCGTAACGGTCTGCAAAGACACCACAGAGCATAAGACACGAATCATTCAAACGGTTCAGCCTTATGATTCAACTTACCAAGTATGCCGTACCGAAACAATCCCGACGGTAAAGGATACCATTTGGCGCGGCGTGTATGTGACAGGTCTTTCATCTGCTTCAACAAACGCCACAAGTCAGCAAAAGATAATCGACGGACTGAATAAATACAAATTCAATTCAGCACATTTCTATTCCATCGACGGGGCGAATGATGCAGGGCTAACAGCCTTTTTTAAACGTATTAGAAAAGAAACCAAAGTAACTGATTTAGCAGCAACGGCTTCAAGTTCCAATACATTTACAGGAACACGGTTAACATGGAATAAGAACCATGCAGATAGTGCGGATTATAATACATGGAATCTAGAATTTGAGCCTTGGCGTGCCGTTGCAAATGGTTCGACCGTCGCCATTGATTGGACTAAGAACGTAACGTACCTGCAACAAATGAAAGCCGTAGGTAGTGCCAATAACATTAAGGTAACTGATTATTATGGGTGGTGGTCTGACGCTCCTATGAGCACACAAACACCCGACACACTCGTAAAGTATTGTGACTACGGTCTTATACATGATTACAGAACTGGTCCCGAATTTGGTTATATGAAAACTCGTATGGACCAACTGAATGCTTCAGCTAAAAAAATTAACCGCGTCTATGTGGTACGCGTCATCATTTCTGCCGAACCTTCATTCAGTCAAACATGGCTAAAGACACACACGCCCGACGACTTCTATAAAGCTGTTTGTGCTGATTTTGCCAAGCAGAAATATTCTAACTTAAAGATGGACGGGTACTTAGTATTCACTCTTGACTTTCTGCAAACAGCGCAAGCACCTGCAAACGCTCGTATGGCTTCACCTGTTACGGCAGATCCAGACTTTAAGAACGAAACGACATTAGGACACCGCCAATATTTGCCTGTCTTAAAACGGCTCAATTTGCTGAATAAGCAATCACTCAAATTCAAGAAATTAAAACCAGTAGAATAACCCTTTCTTTTCCCACAACTGAAAAGGTATAAATTAACCTGAAAGCACTAACAGATTAATCCAATGAGTCACTTACACATCGACGACACAGAGTCTATGCACCCACTTATCAACTTTGGAATAAGTATCGCACTAGTGCTAATTAGCAACTGGTGGATAAATGTTACTCCAAGCTATTCGCTAACAATACATCCTTTCGATTACTGGGAGTTTATTCATAAGCTTGGTTACTTGGTGCCATTCATTGGACTATTCCTTAATCAGAGACGGAAAAGAAAAAAGAAATAATGGGAAACATCGGTAAACCTTCAATTAAGAATTTCAATAAGCCTAGACCAAAAGTACTTCGTGTACTCGGCGAATGGCTTTCGGCTATTTCAAAGACCTCCGCAATCGGAGCGTTTACGACCGACGACCATACAATGAAAATAATTACCATCTCTTTATTTGCGGCGGGGTGGATTGGTGAACTATTCACTAAGCTATATGCAGCGACCGAAGAGGATTATGATGAACAAATAAATTCTAACAATCAAAACCAAAACAATGAAAAAACAAATTAAACTATTATTTGCATTCACAACGTGTATGCTTTTATTTGCCTTCGCGGCAATCGCTCAAACTGATTCAACGGGTACTGGAGGCGGCGGCTCAACCGACCCGTTTTCGGCTATCTTCATGAGTGTTGCAAGTTTGTCGCTTGTTGTCCTGCCAATCACAGGCTGGATTTCTGCACACGTAGTAAAAGGCAGCTCTCAAATCGTGTCTTGGGTGGTGGCTCTAGGGCTTGCTTCTTTAGGCCATTTCTTGGGGCTGGGAGCGTTCGGGACTTATAACTGGTTCTGGACTATCGGTTACGGTATTATCGCAGCATTGACCGCTAATGGTATGGCAGACACTTCGCTAATCAAAGGCATCCTTACTGCGATTGCGGCAAAAGCAAAAGTATAATGAAGTTCATCGAAGTCGAAGGAACAAAACGAAGTCAGCCTAAAAACGGCTTCTTTTGGCACGTTGTCGTAAAAGCGAAAAAGGACATCACCAACCCTCGCTTAGTCGGCAAGGTCAAATATGGTAACGGTGGTTTTGACACCTATTCCAATGCACTACGAGCGGCACGGAATCATAATAAGGAGCTGAAAGTGCCGTATCCGATTTACCACAGGGGTAAGCTAGTGAAATAAAAAAGCCCTCCAATTAAGGAAGGCTAGTAAGAACTTCTACGGAATGGCTCGACTTTTCTATCATGGTTTTGTCGGGCCGCCGTAGGAACTATAATTCTCCATCGCCAAGATCGTCAAACGCATCACTAGCATCTTCTCTAGCGCTTTCTAATAAATCCTTTGTTGCGTCTGCTTCATTTCCTGTTGCAATATTTACAACGTCTTTAACGACTGCAATTGGCGTTAAAACAGTTTTCACTGTTGCGCTTATAATGTTTGTGAAAAATCCCATCTTATCTTTTTTAGTTGGTTTTTAGTTCCTTAAATCGGATGCTTTTAATTCGTTGGTCATGGTTAGTTATTTTTCTTTTTTCTAGGTGGTGGGTCACAATATCTAATTACAACGTTTACGAGTAAATCAATTGCCTCGAATGATAAACGACACCTTCCCTCTGGGTGCGCTCTTAAATCGCCACAATTGGCAAAGTCTTTTAATTCTTGTCTTGGGGGTTTTTCCATATCGTTTCTAATTTTACCCCACAAAAACTGTATTTGCAGGGATTAAGCCTTACCGTGAAAGACGGGTAGGGCTTTTTTTATTTCCATCCAAACAAAATATTATTTAAGTTTGCTTCATGCAAAAAGAAACTGTAAAAGAAGTAAGAATTTGGGTTTGGACGCTAATGGGGATTTTTGCGCTTTTTATTATTTACAAATGGATTGAAAAACCACTACCAACGCAAGAAAAAGTCACGATCACACCGCAAACAAGTCAACCAATAGTCATTGAAGGTGCTAAATGGTCGCCAACAGTCACGCAGCCGCCTATAAACGTGTCAATTCCTAAAAGCAATGATTCGCTAACCGTCGCCCTCATAAACGCTCTAAACCGCTTAAATGCCGTCAAGGACTATGACACCACCGTAACCGCTATTTCGGGATCTGACACCACCGGCACGGCAAAGGTTCACATACGGGTCACGGATAACAGCGTATCAGAGTTTAGGCTGGGTTTACAGACGTTCAATAAGACGATTGAACACACACTTGTCACAAAGTTTGCCGTCTCTCTAGGGGCCGCAATGACGTATAAGCAGGGCGTTTCGACCCCGTACTATATCGCAGGGCTTCAACTGCCGAAAATGAGTTACGAACTAGGCAAAGAAATCGGCGGAAATGCTTTCTTTGTGAGTGGGAAAATATGTATATTTAGCAAAAGGAAATAATTATGACAGTAGGGCAATTAAAAGAATTACTTGTGGGCGTCGATGACAACACAATGGTATATATTCCAGTTCAGCAGGAGTTTGACGGACACCTATATAGTCCATGTATAATTGATAGCGGAGTTGGTGAAATTTCGGATGACCCAAACATGGGAGAAGAAGAGTTTGAAACAAGATTGAATTTAGGAACACTAAAAGGCAAAGAAGCATTTTTATTGCTGCCCTGTGAAAATGAAAAAGATAAAAATCACTTACACGAACTTAATTAACTATGTGGCAATACTCCCAAAGCAAAGGAACGCTAACCGATTCTAGCGGAAAGACTGAAAGCGAAATAAACAACGCAATCAATGTGGTTGTAGTTGCAAATGAATTATTCAAAGATTCTAAGCCTTTAGAGGGTGAACCGTTGATAATATTAAAAGACACCTTAAAAAAGAGTATGTCAAAAGATAAAACAAGTTTTCTATGAATCACCTAGAAATTGCCATCACTCAAATCGGAGTTGAAGAAGTACCACGCGGGTCTAATTGGGGGCCACAAGTATCAGAATATTTAAAGTCAGTTGGAATTAATTTCGAGGCATCATGGTGTATGGCCTTTGTTTATTGGTGTGTAATAAAATCAACCACTACAAATAGACTCATAAAGACTGGTGGCGTACTTAACCAATGGAACAAAGTTAATGCTTCACTAAAGAAAGAGACACCTTTAGCAGGAGATATTTTTATAATGGATTTCGGCAAAGGACTAGGCCATACGGGCTTTGTTGAATCGGTCGAAGGTGAATTAATCCATACGATTGAGGGCAATACGAATGACACTGGCAGCCGTGAAGGTTATGAGGTTTGCAGACGAAAGAGAAAGATTGCATCCTGCGTAGGCTTTATAAGATTATAAAAAAGCAGTTTTCCATGTATTGAGGTCGGAGCGTGATGTTTCGGCCTTTTTTTGTTTGCACTTTTCTAACTAGAATATCAACCACTTATGTGTGTACACCAAAAATATGTAACAAAATATTAGGAACGTATGTACACACGACATATATTTGCACTCATCAAACATAAAGATATGAAAAAACGAGCATTTAGCAATAACCTTTATATTAGGGTTACGGAATCAGAGAAAAAGAAATTAGCATTGGCAGCAAAGAAAAAAGGTGTTACGCCAAGCGAGTTTGTAAGAAACCTAATCAACCAACTATCATGACACCCCGCGACTTCTACGAATACCCGTCACTTCCCGAAGATGAAAACTACTTCGATTTATTGGAACGTTCAGAGGACGCAGCCGCCTCACAAGCAGACGACGACAACGACGAACAACGAGCAAACGATAAAGCAGACCAAGATGAATAACGAAATCGAAGACCTTCACGGCTATTGCGACGACGGTAAAATCTCACTAAGCGAGTCAAGGCGCAATCTATTCACGGTGACAAATGTGAGTTGGATGAAATTCCTAACCGACAATTTCACGACCGAAGAGTTAATGCAAGGAGCAGCCGCAAAGCGCAAACTAGAGAGCGTTAAGTCAACGGAGTTTTTGACCGAAAGAATCGGGCCGTTCTTTGAACCCGTACTTGACACGCCATTACCAAACAGTTTTAAAGAAAGGGACGAAGATAAATGACACCTGAAAACATTCAAAACAAAATATTTTATCTAAACGGGATTGAGCTTAGACAGCAAAAAAGGCTTGACGACTTGTGCGAATATCTTTCAGACAAAACAAATACCCTAGTTGAAAGTTTAGGGTTCTTGGTTAAGATTGAAGAGCAAATAGGTTATTTACAGGAAACAAAAAGTAAAATAAGTGAACTCCAAACCCAACTCCATGAGCAGCCAACGCAATCCTGACAAAGACATTCCGCGCTCTATTGCAAGGGGTAAAACCATTTACATTGTCAAAGATATTGGTAACGACCATTTCTTGCTGACACCCAACAACAGGGGTAACAAAGGCGAATCGAAAGTATCCTTCAAAAGAACCCGCTCACAGATAATCAACACGCTGGAGCATTTACAATAATTATTAACCGATTTAAAAAATAA
>ERZ869921.462-NODE-462-length-25410-cov-12.712719_pt1 | contig 25410 bp, 31 predicted proteins | sample MGYA00579310_ERZ869921 | MGnify/ENA primary metagenome ERZ869921 (study PRJEB32216, sample SAMN09231816) | wastewater metagenome | place: USA: Maryland | collected 2016-06-21 | study: EMG produced TPA metagenomics assembly of the PRJNA472060 data set (Reclaimed... | reverse complement strand
GTCCGCAGATTGCCCCTTTAGCCATTTGACCATTGGGAGGAAGGACCATGACTGATCTAGTGGAAGGACGGACGCCACCGGAGGCCGTTCGCGCTGTCCCCGACTTCGATCCGGCAGAAGGGCGACGGCTGTACGAGCGCGACCAGGCCGTTGGCGACGACTTTTGGCACGATCGGCACTACGAGTGGCGCGAGTGGGTGGAGCGTCACGCCGACGCCCTCCTATCCGCAGCGGAGGAACGCGACCAAGCGGTGCGGGAGCGGGATGACCTCCTAAACGAGAAGAAGGCCCGCAGCGCAATCGACCCGGTTACGAGGCTACACAACCTGTGTGATGCGTTGGCCGAATCGCGCGGCGAGTCTCCCTACGATCAAGAGTCGTGGGATCTGGCCGACGAGAGCAATCGGCTCCTGCAAGCCGAACGAGATCGAGAGAAGGGGAGAGCGGATGCGCTGCAAGCGGAAGTGGAAAGGCTGAAGGCTCGCTACGAACCGGTTGGCCGGCCTCGGCCAATGGCAGGAATGATCGACTAGATGTTGCGCGTGGTCCCCATTCGCCATGCCGCGGCAAACGACTACGTTCGCCGCCTGCACCGGCACAACAAGGCAACGCTAGGCGCGATCTTTTGCGTCGCGGTAGCGGACGATGACGGCCTTCGCGGAGTTGCGATTGTCGGGCGTCCAGTAGCTCGGCGACTAGACGATGGAGCGACTGTCGAGATTACGCGCGTCTGCACGGCGGGGAGGTCGTCGGGGTCGTCGTGTTCAGCGAGGCGGTCGCCCGTTTCTTGAAGGACCGCACCGCGTCCCTCGCCCACAAGACCGAGACTGAATACAACCGACAGTCGGTCACGCTGATCAAGGCGTTTGGCCGCGTGGCGCTCGACAAGATCACGCCGGCCCACGTCTACCGCTACCTCGAGGCCCGCGGGCGGACCGTCGCCGCGACCCGGGAGAAGGCCCTGCTGTCGGCGGTGTTCAACCACGCGCGCATGGTCGGGCTGACGAACGCGACGAACCCATGCGCCGGGGTTCGTGGGGTCGGCTCACGCCGCGATCGGCTGGTATCGGATGCGGAGCTCGCCGCGGCGCTGGCGGGGGCGAAGGACGACTTCCCGCTGGCCGCCTTCCTCGAGCTCGCCTATCGGACCGGCCAGCGGCCCTCGGACGTGCTGCGGATGACGCGCGCGGACGTGCAGGACGGGGCGCTGCGCGTGCGGCAGGCCAAGACGGGGCGTCAGGTACGCATCATCGTGGAGGGCGCGCTGGCGGCCCTTGTCGAACGGCTGACGAAAGACACGGTCGGGAGCATCCGCCTGGTGCGCGACGAGAAGGGGCAGCCGCTCACTCTGACCGCGATGCGGAAGCGGTGGAGCGCCGTCAGGACGACGATCGGCGCCGACTGGCAGCTTCGCGACCTGCGGCCCAAGGGGGCGACAGACTCCGCGGACGTTGCATCGGCGCGCGCCCTGCTCGGGCACTCGGACGAAGCGACGACGGCGGCGATCTACCGCCGCGTGGGCGAGCTGGCGAAGCCGGTCAACCGCGAAATTGCGGGCAGCAAGAGTTAATTGCGGGCAAGAGGTTCGGCCGGAAGTGGTAGAATTTCACTCTACGGAGAGTTGGCCGAGTGGTCGAAGGCGCCTGACTCGAAATCCGTAGGAAAATTCCGCCAGATCAATCGCGAGCGCCGATTTCTGCCCGCAATCGCAGGGCTGAAACCGCCATCCGTTCCGCGTGGAACGTGCGGAATTGCGGGCAGCGTCTACGCCGCCGCGTGCGCCTCGACCGGCCCCGTCCCGCGGAGCTCGACCACGGTGGCGTCGCCGGTCGGGGCGGGGGCCTGACCCCCGTCCGCCTTCGCCGCCGCCTCGGCCTCCGCCGCCATCCGCGCCTCGGCCGACGCGACGATCGCTTCCAGCTCGCGCTCGTTCTCGCGGGTGCCGAGCTCGACCGCGAGGCCCTGCGCCTGGTACATGCCGCGCCGCGCGAGGCACACGTTGATGCGCGCGGTTTCGAGGTCGCTGTAGGGCAGCGATTCGAGCTGGACGACTCCGTTGACTTTCCTCATGGTGCCTCCTGTCAGGTGGGTTTGTTGCTGGCGACGGGGATATACCGCACGGCCCCGTCGATTCTGATTTCGACCACGCCGGACCACGTCGGCGTGTACGTCGTGATGACCGGCCACCACGTTTGATTGGCGTTCGCGGACCCGTTGGGGTTGGTGCCGACGCCCGAACGGAACTTCATCCACGAACCAGCCGGGGTGTCGATCGACACCAGCGCCGTGCCGCGCGCCGCGTCGAGGTTCAGGATCGCGTCGGAGTAACTGCCGTAGGCCGAGAACGCCGTGAGGCCCACAGCCGAGGCGACAAAGCACTCGTCGATTTGCGCGACGCCGCCGCCGGCGAGAATCACGCCGTACTGAAGGCGATCGTTCGCGTTGTCGAACGGTGCGATCCAGATGCCGGCGGTCTGCTTCGACACGCCGCCGCTGTTCGACCCGTAGAAGAAGGCGCCCGGGGTGCGGAGCTTGCCGCTGCCGTCGCCGTTCGACCGGATCGCGGCCTCGATGCCGTAGATGTTGCCTTGCAGCGATCCGCCCTTGTTCGCGGCGAGGAACGTCGCGCCCCAAATCGACGACGTGCCGTACTTCAAGCCGACCGTGTGCAGCGGGGTGTTGCCGGACTGACCCTCGATCGCGCCCTTGTTGCTGCGGTCCTCCATCGTCAGCAGGAGGTTCCACTCGGCATAGTTGATCGACGTACCGCCCGACACGATCGTCGAGATAACCGCGCCCGCCTCGACCTTGTCGTCGACGCGCGTGCCGGGGTCCACGCGGGACACCTTCAATCGGTTGCCGGTGACGCCGCCGCCGAGGACGTAGTCCGCGCCGGAGATGTCGACCTCGGCAGTCGCGCCGTTGAACTTGTGGACGCCGGTCCAGATGATCGACGCCGCGAGGTTCAGCGCGAACGTCAGGTCGGTTGCGGACGACGAGAGCGTGAGCGGCGCAGTCGCGGCGAGGCCCTTCGTTTTTAGGTCGACGCCGACCTTGGGCGTGCCGGGGATGAGCGACGATCCGGTCGATGCGACGGTGCTGATCGTGTTCGCCTCGCCGGTTCCGGCGATGGTGACGTCGGTGCCGGAGGGCGTCAGCGTGATGTTCGCGCCCGCGGTGAGGCCGCGGAACGGGAGGTTCACTCCGACCTTCGCGAGCGCGAGGGCCACGGTCCCGCCTGCGCTGCTGGACGTGTTCGCTTCGCCGCCGCCGCCGGTCGGCACCGCCTTCCAGAGCGCGTTGCCCGTGGCGGTGTCCTTCGTCAGCACGAACTCGTTCGTCGCCGGGCCCACGTTCGTGAGGCCGTTCAGCGCGGTCTGCCGGTTCGCGACGTCCGAGAGGTTGTTCGCCGCGAGCAGCACGCCCGCGAGCGTGTAGGTGATCGAGTCCGAATCCGACCCGATGGACAGGCCGGTCCCCGCGACCTTGAGGCTCTTGAGCTGGTACTGGTCCCCGACAAGCCCCGCGATGACGCCCTGCCCGCCGCCGATGTTGGCGAGGGTGAACGACGAGCCTCCGCCCCCGCCGCCGCCCGAGGTCGTCTGCTGGATCATCATGGTCAGCAGGTCGAACGCATCCTCGACGGCGCTCGCCGGGAATCCGTCGTTCGCGTTCAGGTCGAGCGTCTGCAGCAGCGGCACGGCACGCTCGCCGTGCAGGGTCATGCCCGAGGCAGGGGCCACCATCGCGGTGAGGGTGCCGCTCGGGTCGCCGCCGGAGAGCGTGTAGTCGACGCCCAGCGTCCACAGGGTTTCGGCGAGCGTGACGTTGTCGATCAGCTTGACGACCAGGTGCGCCTGCGACTTGAAGGGGAACTGGACCGAGAAGATGGTCGTCGTTCCGTTGCCGGAATAGTCGAAGCTGTGGACGGTGGTGGAGACGGTCATCGTGTCCTCACGGGAAGGCCATGAGCAGGGAGGCGGCGGAGACGGGCGCCGTTCGGATTCCAATGAGGACCGCGAAATTCGCGACGGCGCTTCCTTGCGTCGCCGTGCGCGTACCCGTCGCGCCAGCCGACGGGATCACTTCCGTCGCGCCCTCTTGCGTCGCACTCGTCACGCCGCTTGATTGCGAGTCGGTGCGCTCCGTCATGCCGGGATCATTCCCCCACGCCCCGGTGCCGGCTGCGCCGAAGATTCCATAGATCGTGACGTTCGGAACCGTCGTCGTCACGCTGGGAGCAACGCAATTCGTCGATCCACCGCTTGACCCGAACGCGCCGACAACGTCCACCGGGGTCGTAGGATCGGGCGACGTATCGACCAGCGCGCACGCCGCCCACTTGGTAGCGGACGAAATCGTGAACGACCACGATGCCGGCTCGCCACTCGCCACCTTGCCGTAGACGTAGACGCGATTGGCGCCGTCCGTTGCGAGCAGCGAGAACCCGCTCGGAACCGCGCTGACTGTGCGCGCGGCAGCGAGCGTGAACGCGAGGATGACGTAGTGACCGTTCGCCGTTGCGGCCGGCTTGTTGATCGTTACCGTAGCCGACGTGCTCGCGCCGCTGTCGGCCGGCAGGGAGTCGCCGTAGGCCATCTACCAGTCCTTGTTCAACTGCGCGAGGTAGTGCCCGCTGACCGCGTCGTAGCGCAGGATGAGCAGGTCGCGCTTGGACGCGCCGGTCGAAAGCAGCTTGTCGCCCGCAGACGTCGCGGCGGTCCACTTCACGGCGGCCGGCAGCGCCATCGTGTGCCCGCCGCTGGACTGGGTCAGGATCAGGTGCAGCACGCACGACTTCGACGGCGCGGTGAAGGTGAACGTGCAATTTCCGGTCATCGAGATGTACTGGAAATTGCCGGCCGTCCAATCGACCGTCTTGGTCGTGCCGCTGTTGCCGAGGTTGACGTCGTTGTAGTCGATCGTCTGGACGCTCAGGATGCGTTGCCCGTTCGCGTCGAGCTTCTTCATCAGCTTGGTCGACACGGCGGTCGCGCCGCTGCGCGTGAATTGCAGCAGCTCGTCGAACGTGCCGAGGTCGTCGGTCACGGTGTAGAGCGACATCTGGTTCGCGCCGCCCGAGGCGAACGCCCACCGGGTCGCGTTCGCGGCCTGCGACGTGTCCCACAGCGCGAGCAGCAGGCTCGCCGCCTTCAACTGCGCCCCGAAGCCGAACCCGCTGTTGTCAGGCGTGTCGGTGAAACCGTTGCCGCCGTCGAGAAGTCCGTTGTATTGCAGCGCGACCTGTTCGGAATTCGTGTAGCGGACCTTGAGCGGCGTCCCGAGCAGGATGACCTGCCGCAGCTTGTGCGTCGTGCCCGTGATCCCCGAGTAGAGCGCAATCGCGTCGGACGCATCGAACCCGGAGGCGTCACCGTTGATGATCGCGAGCGACGACGGGACCCCGGCCAGCACGTCCGCGATGCGGGAATTGAGGTCGATCAGTGTCATGGTCACGCGGTCGAGCGCGGACTCCGTCGCCTCGGCATCGAACCCGTCGTTCGCCACGAGGTTCAACGGCTGCACCGCAGGAGTGCTGCGACGAATCTCCAACTGGAACGCGGCCGAGATCGGGTTCGCCGGGATCGGCAGCGTCACCATCGCGAGCGCGATGTCCGCCAGCGTCGTGATCGTCCCGCCAGCAGGAACGCCCGCCCCCGCCACCGAGTAGCCGACGCCCTCGATAAGCTGCGACCGCTCCCCCGTCGCGATGCGAATGAGCGTGACGATCAGCGAGTCGTTCGAGACGAACGGGTAGCCGGTCGAGAACGCCGTCGTGACGCCGTTGCCGGTGTAGCTGAGGCTGTTGGCCTGGGTCGATACGGTCATTGCCGGCCTCCGATCGCGGACAGGTCAGGGGCACGCGCGGGCATTTCGTCCTGCGGCGCCCACCAGTAGCGGGTGCCGAATTCGCGCTGCGCGCGATCGCGCACGCGGCGCAGATAGTCGGGGTTCATTTCGTCCATGACCTGATTGAAGATGAGATGGTCCGTCGCGGCCTTCGTGTACCAGAGCGATCCCATCGGCGTGATCCCCTTCACGAACCGCGTCGCCTCCACGCCTGCGTTCGTGTCCTTGCCGCCGAACTTCTGGATCGCGTTGCCGACCGTGAGCCCGAAGGCGTCGTGGACGAGGCCACCCGTCGGACCCGCGAGGACTTCCAGCGCGGACTTCCCCATCGGCTCGTTCTCGGAGGCGAGGAAGTCGCCGTAGATGCCGAGCGCCCCGCCTTGCAGGAACGCCGTCGCCCAGTTGCGCGCCAGCACCTTCCCGTCGGCCCCGACCAGCGGGCGCGGATCCTTGCCGAGCAGCATGTCCTTCACTTCCATCGCGAGCGCGCCGGTCAGCGTCGACAGCACGGTGAGCTTCCCGATGTACCAAGCCTTCCCGCCTGCGGTGTCGTGGCCGCCCCAACCGCGTTGGACGAGATGCTTCTGCACCACCGCCCAAGGGAAGGACTTGAACTGCCAGAACGAACGCCACAACTCGCTCTTGACCTCGCCGCGCGGCCCGCCGCCGGAGGTCTGCATCCGTTCTCGGGCACCGGGCTCCGTGATCGCCATGTGCGATTCCGACAGCACCATGCCGAGCAGCTTCTGCACGGCCTGCCGCTTCACTTCCAGCGGGCCGCGCGTGATCCCGGCGTCCGCCTGCGGGAGTGCTGCGATCGTCGCGTCGGGGATGCGGTAGATGGCGTCGGGCGTCAGGAGGTCGCCGAACTTCGTGACCTCCGGTCCTGCGGCCGCCCACACCGCGAGGTCGGTATCCGTGACGCCCTTCGCGCGCAGGAGCTTCGCGTCCTCGGGATGCAGCTCGTCGAGCTTCGCGACGCCGCGCGTGATCCGGCCCAACGTGTGCATCTGCGACGCCCCGAAGCCGCCACGGCCAGCATCGGTCCACGCGGACAGCCCTTGCAGGCGCATCGTCATGTCGGCGAGGCGCGTCGTGTACGTCGGCCCGAGCGTGTCGCCCTGCATCCGGCTGATCGAGGTCAGCGTCGACTCGATCATCAACCCGGCGCGCTGCAATTCCGCGCGGCCCTCGGATTCCGCAGGGTTGAGCAGGCGCAGCATGTTGCCGAACGCCTCAAGCCCGGACACCCGGTTGTAGGAGGCCGTGACCTGCATCGTCGCGAGGTCAGGGATCGACGAGATGACGGCGGTGCCGAGCTTCGCCGCGGACAGGAGGTTGCGCGTCCGATCCATCATCGCGGCGACGAAGGCGTTGTGGATGCCGTCGGTCTGCCCGGACAGGTAGCTGTAGGACTTGTCGAGGTTGTCCGAGACGGCGCGTGCCGTCGTTTTCTTCGTGCTTTCGTGCGAGCGCGCGAAGTCGTTCCAATAGCGGAACTCGGCCTCCGGGTTCGGCCCGAAGGTTTCGAGCAGCCCGATGTCGCGGGACATGCGGTGGACGTGGCCCGTCATGACCGCCCACAGGTCCGGGGAACCGAATTCCTCCTGGTAGGCGAGGAACGAATCCGCATCCTTGAAGTGCAGGACGCGATGGTCGGTGTACCGCTTCGACACCGCCTTCTTCCCGGCGCGTTCACCCGGCACGCGGTCTGCATCGCCACCGCTGGCGATCGACTCCCAAGCGGTGCGCACGATCGCCTCGACCTCGGCATCGCCCATGACGCGGCCGTCGTCCCCGAGGTAGCGGGCGCGGTCCAGCATCGGCATGACCTTCGCGGTCCACGCATCGGCGCCCGCCTCGAACACCGCGACCTGATCGTGGTGCTGTGGCATCCGCCAGTCGGCGAGGCGGTTCAGGATTCCGCCCGCGTCGCGGAAGTGCGCCACCATCGCGTCGACGACGCCGGTCCATTCCTTCGCCACCCCGGTCGCCGTGGCGTCGCTGGCGTCGCCGTAGAGGGCGCGGACGATGGCGCGCGCGCCGTCCCGGTTCGCCACCATCCCGAAGAACGACGGCTGCGCCGCTTCGAGCGTCGAGGTCAGGCGGCGGGCGTAGTCGTGGAACACGGCACGCGCCACGCTCTCAAGCGACTGCGTCCGCGACTTCCCGTCGGCGTTGTCGAGCAGCATCCGGTCGACCGCGTCCTGCGCGTCCCCGCCGGCCTTGATCCAGGTGTCCATGTAGTGCGCGTTCGACTCGTGGATGCCGGCCTGCCGCGTCGCGAGACGTCGGGCATCGGCGGCCTCCTTGCGAATTTGCTCGGCGGCGAGCTTCGCGCCCTCCCGAAGCCGGGACTGGACGGAGAGGGCTTGGAACGCGGCAGGGTCGCGACGAGCGACCTCGCGCATCGCGGCGCGCACGCGGTCCTCGATGCCCTTGCCCTCGGCGGCGGTCATGGCCCGGCCGAGGACGTTCGCGACAGCGGTGAGGCATTCGGGACGCATCAGACCTCCGCCAGCGCGCAGTCGACAGCAGCTTGGAACGCGGCCTCCGCCTTCTCGGCTTCGGCCACCCGAGCGTCGGCTGCGGCAATCGCGGCCTCGCGCGGCACCGGGGCGTCGGGCGTGCCGGGGTAGCGCGGAACGTTGTCGGCCGGCACGAACGTCTCGCGCGCCCCCATCTCGGCGGCCTTCTCGATCGCCTTCGCCGCGTCGATGCCGGCGGCCTCAAGATGCGCGGCCTCGCGCGCGTCAGCGTCGCGGCGGCGGTAGTCGGCAGGTTTGTCCTTCGACAGCCCCTCGATCGAGCTCGGCGCGAACTCGGGCTCGCCCGACTCGCCGCGGATCGCGGCGCGCTCGAGCGCGGCCTCCGACTGCGCGATGGCGGCCTGCCGATCCTGCTCGTCGAACCTCGCCAGGTACTCGCGGGCATAGCGGACGAACCGTTCCTCGCGCGCACCGAGCGCTTCGCCGCGGTCGGCCTTCGCGAGTGCGCGCTCCGCCTGCTTGGCGGAAAACGACTTGTCGGGGCGATCCGGCCAGAAGTCGGACTTCGCGATCCATTCCGTGCGGCCGATGACCTCGCCCGCCCCGCGCAGCGGCGACCCATCGGCGCCGAGGTCCGAGGACGTGTATTCCGTGCTGCGCAGCATCCGTCCGCCCTCCTGCGCCCACCCGATTTCGTTCGTCAGCGAGGACAGCGGAACCTTCGGCGGCATCATCGGCGTGTGCTGGTCGTACCCCATCGCCGTCGCACGGTCGGCCTCCATCTCGGTCGCGAGCGCCGCGGCGGCCTCGTCGACCTCGAAGGCCATGTGCTCGTGCTCCGCCCGCATCGCTTCGGGGAAGGCATCGAACTCGCCCGCCGCGCGCGCCGTGACGCGCTCGCCCGCGGCAAGCTGCTCCGTCGCCCGCACCATCGCCTCGACGTGCGCCTCAGCGTCCATCGGACGGCGGGGAACGCCGGGCAGCGTGTCGAGCGCGGAGTGCCCGACGTTGTGGTCTGCCATCGCGTCGTCGACCGACGGCAGGGCAGGGATCGTGCGGGCACGCGGCGGCGTCCGGTTCGCGGACAGGCCCGTCATCCCGAACACCCCGCCCACGATCGCATCCAGCGCCATCTCGGGACCGCTGAACGCCTGATACTGCTTCGCGAGGTCAGCGTAGCCCGCGTCCGCGAACATCTTCGCGGCGCTCGCTCGAGCGGCGACCCCGAACCCGACGTTGATCGCCGCCTGCCCCGCGAACTGCGTCGCGATGCGCGTGGCCCCCATGCCGATCGCGGTGAACGGCGGAGCGAAGGCGCCCAACCCGGTGAGGGCCGATTGCGTGAACGCGACCTTCGCAGCGGTCAGTGGGTCAACGCCCTCGGCTTCGAGCTCCATCTGCCGGATCAGGCCCGCCGACCACGTCGTGTAGGCCGCCGCAGCGGTGCCGGCCGCCACCGGGCCAGCAGGGGCCGCAGCGAGCGCGGGCAGCACCATCTCGGGCAGCGTGACGAGCGCCCCGTGAACCACGGCCCCGGCGCTTCCCAACTCCCACGCGCGGGGAATGTCGTGCCGCGCGATGGCCTTCGCGCGCTCCTGCGCCGCGTCGAGATAGCCCGCGGTGTCGGTGCCGAGAATGGCGTCGACGGTGTTGAGCTTCGGCCGCGCGACCTCGGCGGCTTGCGTGAACGCGATGCCCGCGCGCGCGAACAGCGACGGGACGGCGGACTCCGCCGCCCTCCATACCCCGCCCGCGAACGACGGGTCGAAGTCGTCGGCGAACGCGGGCGTCATGGCCGCGCGCCGCATGAGCGCATCCGACGCCGCGGTGTCGTTGAAGATGGTCACTGGGGAATCTTCGACACGAGGCCCTTCGGCCACGCGGGCGGGTTGATGTCGAGCACGATCGGGCCGTTCCTGCCCTGCATGAAGCCGGCCCCGGCCGCGACGAGATACCGCCCCTCGCCCGCCGCGATGAGGCGCGTGCGCTCCGGCTGGTCGAACGGGCCTCCGGTGTAGCCGTTCGCCGTCATCTGCGCCGCCCACGCTTCGTTCAGCCGATTCCGCGCGAGGCCCGGATCCATGCCCCACGGCGCAATGACGGAGCCGGTCCCGCGCCACGGAACGACGGCGCCGATCGTCGCGGCGACAGCTTCCTTGACCACGTCGGAGTCGGCGTTGTCCTTCCCGTAGAGGCCGCGGTCGGCCATCGTCGCGGCGTACCACGCGCGCGCGGCCTGCATCCCCTCGCCGAACGCCTGCGGGTTGCTCGCAAGCGCCTCGCCGACCGTCTCGGCGTAGCGCGTCTCGAAGTCCTTCGGCATCGCGAACGTCGGAGGCTTCCCGTCGTTGCCCTTCGCGGCCTTCGTCGGGTTCAGCATGTCCTCGCCGCGCAGCACCGTCGCAGCGGTCGCCATCGCCGGAGCGCCGGCCGGCGTCCAGCCGTTGCCCTGCCGAGCAGCGATCTGCGCCGCCACGCGCACGGCCGCGCTGTCGGGTGCAACCTGGTGGATCGTCGCGGCGTACACTGCCGGGTCGGACAGCGAGTCCTTGAGCATCGACAGCATCCCCGCCCGACCTTGCGGGTCGAGCTGGTGCCAGCCCTTCCGGAAGGCGTCCGTCTCGGGCTGCGTGAGCGCGCCCGGGGTCGCGCCGGGGGCGTAGCGCGGCGCCGACTGCGCCACGGCCTGCCGACTCCGAAGCTCGGCCGTCACCGCGGCCTCGCCCTTCGACCAGTCGATCGGGTTGACGACCGCGATCCCCTGCACGCCGGCGGCGGTAATCCAGTCCTTCTGCCGCGCGTCCATGATCGACTTCACGTTGTGGACGACCATGCCCTGCGTCTCGGCGTCCTGCGCGTACACGCCCGGCGCGCCGCCGGGTTGCGGCACCGACTTCGATACGGCGTCCGACAAGCCCTGCGCGTCGAGCGTCGACATGGACCCGAGCGCAGCGGCGCGCAGCGGGATGCGCGAGGCGACGGCGTGCATGTCGGCCCCCTTGTCCCCGTAGGCCCCGACGAACGACGCGAGCGGCGGGATCGGCAGCGAGACACCGTTCCTCGCCGCGGCCTCCGCATCCGACACCTGCGCGCGAATCGACGCCTGCAACGCCCCCACGTCCTGCTTGAACGCCGACTCCGCACGGTTGCGAAGCTGGATGACCGTCTCGGGCGGCAGGCGATCGACCCACGCCACGCCGGTCTTTCCCGGCTTGCCCTCGGCCTCGATCGACGTGTCCGGGGGCTGCACGAGCGCGCCGGCCGGCACGATGACGCGGTGCTGCGACTTCGGGTCCGCGTTCGTCGCGAGCTGCACCTGCGCGAATGCCCCGCGCTCGGCAGGCGGGAGCGATTGCCACGTCGCGCGCTGCTCGGCGGTCAGGCCAGACGGCGGACGATCGACAGGCTTCACGCCGAGCCGCTGGTCGAACAGCGCGAGGGCCTCGCCCGGATTCCGGGTCGCGTAGCCGAGCCCGGCGCGCACCGCCATCGCGTCGAGCGCCGCCTCGATCCGCTTGTCGCCCGGATCCATCTGCGACACCGCGGCCAGCGACCGGACCTGTTCCTCGGAATCCGCGTAGCGGGAATCGTCGGCCGCGAGCACGTCGCCCAGGTCGTTGCCGACCTTCGCGATGTCCTCGCCCCGGTTCTGGTCCGCCCGCGCGCGTTCCCAGCGCGCCGACGAGACGATGCTCCGCGCCCGGATGCTGGCGACCTGCTGCTCGGCGTAGGCGCTCGCCCGGGGGTTCTGGATCGTACCCAGCACCTTCGACGAGTCCTCGTCGATTCGCTTGAGCACGCGCTCGCCGTGGCCGAAGGGCTTGCTGGCGTACTGCTCCTCGAGCTCGCCCTGCGCGACGGCCGTGCTCGCCTCGAATGCCGCGATGGACTTGTGGGCATCGACGAGCGCGCGCCGGTCCTCGTCCTCGCGCAAGACCCGCTGCCGCGCGTCCTCGCGCCGCGCTTCGGATCCGGCGAGCGCGGTCCCGATCCCGCCGACCTCCACGAGCGCCCGGCCGAATCCGTCGTCGACAGGGGCCCGCGGCGTGCTGGGGACGTGCCCGACGCTCGTTTGCGACTCGTAGAAGGGGATGCGTCCGCGCGCCATTACCAGTAGTCCCTCGATCCGCCGGCGAACAGCCCGTCGGGTGTGGTGGTGGGACGGGCCGCGTAGCCGCGCGCGACCCCGCCCAGGAGCGACGTCGCGGCGCCGAAGTAGCCCGCGTTCATGGCGTACTTCGAGCGCGTGCGCTCGTTGGCAGCCTCGGCCGCGTAGCCCTCGGCCTGCATCAGCCCCTCGTAGCGGATGTTCAGCGCGTCGAGCTCGGCGTTCGTCGCCGACTCCGCGACCGACCGCGCCGCGCTGCCGCTGTTCACGTCGACGCCCGACTCCGCGATCGCGGCCGCCTGCGACCCCAAGGCGTACCGCGCCCGACGTCGCTGCGCTTCCTCGCGCGCACCCGCCTGCATCATCGAGAGCTGCTGGTTGCGCTCCGCATAGAGCGCGTTCTGCTTCGACGCGTTGCTCTGCGCCTTCGCGGACGAGGCGGTCCCGATGGCCGTGACGGCTGCGGTGGCGACCATGACCCAGCTCATCGCGGCCCCTCGATCGACGGGAAGTCCGGCGCGATGACCTCGGCCTCGATCGCCGCGAGGTCGGTTTCCTGCGTCGGGTGGATCGTCGTCCAGACCGTGTCCTCGAGCGCGTAGCCCGCCCGCTTCGTGCCGGGCGGGGACACGAACGTCGCGGGGGCCGTGATGACCTTGACGCCTTCCTCGGTCATGACCGCGATCGAGCCCTTCGACACGATGTTCAGGTGCGCGTGTCGGTGGATCTTCCCGGTCAGCGTCACGCCGGCGGGGATGGTCAGCTCGCGCGCGTACATGCCCGGCGCGAAGTGGTGCCGAACCTCGAGCACGACCTGCGGGAGCTTGGCGACCTCGGCCTCGAGGCGCAGCACCTTGTCGCGGTTCTGGAGCGCCACGTCACCCATACCGCACCCTCGACCACAGCAGCCCGTCACGGCGACGATGCCCGCCCTCGTCCGGCGGGAACTGCGCCCGCAGCGGAGCTTCGAAGTCGAAGCCCAAGGCTTGCGCCCAGCGGGTTCCGGCGTCGAATCCGTCCAGCGTGACCATCGACAGGCGGGCGAAGCGGCACGAGCGCATGAACGACCGCGCGCGCCACGTCACGCCGATCAGCGCGGCACCGAGGCCCGCGGCGAGCCAGCACCACGCGGTCCCGACTCCCCGCCCTTCGTCCCACACCCCGCCGACCGCCAGCACGCGCTCGCCCTCGACCGCAGCGAACGCCGGGCCGGCGGCGATCCACTCGCGCACGCGGGCGGGATCGCGCAGCCACGCCGCGTCGCTGGCCTGGTGCGGCTGCGGCACCAGCGCGGCGGCGTGCTCGACGGTGAGCGGGACGACGGTCACGGCGTGGAAATCGCCAGCCCGCCACGCGGGCCGTAGAGGTTGAAGAAGTAGGCCTGCCCCGCCGTGACGTTCTTCCCGGCCTTGTACGCGACCGTGATGTTGCCGTTGTCCGACGTGCCGGACGTCACCTTTCCCGGTTGCAGATTGCCCGGAGGCAGCGACGAAATCAGCGGCACCGCGTTCGCGTAGTCGCAGGGCTTCGTCGAGAGCGAATAGGTCCACTCGCCGCCACCGCCATAGGCGGCGGTCTTGAACTTGTGGATCTGCTCGTCGTTCGCGGCCGTGAACTTGATGGCGTAGTCGGCGGGGAACAGCACGCGCATGCTCGACGTCATCGGGAGGACGGAGCAGCCCGGCGGCACGGTCGGCGGCGTGGTCCCACCGCCACCGGGCGGCGCGGTCACGTTGCACGTCACCGTGCCGGCCGTCATGGTGAACGTCCCGCCGGGGCAGTCGAGCGTGAGGCTCGCCGCCTTCGCGGTGCACGCCTTGAGCGCGAGCACCGCGACCACGATGACGACCGCGAGCATGATGACGGCCATCCATCGCGGGTGCCGGGTGGCGAAGCCGCCCGCCTGATTGCCGATGCGATCGGCTTCGCGTTCGATCTTGTCGATGTCGGGTTTCATGGTGCCTCCTTGAAGGTCTTTCCGGTGCAGGACTGCCAGAGGTCGATCTTCTCGACGTTGCAGGAGTCCAGCTCGTCGGCGTTGAAGGTCGCGCGCGCCGTGTTGCGGCGGCCAACCTCCCACGTCGTCACGCAATCGGTCGGAGCGTTGTCTCCGGGCCGTGCCGCCAAATCGTCCGCAGCAACGGAGCCGGCGGAAGTGGCTCCGGGCGCTGCGGCTTCACGATCCGGGGCGGCGGCAGGTCCGGGCGCGGCGCCACCACGGGGGACGATGGATTCGTTCCACACGCGGCGAGCGTCAGCAGGAAGCAGGCACCCGCCAGCAGGCGTCGCGCGAAGCTTCGCGGCGAGCGCGGCCGCGCGCTTGTCGGCATCGACTGCGCGGGCATTGGCGGCCGCCAACTCGCGGTCGGCGGCTTCGTGCATCTCCCGAATCCTTGCGTTCGCACGTTCATCGTCCGCCCTCCGTTTCGCGAGCGCGGTCGCCCGCGCCTCGTCCTCTGCCGCCACCTTCTTCACCAGCGCCGACAGGTCCGCCTGCGCGTTCTGACACGCCGTCGACCAGCAGGCCCGGTCCGCGTAGAACCACCCGCCCACGAGCAGGGCCGCGCCGACGATGTACGGCAGCGCGCGCAGCAGCAGGGGGAGGAACGCGATCACTGGCAGCGGACTCGCATCGTCTCGACGACGTACCGCGCGGGGTATTGCTTCGCCATCTTCAACGGCGCGAAGCGTCCACTTTTCGCATTGCGGCACACGCGCTGCACTCGCTTTTTCATTTGCCCCCCACGTTGTTCACCGCCGCGATAGCCCCGGCCTTAGCCTGCGCCAGCATCCCGAACAGCGTCCGCGAAACCCAAGCACCGAGGTAGAGCCCGAACAGCCATTCGTTCGCGGAACGATCCTCGAACGCGGCATAGATCAGCACGAACGTCGTCGCGCCCAGCGCCACCCCTTCCCCGATCTTGCGCAGGCTCGCGCGCCGCGTGCCGTCCTGATCTGGCTCCGTCACCACGTCAACAAGGTCGAGGCGCCCGCGCGCGTGCATGACGAGAAGCCACGCCAGCCCGACCGCCGTGCAGGCGATGCCAGCGAGAATGACGATCAGCGGGCCGTTCACGCGATCGCCCTCATCACGCCGATGCTCACCACCGCCTCGAGATACCAGCCCTCCGGCGTCGGCGCCGGCCCGTTCTCGTGGCGGATGATCGCGACGACCAAGTCGTGCAGCACGTCCGGGTCGCCAACATCGATCGCCTCGTCGCGGCGGTAGCCGGTGAGCTGGCAGACGTGGCGGATGTACGCCTCGGTGTCGTTCTCGCTCCCCGGCGCCCAGCGCGCGATGATGCGCTCGACGGTCCGCAGGTTGTGCTTGCGCTGATAGGCCAGCAGGTTTTTCGCGAGCGCGCGAATGCCGTTCTCCGGCGAGTCGAAGCGGCAGTAGCCGCGCGGGTCCGGCGGCTTCAACTCACCGACCCACGGATCGACTCCCGGACGGATGTTCCCCGGATTGTTCGATGCGATTCCGAGCGGCAGTCGGCTCGCGTTCACGTCAGTCCCCCGCCCGGCGATCGGGGCCGACATACGCAGCCGCGTCGCCAAGCATCGGCGTCGGCAGTCGCAGCACCGCCTCGACGCGCGTGATCCGTCGGTCGAACCCGCGCATTTCCGCGCTGAACCGTTCCTCGAGGCTGCCGATGCGCCGCACGACCACGCGCACCGCCCACCAGGCGACCGTGCCGCAGCCGCCCAGCAGGATCAGGCAGCAGGCGGCGAGCGCTCGCACGAGCTCGGCGTCCGTGATCGTCACGCGACCTCCAGCTCGGGGAAAATCCCGGTGAGCACCATCGGGAACGGCTGGTCGATGCGCACCAGCAGCTCGGGCTGCTCGTGGTCCTCCGTCGACCCGTAGGGGAACCCCTGCCGGTAGTCGCCCGTCGCCAACGCGGTCGCCGTCGACATCGCCGCGCCCGTGCGTCGGAACTTGATTTCGTCGAGCTGCGCCCCGGCTTCCGGCCGACCGATCAGCGCGCGGTTCGCGCCCTGCACGCGGATCGTGACGTGCGAGATGCGCGACTTCTTGCCCTGGGCGGTGCCCTTCTCGCTCTGCCCCACCAGCGGCACCGGGACCACGTCCGCGTTCACGTTGAACCCGACCCACGCGCGGCAGGCTTCGTCCGCCGCATAGGTGAGGGCGATCGCGAAGCCCGTCACCATTTTCGCCGGCTGGTACTGCCCGTCGATGACCGCGGCGACCGATTCGTTGTTCAGATGCGACAGACCCGTGATCGTGGTCGCCCCAGCGCCGACGAACTTCTGCACCGCGTCGTCGAGGAACTGGACATCGCGCACGTCCGTCAGGTCGTCGACGTTGACGTAGGACAGGATCGAGTGCGACAGCCACGCCCCGATGACCTCGATGTGGTAGGTCGTGACGCCGTTGATCCGGCGCTCGACGCACATCCACAGGTCGTCGGCGAAGCCGTCCGGCCCCGAGATGCACGCGATCGACTTCACCGCCGGCAGGCCGTTCAGGCCGAGCCCGCTACCGCCGAGGTTGTGCGTATGCCACGCCCACACCTGCTGTTCGGCCTGGTAGGTGAAGCCCTTGAGCTGCCCGCGGCTCGTGATCCCCCACAGGATTCCGAACGGAAGCCGCTGGTGCGCGAGGCCGCAGCAGCCGCCGCGCTTGAAAATGTGGTCGGCGTAGATGTTGAGGTCGCGCGACGCGATGCCGTCGACCTCGATGTTGTACCGAGCCTCGCGGACCCGAATCCCGTTGCGCTCGACGAACATGAGCGACTGCGCGACCGGCACCGGCTTCAACCCGCTGCAGCCGTAGCCCGAGGCCCTGCGCACCGCCACGTTCCCCGGCCCGAACGGTTCCGACGTCGACTGCGGGCCGACGGAGAACTCGCCCGACGCGGTGCCGATCATGAGCACGTCGCCGATCGGCTCGCACCACTTCGCGCGGTCGTTCCTCGAGGCGCCGAACGTGATCGTGACTGCCATGTCGGCCGATTGCACGCCGCCATCTTGGAACTGGAAATTCTCGTAGTCCCCGGCGACGCTCGTCCACAGGGTTTGATTCCGCACGAAGCACAGCCGCTCGCGGTACTGCGCGACGTCCGCCGGATAGCCGTCGGTCGCGTTCCACGCCTGCTTCGCCCAGCGCGTCGTGGTGCCGCTGACGACGGTGTTCGGCAGGCGACGGATGACCGTGACCGTGACGTGCGTGCTATCGGTGAACCCCGTGATCGCGACGACCCCGTAGCCGTCGTCGGTCCAGTCCCACGGCACGCCGGAGAGGCCGTCCAGCCGCGTCCCTGTCGAGTGCGTCGGGCGCACCGTGCCGGTCGGCGTCGCTGCGCTCGTCGCGGTGTAGTAGCGCCCCGAGCTCGACCGGAAGTCGCCGCTCGCGCTCGCCTTCGCCGTTTCCCACGGCGGCGTCGCGTCGATCTTCGGGCGCTCGAGGTAGAACCACGATCCGACGTCGGCCGCCGAGAAGGTGGCGCTGCCAGCGGTCAGCGTCACGCCCACGCCGGTCGCCGCGCTCGCCTGCATCGTGACCGCGTTGTTCGGGTCGACGTCCTTGAACGGGACCGACGCATTGATGCCGTCGCCCATCCCCGCCACCTGGAACTTGTAGGCCGCGATCCGGCTGATCTTCTGCGGGAAGTAGAGCGGATGGCACAGCCACATGACGTCGTTGATCTGCACGCCCTGCACCCGCGGCGTCCCGTCCGTGTCGAACAGGTCGGCTGCGGCCCACGGCGTCGTCAGCGTCGCCGGGATGCCGGTCGACGTGATGTTCCACGTCCCCGCGTTGTCGTAGACGAGTTGGCGCCCGGGGCCGTACCACACCCGCGTCGTCGTCCCGATGATTTCCAGCATGAACTCGTTGCCGGTGTTCGCGACGAACGGGATCAGCAGCGCCTTCGCCGCGGTGTAGGTCGTGCCGAGGTGCTGCGTGCCCGGACGTCGAACGACAGGCCCCTGCGGCGTCACGATGAAATTCACCAGCGACTTGCACGCCGCCGCGTACCGCTCGGTGTCGATGCGGCCCCGCGCGAACGGCGATACCTCGCCGGACGCGAAGGACACGATCTGCGGATCGCCGCGCGCCATCAGAGCCTCGCCGCCACCCACGCGCCGTCGGGCTGCGTCTCGGGCGGGCGCTCGATGGCATTCACGCGGATCGCGGCAGCGATGGCCCGCTCGAAAGCGCGCTCGGCCTTCTCGACCTTGCTCGAGCTATCCGTGAGCGCCGCCCCCGCATCGAGGCCCAGCTTCGCAGCCAGCGCCTCGGTGAACAGCGGATCGAACTCCGTCGGCACCGTCACGTTCGAGACGTAGCGGATGTTCAGCGGGTTCTGCATGTCGGTGAGGATGACCCGCCCCGACGTCGATCGCTCGATGGCGTAGGCCGCCTCCGACGCACCGACGTAGTCCGCCGTCGACAGGCCCACGAAGAAGTCGCCCGCCTGGTCGAGCCGCAGGAAGTCCGAGGGCAGAGGGAATTGCAGCGAGAAGCCCCACGCGGGCGGAGTCGCCAGCGGCGCGAGCTGCGCGCGCTTCATGGCGAACGACCAGCGGTAGGCGCGCAGCAGCCCCTCCCGCGTCGTGTCCCAGATGGCCGATAGCTCCCGCGCCGCCTTCGTGTCCTCGCTAGGCGACGAGACGCGCTTCTCGCCGATGATGACGAGGGCGCGGTTGAAAACGTCGACCTGGGACGCCACCCGGCGCCCCTGTTACGCCGGCGGCCAGGCGCCGCGAACGATCCAATTCTTGAACTTCGCCAGCGCCGCGAGCACCTGCTCGCGCGACGTCACGGTGGCGAGGTCGACCGTGAGCTCGATTTCCTTGGTCGCGACGGCGGCCCCGACGGCCTCGGTCACCGAGTATTCGTTGTCCTGCTTGTTCAGCGAGTAGCGGCGAGTCGCCATGCTCTGCTCCTATGAAACGGGCGGGAAGGTTTCCCTCCCCGCCCGCGATGCACAGCTTCGGCGCGGACGGTTACGGCCGCGAGAAGTAGTGGTCGACGATGTAGGTGCCAGAACCCGGCAGCGGCGCCGCGCCCAACGTGAGGAAGATCTGCTCCTCGGCCGTCAGCGCCGCCGCCGCGACCTGCAGCGCCGTCCCGAACGGGGTCGGCACGTCGGTCGCGGTGAACGTCGCGCCCGCCCGGTACTTGCCCGTCGTGCCCGCGATGCCGATGGCGACGGTCGTCGAGCCAAGCGTGACGGTCGTCGTGTGCATCCCGAACGCGAAGTCGTCGCCGGCCGGAACGTAGGCCACGACGATCGTGTCCGAGGTCGTCTGCGCCGCGAGGGTGATCGACCCACGGTAGCGCCGGATGCGCGCCGCGTAGGCCGTGACGGCCGTCGGCTTGACGACCGGCGAGGACGTGATGCCGGAGAGCTCGGTGCTGTAGAAGACGGTCATGGTCGCTCTCCGTTAGACGCAGGGGATCTCGACGACCTTCTTCTCCTCGAGGCGAGTCGCCCCGAAGGTTCCGGTCACGTACACCTGCCACGAGTTGCGCTTGTCGGGCCGGCGGTCGAGGGAGGTCTGGATGTCGTTCCACACGCCCAGCGCGACGCCGGACTTCGCCCACACCGGGCACCGACGCTGCGACGAGCCGTTGACCGGCAGCCGCTCCGAGTTGATGAACTGGAACCCCATGAACGACCGGATGCGGCCCTCCACGAGCACCGGCTTGTCGGTGTAGTCGAGGTTGATCGCCTGGGCTTCGTTCAGCAGGTCGTTGTGCTGCTTCGCGCTGATCGCGCAGAACAGCGGGTCGTTGTCGAGGTCGACCTCGGCCTCGAGCAGCAGCTTCTTCGCGGCCCGCAGCTTGGCGATGTTCATGCCGGTGTTGCCGGTCGCGCCTTCCGTGACGAGCACTTGCTGCGCCGACGGGAACGGGACCGGCGTGCCCCCGTTCTCGCCCGTGGCGGCGCTCGCGAACAGCGCCGTGACGATTTCGTCGTCCTGCGCACGGCCCATCGCGTAGGTGCCGTTCACGACGTAGGGCGACTTGAAGTCGGCCACCATCCTGAGCATGTCCTGCTCGTCGATGAGGTCGGCCCAGTCGTAGTCGTTCGGGTACATCCAGCGCGCGTCGTGCGGCGTGCTGACGAGCGGCGTGTCGGAGTGACGCGCCTGGTTCTTGACGGGGTTGACGGCGCCGATCTGTTCCATCGCCTTGGCGGCCTTCGCGCCGGTGATGGATTGGACCGTGACGGCGTCGCGGAAGCGCGAGCCACGTTGCTGCAGCAGAAGCTGCACCATCGTGGTGTATTTCTGCGCGAATGCGACAGGTGCGTTGACGGACATGGTGCCCTCTCGAAAACCGTTTGGAAATCACGGGTTCTCGTCGGGCGTGTCCGCTTGCGCGGGGCCTGCGACTTGCCGGTTCTCGCACCGGCCAGGCGTGACGCTGTCGTCAGTGATCGGGGCGCATACGCGCGTGTCCGATGCGCGCGAGAGTAAAGAAAAAGCCCGCATTGCGCGGGCCTGTTGCTTCCGATTCGGAAGCGTTAGCTGCCGACGCTGATTGCGCCGGATCGAACGTAGGCGGCGAACACTTCGGCGGTCTGCAACACCTCCCGCGGGCCGCGGGCGCCGAACGTGCGCACCGCGAGGTCGAGGCACGCGAGGCGCACGTCCTCCTCGCGCTGCGCGGTGTCGAAGTCCTGCGGCGGCACCATCGCGCCGGGCGGGAGCGGAATGATCGCGTTGGGGGCGCTGCGCCCGAACAGGTTGCGCTTCACGGCGTCACCCGACCAGGTTGGGGAAGCGCGACGGAGCGGCCCGCAGCGCCGCGGCGAACTCGTCCGGGGTCTGCCCGTTCTTGAACGCGAGCAGGCGGTTCAGCTCGGCGTGCGCGGTCGCGTCGTTGTCCTCGAGGCGCTTCGCGAACACCTTGTCGCCCATCTTCTCGGCGATCGCGGCGGTCGCCTGCTGTGGGGTCATCGCTGCGCCGCTCGAGCCGCGCGTCTCCCCGCTGACGAACCGCGCCTCGCCGGACAGCCCGCCGGCGAACGCCATGAGCTTGTTCGCCCATCCCGGCCCGATCGCGTTCACCATCGCGGTCATGACCTCGGGCGGCATCTTGATCTCGTCGAGCACCTTGTCGGCGAAACGCGCCGCGGACTCGTACTGCTCGCCCGACTTCGCGCCCCACTCGGTGTCGAGCGCCTTGAGCTCGGTCGCGTGCTTCGCCTTCTGCGCCTCGCCGTGCTCGCTCACGATCGACGTGAGCTTGGCGGCCATCTTCGCCATCGCGCCCTTGAACATGCCGACCGGCACCTTCTCCTCGAGGGCGAAGGCCGCGAGCTCCTTCGCGACCGCGTCGTCGGCGAGCTCCTTCGGGAGCGCCCCGGTGTAGTCCTCGGCCTTGTCGGACGCGCCGAGCTTGAGCATGGCGGCCCGGTAGCCCGGGACGTCGCCCTCCTTCGGCACGGGGATCTTGTCGGCGCCGATGAGCTTCTGCGCGGCGTGGAGCGCGTGCGCGACGTCCTTCGGCGACTTGTACGACTTCGACGTCACCATCTCGCGGAGCTCGGGCTCCCAGTCCTTGTGCCAGTCGGCGTCGCCCGTGGCCTGGGTGGTGGCGGCCTGCGTCGTGGCCGCTTGCGTGGTCGCCGCCTGAGTCGTCGCGGCAGTCGTCGTCGCGGCCGGCTGGCCGAGCACTTGCGCTGCATCCATGGCTTGCTCCTAGTGAGGCGGGGTGAGAATCGTCGGCACCCGGGAGTCGGCGGCGATCTTGCGCATCTCGCCCATCGCGGCGGCGAACATGAGCTCGAGCACCTGCGCGATGACCTTCGGCGCGACGTGCGTGATTTCGGATTCGACAGGCGGGCAGCCCTTGACCTTGAGCACGACCGCGTAGCGGCCGCCCGGCTTCGGGTCGCACAGCAGGAACTCCACCGGGGGAAGCGCGGCGGCCTGCTCGGGAGTCAGGATGCGGGTCATTCGCTGGCCTGGTTCAGTCGGTCAAGGGATTCGGGCGGCATCCGCAGGTGCTTCAAGATGCGCAGCAGAACCTCGCGGCGCCCCTCGGCGAGCGCCATCGCGACCGGATCGATCGTCCCCGTCGCTGGCGACACGCATACCGTCGGGCTGTCGAGCCGGCAGAACGTGCGCAGGTCCGCGAGCACGACCTCGGCGAACGGGCCGACGCCACCGTTGGCGTCGAGGAAGGTGCGGCGATAGCACTCGCCGCGCCGGAAGATGGCGGGAAGCTGCACTAGGCGGCGGCGGGAAGGGGCTGACCCTGGGCGCCGGCGATCTGCTGCGCCTGCGCGGCGTTCTTGAGCGACTGCGTGATCGCGGGCGCGGCCTGGACGATGTTCGCCATCTCGGCCGCCTGCCGGTCCTGCTCGGCCAGCGCGGCCATCTCCTCGTCGGTGCGCAGCCACTTCTGCGGCACGCCGTTGATCTCCGAGAGGCCTTTCAGCACTTCGTTCTCGTTGAACCGCTTGAGGATGCGCGGATCGGCGGTCGCGAGCGGCGTGATCTGGTCCATCGTGCGCAGGAAGCCGACCGACTCGTCCGCACGCTGCATCCTGGCCAACGGGCCGACGTACTCGATGCGGACCTGCGCGCCGGACTGCATCAGCACGCGCGGCGGCGGCGGCAGGCGACGCGCGGCCATGAGGATCGCGAACTCGCGCGAGATGAGCGGCCCCAGCATCTCGGACTGCTGCCGACCCATCGTGGGGGCCAACAGCGCGCCCTTCTCCTGCGCCCGAAGCATCGCCTCGGTTGCGGTCATGCCCGGCTGCTCGACGAGGATCTGGAACAGCGTGACCAGGAACGAGTCGTTGATGACCCGTCGCCGCTGCTCCTCCATCTCGAACGCCAGCGGCAGGTTCGCGCCGGTCTGCATCGGGACGACGAGCTGTCGCCCTTGGGAGTCGACGCCGCCGTAGTTGATCGCGTTCGGCCGCGTCGAGAAGGCGGACAGGACGCCATCCTCGAAGGCGAGCAGCGGCGGGTCGACGGCCTTGTGCGCCGCCCGCAGCGTGGTCTTGCTCATCTCGTTCAGCGTCTTGATGTCCGGCAGCGCCTCCATCGCGGGGCCGCGGCCGTAGCTCTCGCCCGGCATCGTGGTGAATCGACCCGTGGCGTAGGGGTTCGCGAGGTATCCACCCTCCGCGACGACCGCCTTCTCATCGAGCGCGAGATAGAACGACGCCCACGGCCAGCGGATCGGCTGCGCCTCCGCGTACTCGACATCGTTCGCCGGCATGACGCAGTGGACGAAGTCGAACTGGTCGTCGACCTTCCCCGCATCCAGCGCGGCCTTGATCTTCGGCGTGACCTTGTCCTTCCCGAACTGCTGCGCCGCCGCACGGGCGGTCAGCTTGAACGGCCGGTAGGTCGTGTCGACCATCCCGGTGAAGTCCGTCGCGACGTAGACGTTCGCCGTGTGGATCGCCTGGTAGCGCAGCAGGAAGCGGCCGGCGCGGGCGTCGTCGGTGAACAGCGTCGCGGTGCCGAAGGCGCCGATCATCTTCCACGCCTCGAACATCTGCGATGCGAAGTTGGCGCTCGGGGCGTAGCGGTGCGCGAACAGGATCGCCGTGCACTCCTCGCACCAGCGCCGCACGTCCGAGCGATCGTTGATGTCGTCGTCGTCGACGCGGATCGCGTGCCACCGCTGGGTTCGCGGGGTGAGCGTCGAGTCCATGGCCGCGGCGAAGCGGTTGAGCGCCCGCTCGGCCGTGGCATCGAACACCTTTTCGGTCCGCTTGTCCCCCTGCTGCTGCGGCGTGGTGATGAACGTCGCCGAGGCCGGCCACACCCTTTCGGCGACCTCCTGCCAGTGCGAGTCGAACGTCGACCGCTCGCCCTTGAGCTTGTCGAACCGCTTGACCAGCGCCGCGGCGCGTTCGGTCATGTCAGCTCGTGACCTGCGCGAGCCAGGCGTAGAGCGCCGTCGGCGCCGTGGATCCGGTCAGGACCGCGCGGTAGGTGCCGCCGGGCAGGAACGCCTCCACGCTGCCGTTCGCGGTGAACGCGAAGCCGGTGCCGAGGCTCGCCCACAGCGTGCCGCCGTCCGGCGTCCACTGCAAGGTCGCGGTGCCGCTGCCGAAGCTGCCGCACGCCACCATGAAGCGGTAGCGGCCGCCCTTGATCGCGACCGCCGCGCCGTTCGTGTCGGCCGTGACCGCGTCGAGGAGCTTGTGTACGTCGCCGGAGTAGGACATCGATGCCTCCTATTGCCCGAGCAGCGCCTTGGCGCCGGTGGGAGAACCGCCCATCGAATCGGGCACGAGAATCGTGGAGGACCGGCCGCGCCGCTTGCGCAGGCGATCGGACTGGTCCTGCGCCATCGCCGCTTCGTTCACGGTCGGAGGCGGCGGAGCTTCCGGCGGCGCCTTCGGCTTGCTGAACAGGACGCTCACGACTTGCGCGACGCGGTCATGTGGACCTTGTCGCCCTTGCGCACCACCGCGATGTCGCAGTCCTCAGCCGACTTCGCGCCGAGAGCCTTCGCCGCCGCGTCGAGCTCGTCCTGCGTGAACTCGCTGTCCTTGACCTTGTTCACGACCTCCGCCTTCGGGGCCTTCGGCGGCTTCGCCTTCGCAGGCTTCGGGGGGGCTTCCTTCTTCGGCCTCGATGCCATGACGACCTCCTATCCAAGCACTGCGTAGTCGGACTCCGCGAAGCGCGGGAGCTGGAACGTGCGGGTCTGCCGCACCACGGTCTTGCCCTCTCCACCACCGAGGACGAGGTACTGCCCCGCCTCCGCGACGTGCGAAAAGGCGTTCTTGTCGGGGACGTCGCGGAAAGCCTCGCGGCCGACGACCTGCATCCGGCGCAGGCAGTAGCCGCCCGCCAGCGCCTTGCGCAGCACGCGGCAATCGGGATGGACGAGCATTCCCTCCTCGCCGTCGATGCGCTTGCCGAGCAGGTTGCCGAAGGCGTCGCGGCGAATCGTCCAGTCGTTCGTCGGCGCCGGCTTCGCCTCGATGTTGTTCGCGCGCAAGACCT
>ERZ869921.461-NODE-461-length-25429-cov-3.845117_pt1 | contig 25429 bp, 42 predicted proteins | sample MGYA00579310_ERZ869921 | MGnify/ENA primary metagenome ERZ869921 (study PRJEB32216, sample SAMN09231816) | wastewater metagenome | place: USA: Maryland | collected 2016-06-21 | study: EMG produced TPA metagenomics assembly of the PRJNA472060 data set (Reclaimed... | reverse complement strand
TGAGGTCTGACGTGCAAGTCTCTTACGAAATGCGCAGGGTGATCAAAATCATCGGCCAGAATGGGAACGTATGATTGACGCGGTATTAAAATGAAATGGCTTGAAGCTGTATTTACTCCTATTGATATGCTTTTAATAGCTATAGGAGTGTGTGTTTTATTTATAGTTGGAGTAATAATACTTATAGCATACTTGGATTGGAAAGATGAAATTTCCAGTAATTAAATATCATTATGATTACGATAGTATCACTCCTAAGTTTTATGTTGTAAAAGGAAACAACCATACATTCTTTAGTCATAGTTGGATTAAATCCAGAATTGATTGGATAGTTATATTTTCAAAGGAATTGTACAATGACTATAAATGTTTTATTTGTTTATGGTGCCGGTAATGATACTTTGTTTGGCGGTGGCTTGCGACAAATGCAAAGCAAGGTTATCGCTAAATTTAAAGATGCAATTTATTCACCCCGAATTATAGATTACACAGAATATGAAACGCTCGTGCGATTACTGCAAAAGTGGAAAGACCCTACTATTTTGGTTGGTCATTCTTGTGGTTGTATGTCTATTACTCGTGCTGCTATTGAATTGAGTATGGAACGTATTCCATATTTGATGGCAATTGCACCATCTATTTTTTGTCAAGTCTCACCACTTGCTGTTAATGTGGGAAGAGCTACACAAGTTACATCTAATGTCTTTGATATGTTTAATCCGGGTGGTCGCCAGCTTTTGAGCTTGAATAAGAGCAATAACAAAACAAAATTAGATGTAATGAAGTCTGGTTTACCACACATTCAAGCACCTTATTATGTACCTGCACAAGATAGATTGTTGCTTGAGTGTTTGAAGGCTTTAGGATGAAAAAGCTTCATATCGGTGAGGAAGTTTTAAGACATTTAAAACAAAATCATCCTATTGACATTCGTAATTTATCTATTGAAGATCAACCATCACGACAACGTAAAAGACATATTAAACGTCAGTTGATGAAGAAATTTAAAAGTAATAGGAGAAATAAAAATGATGACACGAGCAATGTTTGAACGATTTGCTATTGCAGTTTTAATTTTATCATTTCTATTTTTTGGTATGCTTGCAAGTGGAATGATTAGACCTGCTAAGTCACAAGTATCATTTCAAATGTTTCAAAAGCCTTCTATAATTATAATTGGTAATGGTACTGGTGAAAATCCAATGGTTGAAATAAAACCTTCTGGTGAAATTATTTATGGTAAAGACTACACTCCTGACAAAGCTGCAAAAGCTTTTTGGGATGCAATCGGTAAAGGTAGAGATTGTAAATAAAGCTAACCGCCGTTTAATGATGGAGAGACGTTGTGCCCGACTTGAATAGACAGTGGCCTTTCCAGCGCGGCTATGCAGCCATCGGGCTCCATAGGCCGAAGGATGGCGCCAACATCGGCGGCGTCATTCGCGCCGCATGGTGCCACGGCGCGTCCTTGGTGGCTGTTGCTGGCCCGCGCGGCCACGCCAATGACGGAATTAGGCATACAGCCAACACGTCGTCAGCTTGGAAGCATATTCCGGTTTTGACCGGTTCCGATCTGCACGAACTTATTCCGTTCGATTGCGTGCCAGTAGCCGTTGACTTGGTGCCGGACGCAATACCGCTCCCGAGCTACCAGCACCCGCAACGCGCTTTCTACGTGTTCGGCCCCGAGGACGGGACGCTTGGCGCGTCGGTGCTTGACTGGTGCCGTGACCGCGTGTCGGTTCCGACGCGAACCTGCATGAATTTGGCCGCAACCGTGAACGTCATTCTCTATGACCGGATCGCGAAAGCGATGCGTTCGGCCCGCAAATCTGAAGCCGCGTAAAATCGTTAAACCCGCAATAAGGAAACCCGTCAATACCAATGGTAATTTAAATGAAATTGTTTTTAGCACTACTAATTTATTTTAATTTAGTTGTGACTTGTTTAGCTGAAAATATTTTACTTATTCGTGGTCTTGACCAAGTTGTGTTTCGCGGGATGGACGTGCTTGGTGCAGAGTTAAAGCGTGATGGTCATACTGTAAATGTATCACCACCAATTCTTGCAATGGAAGATTTTACGAATTATGATGTTGTAATCGGTAATAGCCAAGGTGCAGTTGTGGCTATGAACCGTAAACAAAAAATCAAGCCTAGATTAGTTGTAACAATAGATGTTCCTTATCATCCTTTATGGCAAGCTAAGACTGGTATAAGGCATTTGAATATTCATGGTCCCGGTTGGGGTACTGTAAAGGGTGCTCGAAACGTATTCTTAGCTCGTAGTCATTTGGGATTAAGCTTTAGTGCTGATATGCGTCGTATTGTTCATGGAGCTATCAATATATGGTAATGGTAACTCATTTGATCCTTGACTTTATCAAAGAACGTGAAATATTCTTTGGAGCTTGTTTAGCTTTATATATTATTACAAAATTCTTTAAATAAGGAAAATAAAAATGCTTTGGAATGTTATGGCGTTTATTTTATTTTTGATGGGTGCTTATTACTCTTTTCAAGATTTGTCATGTGACAGACCACAAGCAGGAGTTGGTCTAGCTGCTGGTGTGTTCTTTATTGCAGCTATCTTGTGTTTGAAGTGACTGAAATTCTTAAACCCTCGCGACGTGGCTTTATCACTGGTGCGGTTTCGTTGCTGGTGGCTCCTGCTATCGTGCGGGTTGAAAATATTATGCCAGTGAAGGCTGTTAAATTTATTGGCAGAACTTTTGTTGTCACTGATTATAGTGGTGGAGAATTTACAGGAGTTGATATATTGTATGGGGTTAAATCTAATTTTATTGGAAATTGTTTCGGTTTAAAAATTGGTGATGTAGTTTCATTTAATGGAAATGAAATTTTTAAATGACCAAACAACGTAAACATATAAATTGGATTGATTATGCTGCATCTGGTTCTGAGGATGCAGAGCAAACTGCCGTGTTTGGTTGGGCGGCTGATAATGTGGGTACGATGCCCGAATTAAAATTTATGTTTGCTATTCCTAATGGAATGTGGACACCACACAAGCCTACTGCTGCAAGAATGCGAGCAATGGGAATGAAGCGTGGTCCTAGTGATATTTTTTGGCCGCTTAAACGTGGTGAATGGTCCGGTATTTTTATTGAAATGAAGCGACAAAAGATTGACAGCAAACAAGCTGCTGGTAAGCTCAGTGATGAACAAGATGAATTTGGTAAGTTTGTTCAATCACAAGGTTATGGTTTTGCTGTTTGTTATGGCTTTGAACATGCTCGTGATACCATCTTGCAATATTACAATTATGAAAATAAAATTGTACATGCAGATGGAAAAGTGTTAGAGCGTAAAATCAGTGAAGAAGAAATGAAAACGTTTGATACTGGTGGATGGAGATAGAGAAATGAATAAATTAATTGCTTTTAATAATAAGTGTTATTCTATAGATGAAATTGATAAAATTTTGCATGATGTTGGTTATAAAGCTGTAAAAATTGAAGAAGAAAAACTAATGACACGAAAGGAAGCTGCCAATAAAATTAAAGATAGAGTTTATGATATAGAATTTGCAAATATAGATTATCTTTTAATAGCAAAACTTGAAGCTCTTGGCTTGATTAAACTTAAAGAAGAAAATAAAAGATTTGAGCTTTACAATCCTGCTAGAGATGAAATAGTTGAGACTGATAATAAGAATGATGTTTATAATTGGTTGTTAGATGGTTTTAAGATTGTGAAAGACAATGGCTAAGTATCGCGGTAATATAGCTCAATACACTATTCGTTTTGGCGACAAGTATTTTTCATTTAAAAATGGAAAAGACGAATGGATTAGCAATAGGGATGAAGCTAATAAGTATGGCTCCCCTTATGCTGCCAAGACGCATATGAAAAGTGTATTGACAAATCCACCACAAGACGTATGGTATGAATTGTATCAAAATTGAAAAATATGTGAAATACTAGGGGGATTGGGTTAACCAATAAATTTAATGTTCCGAGTAATTGACAATGATATTTACTTTAAGAACGTTAAAGTTGCTACTTTCAATAAACTTGTGCCATCATTTCGTGATGAAGTTGAAAGTGCTTTAAAGCATCACTTTTATAGTGAAGCTGAAATAGAAAACATAAAAGAAATGGAAAGAAAGCACGAGACATGAAATATCTTGTCTACATAAAATGTAATGGTAAAGTTTACCCACAACTTTGGAGCATTGATTTCACAAAAACCATTGAAGTCAGATTAGGAGAAATAGTAAAAAAATATCAATTAACAGATGAAGATGATAAATTAAATTTTGATGAAATAATCAGGAAATATCCATATGAAAAAGCTGTTGACGGCGCTATTATTGGTAATTTCAACGAATAGTATTGCTCAAGAGGCTCCAAAGCAATTCAATCTAACTGTTACTTCTGAAGAATTGCAGATTATTGGTAATGCTCTTGAAGAATTACCTTTTAAAAAGTCTGCACCATTGATGAATAAACTTAATCAACAGGTACAACAACAAATAGCACCTACACCTAAGCCAGATGCACCAAAGCCTGAAGAAAATAAATAAAGTTGAAAGCCACTTATCCTAGCGGTGGTAATGTCCCCAATGGCGGCTAGGATCGTAGCTAAGGGACACAAATCTAACAGGAGAAATTAAAATGTGGTTGAAGCTTACAACAGTTCAACTAATTGCTTTAGATAAAAAGAAACCGAAAGTTCTTTCTGCTATGGTGCGTAATTCAAGGGTTAATATGGATAAGATCAATTCATATTTTCCATCTGCACCAGAACATCAAAACCATGAAAGCGAAGCTGCTAGGTTCAATACAATCCTAGACGCTACTCTTGTTCAAGAGGCTGGTGGTGTTCCTTATGGAATAGTTTTTTATGTAAAAGAAACTTGTGAACAGATTGATGACATCATTGCTGCTTATGGTATAGATGAAATTCCAATTCAAAGTATTGAGGAAGCACCTACACCAACAAAGCCTGTTGAAACCAATACTTCTAGTGATAGTTGGGGTAAATCAGGCTGGTAAACTAATTATTAACCAATATAGTTTATCGTATGGTTAGCTTAATAGGAGCTTTAAAGCCATGCGTAAGCACATTCTTTCGGCCTATAAAGATGGTCATAAATGGATTACTTATTGTGCCGTTTGTTCGCTTGAGGAAGGTGCTTTAGACCTCGAGCCTGAAAGTGTGGGTAGATATGTTTCACCATTAACAGAAGAAAAGATAAAAAATATGGAGGGAAAGCTTGACACTCTAAAAAGCGTATTCTAGATAACAGTATATTGGAAATGAGTTCCAATGTGTAAAATTAAATGAAAAGGTAATTATCATGGCTAGTAAGAAGCTCACTGAAACTCAATCTAATTTGTTGGCTGCTATTGTTGACGCAACAAAGAAGAATGAAAATTTCTTTATTGAAAAGAATGACGATACATTGGCTTTGCATAATGCAAAGTTTATTGAAGTAAATACTGCTATTACCGATGCAGAAGGTAGGGCTGCTGCCCGTGCTAGTGCTGCTGGTATTGAATATACTTCCAAGGGTGCTAAGAAGTCTGCCGCAAATTCTACTCCTACTGCACCGTCTAACTTTGCATTTATTACCAATGCTACTCCGCCTGAAGCAAAGCGTGGGGGTGGGGGTGGTGGTGCTCCTGCAAAGTATCCTTTTGCGGAATTGCCAGTTAATGTTTCCTTCTTTGTCGGAAACGATGAAGTTAAGTCTGGTGATGCTGTAAAGGCCCTTCAGTCTAGTGTTGCGGCTGCTAACCATGACAATAGCCGCGAGACTGAAGAAATGGAAACAGTTGAACGTACTAAGCGTGGTCCCGGTAACAAGGCAGAACTTGACGCTAACGGTAACAAGATTAAGGAAACTGTTACACGTAAGAAGCGTGAAGCTGTTAAGAAGTTTATTGTTCGTAAGGTTGAAGCGAACAAGTCTTATGGTGGTTGGACAGCATCGAAAGATGGTGCTTTGATTACCCGCACTCTCTAATGGTTAGGTAGTGCGTACCCTCCCCCGACATAAATTGTAGGGGGAGGGATTATTTTAAATGAAATGAGAATAAAAATGAATAATAAAATCAGTAGAGACTTAAGTGGTGATTGGGACATACCACTACAAAACTTCAATAATCATTTTTTAATTAAAGCTACGATCTACAAGCCTGCTAATAAACCAGATGAAGAAGATATAGAGATAGCATCTAGAACGATTGACTACGGTAATTATGAGCATCGTAAGTTTTTAGGTCGTTTTAGCTTTTATGCTTGGACTAATGGTTATATAGTTGAAACTACACCATTGAAAAAAGAATAGCTTTAAAGCTCTCTTGGTGAAATTGGTAAACACACAAGACTTAAAATCTTGCGCCGATAGGCTTGCCGGTTCAAGTCCGGCAGAGAGCACCAAATAGGAGAAATGAGAATGTCTAACTATCACGAGTTCGGTAATTCAAGTATGCTTCAATCTTGTGATTATGATGATGAAAAGTGTATTCTATCTATTACTTTTTCTAAAGGTAACAAAGAATATAAGTATGCAGATGTACAAAAGCCTGTATATGAAGATTTGAAAGCGGCTGAAAGTGCTGGTAAGTTCTTTCTTACCTACATTAAACCAGTGTTTAAGGTTGTTGAATAAGCTAGTGTAGCTCAGTTGGTAGAGCAACGGTTTTGTAAACCGTAGGTCACTGGTTCAAGTCCAGTCACTAGCACCAATTCTGTGTGTAGCTCAGTCTGGTTAGAGTACCGCCCTTGGAAGGCGGGGGTCGTTGGTTCAAATCCAGCCACACAGACCAGTTAATAAAGGAAAATAAAATGGACGTAGTAAAGTTAGAGCCTAATAAAACTGACAAAGAAAAAGCTGATGAACATCGTGATAAAATTATAGATGCTTTAAATAAAGTTTGTGAATGTGCTAAGAATGCAAATAATGATGGATTTGAAGTAACATTTGGTATTCAAAAGAATGACGCTACTAAAAATTGGTTTGTAAACCAACTTGTTCTTGCCAAACACTTTTAAATATCGTATGGGCCGATAATGGCCTTTGGAATGCGTGACGTTTTCATTGCAGACCCTTTACCGCAAGTTCAAAGCGGCTGGTCAACGTCGCCTAAAATGCAAATAGATAATGAGGATGAAAAGAAAAAGCTATTCGGTATCGAGTTAGCTAAAGATCATCCTAATCCATTCGAAGCAGCTTGTGCAGCATTTGAAAACAACACAACCTTAGCATTGTGGGCTGCAAATAATTGGTTGAATGATCCTATAGTAATAGGAAGCAAAGACTTGTACGCTAATACAGTTGGCGTACAAGACAAATTGCTTGACAAAGACCAAACTGCACTTAGACTGCTAACTATCGCAGATGAAAAATTAAACGGTAGATATTTAGCAGATGCTAAAGATCGTTTAAAAGCTTTAGAGCTTTACGCCAAACTTCGCGGCTATATGTCTGACGTTACTATTGATAACTCTAAAACTCTCATTAACAATGAAATCAAGATTGTATTAGTAAAACCTCAACATCAAGAGGCAACAAAAACAATTGATGTATTACCAACTTCTGAAGAAAACCCTTTAGCTTCTGTTAAACTTGTTAAGTCTGCCTAATATTTTAAACATTTGGAGTTTTATTAATATGCTTAAAAAGCTTGGTTTGGCTACTTTAGCCGTTATTGCTACAATGGCTGCATCTGTAGCTATTGCAGGTCTTTGGAATAACTTCCCTCAAGTCGGTAGTGCTCGTTATTGCATTACTACAGTTAACGGTGTTTGCCAACAGTATGTGCCTGCTGGTCCTAGCATTGTAACTGGTGATTATACTATCCCCGCTGATACCAATCTTTCTAGCGGGTCGATGCCTCAAACAGTCAAGCTTTCTCTTATGAGCTTGAATGCGGCTCCGCTTACTTTTGAAGATATTACCCCCGGTTCTGCCTCGTATACCTATACGTTGGCTAATAACTCTGGTGGTATTGTTTTTGAAAGCTCTGTTACTATTTCGAGTGTAACTATTAATGCTCCTGCTGCACCTATTGATGGTCAGCAAGTATTGATTGGTTCCAATCGTACAATTACTACTTTAGCATTTGTTGCTAATACAGGTCAGACACTTTCTGTTACAACACCGACTGTATTAACAGCTTCGACAACTGCACCACAAGGCTATAAGTTCGTTTATCGTGCTTCTACAGCTAAGTGGACTAGACTTCAGTAAATCTTGCTAAGGGGTTGGTAAGGTGAGAGTAGGAGCTTTGAACATAGTTCTTAGCTTCTACTCTTTTTTCTTATCCATTTTGTATGTGCCGGTATTCTTTAATGGTGCGACAAATACAAGATGGATATGGTTAGCTTTAACCACACCAATATTGATCTTATGTCTAGAAAAACAAAAATTTACATTGCTGCACTTTATTGGATTATTGTTTTTATTACTATCGTGTATTTCTTTAAATTGGACGTTCAATCTTTACGATAGTATAGAAGCTTTAATTAAACTTTTAATTATTGCTCAAGTATTTGTACTTGGTAGTAAATTAAAAGATTTAAGACCTATATTTATAGGTTTAGCAATTGGAATAACTATATCTAATTTTAATTTACCTTCTGGATTATTTGTAAACAAAAGTATGTTAGGTGAAGCTGCATTACTAACTATCATAGGATTGTTTATTTATAATCTTTGGTGGTTTATTGTTCCTGTTGTTCCGGCTGCTATCTTATCTGGCAGTCGTGGAGTTGTAGTAGGATTTTTAAGTGCTCTTGTTGCTTACACATGGAATAAAAATAAAGCTATAGCTATACTACTTATTGTTTTAATATTGTCTTTTGTTAGTGCTTCATTTGCTTTAAATATTGGTGTCGGCTCGATTAAAGAGCGTATTGATATGTGGGTAGATAGCTTTAAAGCATTTTCATTTTGGGGTAATGGTATTGGTTCATTTCATGCAGCTTTTCCATATTATTCAGACAATATAGATACATTAAAATATCGTCCTACATATGCCCACAATGATTTAATTCAAATCATGTTTGAAATTGGTGTATTTGGATTGATATTAGCTATTACATTTGCAACAACATTGTTAAAAACAAATTCAAATGAAAAATACATCATTATTGCATTCTTGGTCATGGCTCAATTCTCTTTTCCTTTTTATATGCCGGTATCGGTTTTTATTTTCACGCTCGTTGCAGGTCATATGTCTAGGAATTGGAATTGTTTATTCAGCGAGGCTCCTACAGGCAGAGTATTACGCATGGAAGGGGTATAATTCAGTTGTCTTAGATGAAAGATTGAAGTATTTTAAATTAAGTAAAGAATATTACCCGTTTGATTATCACTTTAGAATTGTATCGTCTATTGAGTTGTCAAAGTTAGCTATCAATAACAATTCAATGGAATATGCAATAAAGGCATTACCAGTTTTAAATAATGCACTAATAATAGACGGATATTCTCCTGAATTGTTAGGCCCTGCTGTTATAATAAACTATGGGGTTGGTAATGTAAAAGAAGCTAAACAATACTATTTATTATTTAAACAAACTGCTAAACGTTCTAATTTTTTAGATTTTATGAAAGGTCAATTACAATGATCCCTAGCACTCCAGTTCCTAGCTTTACTCCTACTGTTGGTTTACAAGATGGTAGCGTTTTGCAAAAATTTTCGGACCAATTATATGGTTCTGAATATGGTTTAACTGCACAAGCAGATGGAAGTAAAGCTAATGCAACTCGTATTAATGCTTGTAATTCAGTTGTAACTACTGTTGCTGGTGCGGCTGATAGTGTTCTTTTGCCTCCCGGCTATGTTGGTTTAGAAATTTTCTTAGTCAATGCCGGTGTAAATTCAATGCAAGTTTTTGGTTCTGGTAGTGATACAATTAATGGTGTCGCTACTGGTACTGGTGTTGCGCATGGTAATGGTTTAAGTGGAATTTATCGCTGTTTAAATCGTAATCCTACCACTGGTGTTGCAGAGTGGTTCCGAGTTCTTAGCGCATAAATCGTTCCTCCCTACTATCCCGGCTGTAAAAAGCCGGGAGCTTTTTAGGTGTAGATATGAAAAAATTAATTTTAGCTTTTGCTTTGATGTTTGTGTGTACATTCGCACAAGCACAGTCAACACAACAGCTTTGTTATACTACTGATGGTTCTAATTGTATACAAGCTCCTGCTGGTTTTAAAAGTGTTGCTATTGCTATTAGCTCTGCAACTACAACAAAAATGATTGATGGGATTGCAGGTAAGTCAATTTATATTACTGCATGGGATGGAATTAGTAGCGCGGCTGGTACTCTTAAATTTATTTATGGTACAGGCTCTAGCTGCGGAACAGGTACAGTAGACCTTACAGGTACATATGCATTTGGAACAGCAACGGTTATTGCTAAAGGTAATGGTGCAGGACCGTTACTAAGTATTCCAAATGGTTTTAATTTATGTCTTGTTTCAGCATCTACTATTAATGTTCAAGGTAGTATTTCTTACGCTCAGTTTTAAATGGAAGTTAAATTTATATATGCTCTTAGCTTTCTTCTTTCTGATCCTGCCCGCTATAAAGTTCTTTATGGTGGTCGCGGTGGAGGAAAGACAGAAGGTATTGCTATTGCATTAATATTATTTGCTAGAACAAAGCGTTTACGTATTGCTTGTTTCCGCGAATTTCAAAATAAAATTAAAGAAAGTGTTCACTCAGTTATCAAGCAAAAAATAATTGATCTAGGTTTAGAACACGAATTTAAAATTACAGATACAGGTATTGAATGTTTAACTACCGGCTCTGAATTTTTATTTTTAGGTTTACGTTATAATATTGATGGTATCAAATCATTAGCTTTTATTGATATTGCATGGATTGAAGAAGCAAAGAACGTTTCTAAAGCTTCATGGAAAATCCTTGGTCCTACTATTCGTGGTAGACCTGCTGATGATCCTCGTGGACGCGGGGGACCATTTGGGCTTGGTCCTGAGATATGGGTTTCATTTAATCCTGAATTAGATGATGATGAAACTTATAAAATGTTTATTCTCAATCCGCCGTCAGATTTTAATTTAGATGTTACTCCTGAAGATAAGGATTGGTTCTATAAGGTTAAAGACCTTATGGAAAATAGCGAAATTAAATTGAATGAAAGCGATGAACAACGTTTTCAGACAATACGTAGCAAACGCTATTCAATAATTAAAAAAATAAACTACCAAGATAATCCTTGGTTTCCAGATGACTTACGTGCGGAAATGGAGCAATCCCGCGCGAAAAGTATAGATGAATATTTAGAAGTATGGCAAGGTAACACAAAGAAAGTTTTAGATGGTGCTATCTACGCCGATGAAATACGTAAAGCTATAGCAGAAGAAAGAATTAAAAAATTTAAGTGCGATACTTCTAAACCTGTAAATACTTTTTGGGATTTGGGACATTCTGATAAAACTGCAATCTGGTTCACTCAAACTGCTGGTATGGAATTTTATCATATTGGCTATTATGAAAACCGATTACAAAAAATGCCTCACTATATAAAGTATCTTCAAGATACTGGTTTTATTTTTGGTAAAATGTATTTACCGCATGATGGTGATAGTGAAACTCTTTCTAACGTTACTCCTAAAAAACAACTTACTGATGCTGGATATAAAGTTGTAATTGTCGATAGACCGGCTAAGAAATTTGTGGGTATTAACGCGGCTCGTTCTGTTTTTGACTTATGTAATTTTGATGAAGAAAATTGTGCTGATGGTTTAACTTGTTTGCGGCGTTACTGTTATAAGGTAAATGAAGAAACCGGACATTTTAGTAAAGAACCGGACCATGATACACCTTGGTCACATGGCGCTGATGCATTTCAAACTTTTGCATTATCATTAAAATCTGAAGCTAATAGTAAAAAACCAGATAGAATTAAATCTAATAAGATTTTGCCATTTAGGTCTAGCTCAGTTGGCTGGATGGGGACATAATAAAATGCCACCACGTATTAGTGATGAAAAGTTATTAGAGGAAGCAAAGACACGTTTTCGCAATTGTGTTGATTGGGAAAGTCAAGCACGAGTACGTTTTGATTGGGATTATAAATTTGCCAATGGTGATGCCCATAATATGTATCAATGGGACCAAGCCATTGTGCAAGATCGCTTGACGGCTAGACAACCTGTTTTAACAATTAATAAAACTCAGGTTCATTGCCTTCAAGTTATCAACGATGGTAAGCAAAATAAACCGGGAGTTAATATTCGTCCGGTTGGCGAGAAAGCTTCATTCGAGGCTGCACAATGTTTTATGGAAGTTGTCAGACATATTGAATATATATCTAATGCAGAAAGTGTTTACGACAACGCTTCATCTTTTCAAGTTCAAGCTGGTATAGGCTATTGGAGAGTTAATACGGATTACATTGATCCTCGTTCTTTCGATCAAGAAATATATATTAGACCTGTTAAAGACCCCCGTGCAGTCTATCTTGATCCTGATATAAGTGAAGATGATGGCTCTGATGCTCGTTTTGGTTTTATCTTTAATGATATGCCAAAAGATTTATTTGATGATAAATATCCAAAATTTAAAAATCGAGTTGGTTGGACAACAACCTTTGCTACAGATGTTGAAGGTTGGTTGCAAAAAAATACTGTAAGAGTTGCAGAATATTATCGGCGTACTCAGAATGATGAAACATTAGTTGCTTTCATTATTCCTGATGTTGCTGATAAGTATGGTGATGCTGCTGGTGATCAAGTCATTAAATTTAAAAGTGAATTAGAAGATATTGAAAAAAAAGCTTACGATGAATTAAAACAATTAAATAAAGAAAATGATCAAAACGACATTGATACACCAGATGAATTTTTAATTCGTGAACGTTCTGTTTTAACAGACAACATTGATTGGTATAAGATTGCTGGTGATGTTGTAATTGAAAAAGGCCCTTGGCTTGGTAAGTATGTTCCGATTGTTCGTTGTGTCGGTACTGAAACAGTTATAGATGGAATTTTAGATCGTAAGGGGCATACTCGTGCATTAATCAATGCACAACAGATGTATAATTATAATACATCTGCAAACGTTGAATTTGGAGCTTTGCAAACTAAATCACCTTGGGTTGCTTCAATGCAAGCAATCGAAGGATTTGAAGAATTTTATAAAACAGCAAATACAACTAATCATTCTTATCTTCCTTACAATGCTGTTGATGAAGATGGTAATCCACTTCAAGCACCAACTAGACCTGCTGCACCACAAGCATCAATGGCTTACGTGCGAGGTATGGAGATTGCCCAAAATGAAATGATGATGGCAAGCGGCCAATATCAATCACAGATGGGAGAAAATGAAAATGCTAAGTCTGGTGTTGCTATTAATGCTCGCCAGCGTCAAGGTGATCGGGCTACTTATCATTTTATTGATAATCAAGCTAAAGCAATCCGATTTACCGGAAAAATTTTAATAGATTTAATTCCAAAGATTTATGACACTAAACGTGTCATGCGTATTTCTGCTACAGATGGATCAATCATTGAAATGACGATTGATCCTAAAGCAGAGCAAGCAGTTGAAAGATTGCCGATTGATCCATCTAATTTAAAAGATTGGGATAAGAAACAACAAATAGTCAAAATGATCTTTAATCCTAATGTGGGTATGTATGACGTTCAATCTGAAGTTGGGCCTAGCTTTGCTACCCGCCGTCAGGAAGCGTTTAATGCACTCACTCAGATTGCAGCACAAAACAAAGAGTTTATGGGTATTGCTGGTGATCTTCTTTGGAAGGTTGCTGACTTCCCTGAAGCTCAAGTTTTGGCAGAGCGTTGGAGAAAGATTATTCCGCCGAACATTACAGGTGATGCCCCTGATCCTGCTGCCGAGCAAGCAATGCAAGAGGCTGCTGCTAAGATTGAACAACAATTAGCTATAATTGCAAATCAATCTAAAGAGCTTGCTGATAAGGATCGTGAATTAGATATTAGAGAAAAACAGTTTATGAAAGATTATCTTGAAGCGGCTGCTACTCAGTCTCGTTTAGATTATGAGGCTGAAACAAAACGATTGGTTGCGCTTGGTAATTCTGGACCGGCTTTAAGTCGTGAACAAATTGAACCTGTTGTGCGTCAACTTTTAGAAGCAATGCTACGTGCTGGTAGTCCGTCAGATGTTCAAGAAATTGACATTGAAAAAATAGCTAAAGGATTAGGTAGCGGTGGTACACCTATTGATGGTCCGATAGAAGGTGAACAGGAAGAACCTGAAGAACCACCAATGGAAGGTGCTCGTAAGGGTAAAGATGGAAATTGGTACGTTCAACAGAACGGACAATACTTTATGGTGCAATAAATGCCTACACTTACACCTGTAGATTACGATCCTTTCTATGAAGCTACTGGTGCGGATAAACCAGAGCAAAAACCACAAGCTAAACTTTTAGCTAATACTTTGTTTGGAGCTATTCCGTTTTTAGGTCCAGTCTTAGGACATGAAAGCGTTAGAAATAGCTTTATGGAAGGATTAAATAAATCTGGTGGTGGTATGCTCAAGAGCATGGGTGAAGCTCTTGAAAATCAATATGTGCCTGAAGGTGCTGTTAAGTTTGATGATGCTGGACAATATTACGATAAAGATGAAAAGCCTTTATTTACACAACGTAGACCAAACTTAGTACCTTTAACTAAAGATGAAAAAGGTGAAGTTGAATTAGCAATGCCAGCGATGGCAGATATTTGGAATACTCTTGGTGCTCCGGTCAAAGGTGCTGTTGGTGCTGGCCCGGCTCTTTACCCTGCTTTAAAGTATATGGATAAAATTTATAAAGCTAAAAAAGGTGAACAGCATTTAGACGCATTGCCGAAAGAGTTGCAGGAAACTTTTCAAAAACAAGCAATGAGTGGTGAAGATATTAGTAATTTTAATTTTGGCTTCATCAATCATAAGGGGCATTTCATGCAACGTGAAGATGCCTTGAAGTATGCTATTGATAATGGTATTCTTGATCCGAGTGACGCAAAATATGGAACACTCGTGACAACGATGCTTAATAAATCCGGTGGTGAAGGTAAAATAGCTAGTCAAGCTGTTAATGCTCAAAAAGATTGGAAAGTAAAAGGTTTTGAAGATGCTGATTGGTTTCATGGTACAACACATGAATTTGATAAATTTAGTAAATCAAAAGGTAATGTTGAAAATCATTTAGGTAAATTTCCACATTTTACAACTAGTCCTCAAGATGCTGGTGCTAATTATGCTGGTATGGGACCGGATTTAACGGCTCGTGTTGAAAGACGTACAGAAGAATTATTTGATAGAGCACGAGATAAATATCCTAATGGTGAAGTTGGTGATGATTATGGAAAGGTAATGACTAAAGCTAAACGTCAAGCCATTGACGAACTTGTGGGTACACATGAAGGTGCTATAATTCCTGCTAAAATGAAATTAGAAAATCCAGCTAGTTTTGTTGATAATAAACCTACTTGGATTGATTTTAATCCAAAATATTCTAAAGATGGTGAAGAAATAATTGGTGATAGTCCTAATACAATTAAACTTTTAAATGCTCTTAAAAAGCAAGGTGAAAAATACGGATTTGATGGTCAAAAAGTTTTTGATGATATAAGTGAGAAAGCTGGATTATATGAAGGTGAAGTTAAAGCTTCGGCTTTAAATAAAGCTATGCGTGAAAGTGACTATCTAATAGATGCTTCTGATGCTAAAGGAAATTTAGCTAATCATCATGTGATTTCTGAAGTTTTTAAAGCTTTGGGTTTTGATGGAATTGTGATGGATGCCAAAGCAGCTTTTCCACACATGAAAGATATTCCTGAAGGTACACTTCATGCTGTACCTTTAAAACAAAATACTGTAAAAGGAAAATATAACGATAAAATTTTATATAATAAATCAAATCTTGTACCTGTAAATTACAATCCATTTGAAGAAGAAACAAAATGACTGCATCACAATTTAAATTAAAACATCTAAATAATACAAATGAAATAGTTACGCCTTCAACTGGAATGATTGAGCGTATTGCAATGGAATACGCTGCTACATGGTATGAGGCTGCTAGATCATCTGGATTGAAATCTAAAAAATATAAAAATGCTAGACAGTTTGCTAGAGAAAAATTTGACGGATTTATTCCTGAAGTAGTAAAAAACTTACTTACTATGTTGGGTAATCCTAAGCTTCCTCCTGATCAAAAGATGATGATATATGAAGAATTAATGAAACGTGCAAATGATCCTGAAGCACGTAAGATTTTTCCATCTAAAACTGAACACGACAAACATTTAAATTTTGACTTGCCTGAAAACTTTTTTGAAAATACATTTCCTGATTTAGCAGAGCAATTAGCAAAGAAAGCAAATTGATATGGCGAAGAAAACTGCATTATCCAAGGTAGCTCAAAAACCTGTTCCGGTTAAGATTGTCAGTGAACCAATTAAAAATAATGATAAAGATTATGAGGCTCGTGAAAAGAAATGGCGAGCAGAAGATGATTTGCGAGCACTACAACGTGCAGAAGAAATTCGGCGTGATAAAGCTAGAATGAGTGAAGTAAAGAAATGCGCTAATGAACAAATGAAAGCTCTTAAAACTATAAAATAAAAAGCATGGAGAAATTTAAATGGAAATATCTAGACGATTCTTTTTAGGTGGGGCTATCTCGTTATTAGCTGCACAGACTTTTATTCCTTCTGTTGAAGCTATGTCTAATTTCCCCACAATCTATGGGGATGGTAAACGCGATGATAGCGGTGGCTTGGTAGCTTTATTTAGAAATGAGCCTGTTACTTTTAATAAGGAACAAATTGGTGTTGAAAGCCATGAAGGAATAGTATTTCATACAGGACGATTTGCAATTGCTCGTACTGTTGTAGTTCCAGAGGAAGCTAAAATAAAAATTGAGCAAGCTACTTTTATAGCTACAAAAGAATTAGACTTTAATGAAGTTTTGTTTTGGCTTGTTGGAAATAAAAATGAAGAAACTTACAAAACTTTTAATGGTAATCTTGGATTAGTATTTGAATGTAATCCAGAACATAAAAAGTTAATTCATACAGTTGAAGTAGAAGAAATAGCAGAAAACACACCTCGTGTAAGAAAGTATTACTGATGTTATATCGGTATAAAGATTTTAAAGAAATGACAGATGAAGAACTTGCTGATGCAAGTTTTAATCTAGAAAAAATATTAATGAAGGGGGTAGCAGCTAGACAAAATCCTAAATATAAAAAGAAATTTGAAAATCAACCACCGCCAAATATAAATCCTGCTTTGATGCAGCTACGTGATAATATAGCTAACGAATTTAAAGAAAGACAAAAGGCAAAAGAAAATGAACCAGAAAACGGATGAAGAAATTAAAAAGACACCAAAAGAATTACGTCAAGAACAACGTGATAGTATTGAAGTTGTTAAGTCAGACCATGACATAACAACTGAAGATGAACCTGAAGATAAAGAAGATAAAGAGGAAGAAAAAGAAGAAAAGGATGAAACTGAAGATAAGGAAACAAAAGAAGAAAAAGACGACAAAGAAACTAAAGAAACTAAAGATGAAGATGATGAACAAGTAGATGATGAAAATGATCCTGAAAAATTAAAAAAGACTATTGCAAAGCTTCAGCGTCGTATTGGTACTAAAACCAATACTGAGAAAACTTTAAAGGATCAATTAGCTGATGCTCAAGCTAAATTAAAAGCTATTGAAGATGCACAGGCTGATGGTACTAAAGTTTTAACTGAGGAAGATGTTAAAACTGAAGCTCAGAAGATTGCACAACAACAACGTGCTCAAGAAAAACTAGATAATGCTTTTGAAAAGCTTGAGAAAAGTGCAAAAGAAATTGATAAGAACTTTCCAGAAAAAGTAACAGAACTTGGTCAAGACTATGGATTAATTCCAATTCCTATGATTGAAATTCTAGATGATTTAGAACGTGGTGGTGCTGTTCTTAATTATCTTTGTGACAATCCAGAGGAATATGAAGAAATCCGTAAACTTACTCCCGGTAAGATGGCTACTAAGCTAAATGCTATTAATGAAAAAGTTAAACCTAAGAAAGCCGTAAAAGAGATTTCTAAAGTTCCAGCACCTAATCAACCTGTTAAGCCTCAAGCTACTCCTAATGATACAGTAGTTACAGGTAAAGAAAGCATGGAAGATTTTGTTAGAAAACGTGCGGCTATGCGTGAGAAAAAACGACAAGCTAGAGGCTATTAATGTGGGCATAGGCCGGGATAATCTCCCGGCCTAATTTTTTAAAAATAGTGCTTGATTTTTTGGAACGTTATGCAATGTTCTAGATCAAGCAAGCCGCCTTGGTCCGGCATACAATAGGCCCCGTAAGGTTAGTCCGTCTTGGTCCGGTAATAGACCCTGATCGCTGTAACGCCGCTTCAGCAACGGTATTCAACCGATCATTTCTTTTTCTATTACCTAATCATTGCATTTATTTGCATTAAAGGACCAATTACTATGGGCAATAGTTTACTTACTATCGACATGATTACACGAGAGGCAGTTAGCCTCTTTAAGAACTCCAATGCTTTTATTCAGAACATTGATACACAGTATGATCCGGCTTTTGCCATTGATGGTGCAAAGATCGGTTCTAGCCTGCGTATTCGTCTGCCGAATGATTACATTGTGAATGAAGGCCCTGCACTTCAAATGCAGGATACCAATGAACAGTACACCACTCTTACAATTGATACTTATTATACAGTGGCAGTACCGTTTACCACGGCAGAACGTACACTTGATATTGATGATTATAGCGAGCGTGTTATGGCTCCAATCATCAACAACCTTGCTGGTAAGTGTGCTCAGAATGTTATGACCAAGGCTGCAAAGAACAGTGCAAACTTGGTTGCTAATCGCAATGGTAATCCAGCTTTAAATTCTGTTTCGGCTGCTGGTGCAGTTATTAGCCCAACATCTGAAACATTCTTGTTAGCTAATGCTAACTTGGATGATAACTCTGGTGATCCTATGACACGTAGGGTTGTCAATGATCCTACTACCGATGCTCGTACTACTGTTTCGTTACAAGGCTTGCTTAATCCTGTATCGGAAATTTCGCAGCAATTCCGTAGCGGTATGATGAAGTCTGGTTTAGGCTTTGAACGTTGGTTCCGTGATCAAACAGTGCGTAAGCATACAACCGGCTCATTCTCTGCTGGTGGTACAGTTAATGGTGTAATTGACAATATGTCGCCACAAGGCGGTAACTTGCCAGTTAATGCTATTACAGGTACTTTAAATCAAGGTGATATTATCACAATTGATGGTGTGTATGCCGTCAACTATGTGACTAAAGAAAACCTTGGTACATTGCGCCAGTTTGTTGTTACTGCTGATGTTGCTACCGGAGCTACTACTATTCCGATCTTCCCCGGAATTGTTGGTCAAGTTGATGGTAATGATGCACAGTACCAAACTGTTGTTGATGTTCCTGATAACGGTGCTCAAGTTAAGTTGGTCACTCAGTCCAATGAAGTGTATCGCCGTTCTTTGGCATATGTGCAGAAAGCCATTACAATGGCTACTGCTGATCTTGTTATTCCTCGTAAGGCAGTTGAAGAAGCTGCCCGTGCAAACTACGATGGAATTTCAATGCGTGTGTTGACTGACTACTTACCTGCTACAGACCAATTAGTAACTCGTACCGATATTCTTTTCGGTTCGTTGACTACTCGCCCGCAATGGGTTTGCGCTGTAGCAGATAAGATTTAAGTTATTGTAGGGGTGCTACCTTGGGGGAGAAATCCCCCAAGGCTTTATTGTGTGTAAAACAAAAAGGAAATTAAAATGAATGATGATGTTGTAGATACAAGATAAAAAAATTCTTCAGGTCATAGGTTGTACCCAAAGTTGGTTTACCCACATGGACCGGGTACAGATGGTGTAAGAGTTTTTAATATTCAACAAGAGCAAAAAGTATTGGGAGTTGAAAAGCAACCAGAACCTAAGCAGGATCAACCTCCACAACAATCAGTTGAAACAAAACCAGCTTGGTAATTTAAAATGACTACTGCCCGCGAATTTATAACATTGGCTATGAAGGAAGCGGGGGTACTCGGTGTTGGTCAAAGCTTGCTTGCAGAAGATATAAATGATGGTTTTACATATCTCAAAAGAATGCTTTACCAATGGCAAAAAAGACGTTGGTTAGTACCCGGTCTTACTCATATCAGTATGCCGGGTAATGGCCTTAAATCTAATAAAATTGGTCCCGGTCAATATTATAATTCAATGCGACCAAGTGAAATTAAAGCCGCTTGGTTCACACAAAATAATATAAATGGAAATGACAAGGTAAGTTTTAATCTAACTCGCATATGGTCTTATGAAAACTATGCGAGATTAGCTTTAAAGAACTTAAACACTTGGCCGCAATATTTCTTTTATGATGGTGATTATCCATATGGTAATGTTTACATATGGCCTATCCCATCTGACATTTATACTATTAATTTAGTTGTTCAACTTCCTGTTGGTTTTAATACATCTGTTGCTGATGGTGATTTTGACGGTGGTACTGGTTATGTTGATGGAACATATCCAAACATTCCATTGATATTAGCTGACGATACAGAAAATGAAGGTCAAGCAGGATTTACAGGTAACTTTACTGTAGCTGGTGGTATAGTTACTGATTTTGAAATTTTTGATGGTGGTAATGGTTATAGAATTGGTAATCAGCTTACAGTTGACAATACTAATTTAGGTGGAACAGGCTCGGGCTTTTTATTTGATATTACTCAAGTAGAAGGTACTGTAGATAATGAATTTAATATGCCTGAAGAATATGAAGAAGCTATTCACTCTAATTTAGTTATTCGTCTTTGTGCTGGTTATAACAAGCCAACTAATCCTACTACAGTTGCATTAGCTAAAGTTGGATTAAATACAATTCGTAAAGCTAATGCTCAAATTCCAACCTTGCAGATGCCTCAATCTTTACAGGGACCAAAAGGATTTAATATTTATAATCCTGATGGTGGAAATATCAATTAATGGCTCGTGTTGAATTACTTGGTAATCCTTATGACGGTCAAAGCCTTATTGCTTCTGGACAAGAGGCAGTAAATCTTTATGCCGAAAGGAATGCTGGTGATCCTCAAGCCCCTGTAAAAGTTACTTGGTATCCAACTCCAGGTTCTGCTGTTTGGGCTAATCCATTATTAGCAAGTCCGGTTAGAGCTACCTATAGAACAAGCATAGGTACAGCTTACGTTGTTGTGGGCACTAATTTATATTTTCTTACTGAAGTACAATCATTAGTTTTTATAGGTTTTATTGCAGATAGACCTAGCCAAGTAATTATGGCTGATAATGGTCTAGTAACCGTTCTTACAGATGGTGTGAATGGTTATGTTGTTGATATGGAGACTAATGATTTTGCTCAAATAATTGATCCAAATTTTTATGGTGCTAGTTGGTGTGCATTTTTAGATACATTTTTTATATTTAATAGACCTGATACAAATCAATTTTATATTACTACTAGTATGGCAAACTTTGGTTTGCTTAGTAATACAGCTATAGCAGATGGAACAATAGTAGGTGGTTCGTTATATACTAACGGAACATATGAAAATGTACCTTTAACTGGTGGTAATGGTGATGGTGCTACAGCTACTATTATAGTTTCAGGTAATACTGTTACTACTGTTAATATATCTGATGGTGGTAAAAATTATGTACTAGGAAATGTTTTATCTGCTAGTGCTGCTGACTTAGGTGGAACAGGTAGCGGATTTACTTACACCATTACTGAAATGGGTACAGCATTTGATCCATTAGACATTGCTGCTAAAAGTGGTTCTGCCGATCCTATTGTAGCTATTATAGCTTTACATAAAGAGCTTTGGCTTATTGGTGAATTAACTTGTGAAGTTTGGATTGGTACGGGTGCTGCTGATTTTTATTTTCAACTTCAACAAGGTGCCTACATTGATCACGGTTGCTTGGCTCCATATTCAGTAGCTTATCAAGATATTGTTGCTTTCTGGTTGATGCAAGATAAGCAAGGTAAGTGTATTGTTGTTCAAGGTGGTGGATATAAAGTTACTGAAATATCTACACCACGTCTTGTAGCTACATTCTCTAAATATGAAACTGTTAGCGATGCTATAGGTTTCTGTTTTCAAATAGATGATCATGCTTTTTATTGTTTAATTTTTCCAACTGCAAATAAAACATGGTTATATGATTTAACTACTAAAGTTTGGAATGAATGGGTTTGGACCGATCCTGATGACGGTACTTTAAATAGACACCGTGCAAATTGTGCGATGTTTGTTTATGGTAAGAATTTAATTGGTGATTGGGAGAATGGAAAAATCATTGAATTAAATTCTAGTTTGTATACAGATGAAGATGGTCCTATTACTCGTATTCGTACTTTTATGCATATGTTGAATGATGGTGATCGTGCGACATATGATCAATTTGTAGCTGACATGGAATGCGGTACGAGTGTTCAAACAAGTGAAGATGATCCTGATCCAGAAATTCTATTATCGTGGTCTGATGATCGTGGCAAATCGTTTGGAAATGCTGTATCACAAAGCTTAGGACGTGAAGGCGAATGGTTAACCCAACCATCTTGGAATAGGTTAGGTATGGCTCGTGATCGTGTATTTAAATTACAATGGTCAGCTAATTGTAAAACATCTTTAAATGGTGCATGGGTTGATAGCACTCCGCATTGGTCATAATGGCACAAAAACAATTAACCATACCTTTACCTAATCTTAATGCTCCAATAGCTAGAGTTGAAATTAGCATTAATGGTAGAAAGATTGAAGGTCAGGCTTATTTAATTCCACCTTGGAATAATTACTTTCAACAGTTTACTCAAAATCCTCCGGCTGCAATATCGGTTGAATTAGATGGTTCACCATTTTCAATTACTCCAAATGCACATGGTACTATATTTATAATTGGTGGTACTATTTCTCAAATTCTTTTAATTCGTGGTAATACAAGTATAAATTTAACTGGTCAAAAAATAATACCAATAAGAATTAGTGACACTGTAGAAATTACTTATTCTGGTGCTCCTACTGTAACATTTTTACCTAATTAGGAAAATATCTTATGATTATTCCTCCTGTTACTGCATCAAATCCTTATTTAGATTTTGCTCGTGCTAATAATTTAGATTATGGTGACGTGCTCAATTATGTGGGTATATTAGATGGTGAGGAAAAACATAAATCTTATTGGCATATAACTGCTTTATTAAATTTAAGTCCTTTGACTAAATCTAAAATTTTAGAATTAAAAGATAATCTTAAAAAACATTATTTTAAAAATGTTTAAACTTCAACAAGAAAGCTTTATGGATAATGTTTATCAATTAGAACCTTTATTTGATATTCATTACCAAGAGATTTCTAGACACTTTAAACAGGGTATACCATTAGACCCTGATTATGATCGTTATGCAGAATTTGAAAAAGCTGGTGTATCTGAGTTTGTTACATTGCGTTGGGAAGGTGCTTTAGTTGGCTATTATCATGGTATAATTAATCGTTCATTGCATTATAAAAGTTTAATTCAATTAACAACTGATTTGATTTTTGTATCCCCACAATATCGAGGCTTGAGGCACGGTATGAACGGGGGAGATTTATTAATTGAAAAAGCTTTAGAAATCGGTATGCTTCGGGATTGCGGATTGGTCGCGTGTAATTTTAAGTTTGCCCGCGCAAAGCATATGCAGAATTTATTAGAGCGGCACCGATTTGAACCATTTGATGCTCATTATGTGCATTGGTTTTAAAGAAAGTAATTAAGATGGCAGGAACAGCTATATTAGGTTCTGCAATCATAGGCGGTATCAGTACGGCATTTGGAGCAAGCAAAGCTGCTAAGGCTCAAACAAATGCGGCTAATGCGTCTATAGCCTCTCAAGAAAAGATGTATCAGCAAACTAAAGCAGATTTATCTCCATATAGGGATGCTGGTGGTCGTGCTTTATCAACATTAGAAGAAAGATTACCAGAGTTAACATCTGATATTAATTTAGATGAAGAATTACAGAAAAATTCTACAGTACAACAAGCTTATGATTTTCAAAGAACACAAGGATTGAAAGCTGCACAAAATAGTGCGGCGGCTCGTGGTCTTGGTGTATCTGGTGCAGCACTTAAAGGTGCTACTACATTTGCTACTGGATTAGCTAAATCTACTTATCAAGATTTATTTAATATGGAAAATACTAACCGTACTAATGCATATAGTCGTTTAAAAGGATTAGTAGACACTGGTGTTGATGCTGCAAAGGGTACTGCTACTGCTGGTATTAATGCGGCTAATCAAACATCACAGGCATATGGTTATGCTGGTAATGCTCAAGCTAATGCAGCTAATTCTATCGGTGGTGCTGTTAAAAATGCCTCTCAAAATGTTGCTGGTTGGGCTTACGGTAATGAACGTGGTCTATATGGACCTAATAGATTAGTTGATGACGTTCCTTTTAATGCGTAAGGATAATTAAAATGTCAATGACTTATGATGGTTCTAGTTATCCTAAACCAACTGAAGGTAAGTCTGTGCTGGATCAAATCCAGCAAATGCAGGCTATTGAACAACAGAATGTAAATATTGATCGTAGTAAATTAGAATTAGCTATTAAAAATCAGGATAATCTTTTAGCAACTTTAAATGCACTTCCAAAGGATGCTGGTCCTGAAGAAATGCGTAAATGGGGACAAAGTGCAGTTAAAGCTAAATTAGTTAATCCTCGTATGTATGCAGAGTTTGTAACTAATATGCCTGCACCTACGGGTGATCCTGTTAAAGATCGTGAAGCTTTAACACGTTATCGTCAAACTGTTGAACAGCGCGCTATGGGTATTAGCGAAGCTATGAAATGGCGATACGGTCAAGAAACTACTGTTGATAATAATCAACAAATTCAACCTTCAATGCGTAATATGCGTAGTGGCGCTATTACTCCTGCTGGTGCTCCTATTCAACGTCAATTGCCTGTTGAAGCACCTGTTGTTGGTCCGCAAGGTCAACAATCTTTGGGACCACAAGCACCTGTTGTACCTGAAGGTATGGAAGCTGTACCGGGTGGTTTAGCTGGTCAATTTAGACCAAAAAAATTACCTGTTGGTCCTGTTACCGATCCTCGTATTCAGGGACCAAGCTCTAATTTTGGTGGTAATGTAACTGGTGCAACTGTAGAGAATTTACCTCCTGCTGGACCTGCTTTAAAGCAAGTAGCAGAAAATAAATATAATCCCGTTGGTCCTATGACTTCACAAACACCTATGTTTGATGAAGGTAAACGTATGCTTGCTGCCGACCAACAGGAAGCATCGCAACGTGCAATGAGAGTTAAACCGGCTGCACAAGCATTACAATTAATGCAACAGCCGGGTATGTTGTCCGGTCCTTTATC